>Ga0256832_1001827_pt1 | contig 14517 bp, 12 predicted proteins | sample 134614metaG_FD_190534 | JGI IMG/M metagenome (GOLD analysis project Ga0256832, IMG submission 190534) | Hydrothermal vent microbial communities from Lau Basin, Pacific Ocean - 134-614 | ecosystem: Environmental > Aquatic > Marine > Hydrothermal vents | place: Pacific Ocean: Lau Basin | collected...
CGCACGCCCAACCAGGACAATCCCGTCTCCCAGGGCCTGATTCCCATCATGGGCCTGGACGTGTGGGAGCACGCCTACTACCTGAATTATCAGAACCGCCGCGGCGATTATATCGACGCCTGGTGGAACGTGGTCGATTGGGACGCCATCGGTGCGAACTACACGGCGCTGCACATTGCCGACACCCTGGCCAAGGCCGCGGAGTCGGTCAAACAGACCTGGCAGAACTTCCGCAAGAATTTGGGCCTGTAACGCCCGACCTGACAGGTCGCCACCCATTCATACCAAAAACGCCCGGTTCGCAGCACCGCGTTCCGGGCGTTTTGCATGGCGATGGTCGCCAGCGACCTGTCAGGTCACCGGTCACGCGACCTCCGGCCAATCCAGCATCATCACCTTGACGGGGAAATTGGGCGGCGTGCTGTTCAGCTCCTCGGAGATGATAGCCAGGCCGTCGGCACGCACCATGGACAGCAGGATGCCCGAGCCCTGGTCGCCCGTGAGATGCGCGTAAGTCTGACCATCTTTCTCCTCCAGCCACACCCGCAGGTAATGCCGGCGATTGTCCTTGCGCTTCACCGGTTCCACCAGGATGGCGTCGATGACCGGTTTTTCCAGCTTCTTCTTGCCCAGCATGGTGAGGATGGCGGGGCGGGCGAAGAGTTCGAAGGAGATCATGGAAGAGACGGGATTGCCGGGCAGCCCCAGCAAAGGGACGCCCTGGATGACGCCGAAGGCCATGGGCTTGCCGGGCTTCATGCGCGCCCGCCAGAAGCGCATCTCCCCCTCAGAGGCCAGCACCTTCTTCACCACGTCGAAATCGCCCATGGAGACGCCCCCCGACGTGAGGATGAAATCCACGCCCAGGGCCAGCGCCTCGCGGATTTTGTCGGTCAGGGCCTCGATGGTGTCGGGCGCGATGCCCAGACGCACGGGCTCGCCGCCATATTTGAGGATGAGCGCCGAGACCGAATAGCCGTTGGCGTCCCGGATCTTGCCCGGCCGCCAGGGTTCGGTCACGTCGATGACCTCATCCCCCGTGGAAAGCACCGCCACCCGCGGGCGTCGATACACCTGCACCGTGGGCCGCCCCAACGCGGCCAGCATCCCGATCTCTTGCGGGCGCAGCACGGTCCCCTTCGCCAGCACGAGCTGCCCTTTCCGTACGTCCTCGCCCGCGTGGCGCACGTTCTTCCATTGGGGATAGGGCTTGAACAGAATGACCTCATCCCCGTCAACTTCCACCTGTTCGAAAGGCGCCACCGCGTCGGCGCCTTCGGGCATGGGCGCGCCCGTCATGATGCGCACCGCTTCGCCCGGTTGCACGGGCCGATCCAGCACATAGCCTGCGGCCAGGTCCGCCACCACTTTCAGGCGGACGGGCGTCGCCTCGGATGCGTTCTTCGTGTCCTCAGAGCGCACCGCGTACCCGTCCATGGCCGTGTTCGCCAGGGGCGGAATGTCCATGTCCGAATACACGTCTTCGGCCAGGACGCGGTCCAGCGCTTCGAGGATGGGAAGCGTCTCCGGCTCCAGGGGCCCGAAGTGGGCCAGGATGCGCGATCGCGCTTCTTCCACCGAAAGCATGGGATATTCGTCGTATTTCATCGTCGTCCTCCGTGATTGGCGTATTTCAGACCCCAATCATATCACAACTCATCCCGGAATGTTGAAAATGCACAACGCTTACAGCTCGACTTCCATCCCCAGCCCCATCGCCTCCGCCCGGGCCAGGACCCGCGCCGCCGCGGCCGCGTCCTGCACCGCCAGCCCCACGCTCTTGAACAGAGTGATCTCCTCCTCCGACTCCCGGCCCGGAATCTGGCCTAAAAGCAACTGCCCCAGCGTCCCCGTCACCCGATCGAAGGAATAGAGGCCCGCGCGCACCGGCTTGATCAGATCCCCCGCCTCGTGGGCCGCGGCCATGACGTCATCCACATACACCTTCGCCCGCATGATGGTCGACGCGGGGGCTTCCTGCATGTCGCGGGTGTAGGCTCCCACCAGATTGATATGCGCGCCGGGAGCCACGTCCGCATCCAGAAACACGGGCGTCGTGCTGTCGGTGGCCGCTGTGATGATATCCGCGCCCTGCACTGCCTCTCGCACGTCCACTGCCCGGGCGTTGACGCCCTCCTGACGTAGTCGCTCGGCCAGGCGCGCCGCGCTCGCCCCGCTTTTGCTGGCGATGCGCACTTCGAAGATCTCCCGCACGGCCAGCACGGCCCGGGCCTGATCATACGCCTGGCCCCCAGCGCCGATGAGCGCGAAGACCTGCGCCCGGGGGCGAGCCAGCAAGTCGGTGGCCAGACCGCTGGCCGCGCCCGTGCGGATGGCGGTGAGGGACGCGCCCTCCAGCAGCGCCCGGGGCTGGCCCGTGTCCGGGTCCAGCGCGATGACCAGGCCGTGGATCGCGGGCAGGCCGCGGGCGGGGTTGCCGGGGAAGACGGAAACGATCTTCTCGGTCAGGGCGCGGCTTTCGGGGAGATACGCGGGCATGAACAGACTGACCCCCGCGTCGGCGCTGATGACCAGACGTTGGGGCGATTGCGCCTGCCCGCGGGCGAGTTGGGCGAAGGCCTGGCGCATGGCGTCGATGGCCTCGGGCATGGGCAGGGCCTGGCGCACGTCGTCGGCGGTGAGAATGCGTAGTTTCATGGCAATTTTTTCTCCGAATTCGGGATTGCGTCTTTTTGACATTATAAGCGATTCTGAAAAGAACGGAGAATGCGCCATCTTATAAAAACAACTGGACAATTGAATCGATTGCGGGTATGATCCCAAGGCTGGATCATTCACCTGAACACTGATTACTGAACACTGCACACTGATTTCTCAACGCCAACCATGTCCCAACCCTCGATCATCGTCACCGGCGCGTCGCGCGGCCTGGGCCGCGCCATCGCCCTGGAACTGGCCCGCATGGGCGCGGCCGTCACCCTCAACGCCCGCTCGCAAGACGCTCTGGCCCGCGTTCGGGAGGAGATCGAAGCGATGGGCGGTCGGGCTGAGCTCCTGGCCGGGGATGTGAGCCAGCCCGACGTGGCCGAGCGCCTGATCGCGGCCGCGGTCCTGGCGTTCGGGCGTCTCGACGCGGTGATCAACAACGCGGCCATCCTCGATCCCCTGGCCCGCATCGCGGACAGCGACCCCTTCGAGTGGCAGCGCAATCTCCAGATCAACGTCGTCGGCCCCTACCTGGTCACCCAGGCGGCGCTGCCCCACCTGCGCCGCGCGCCCCAGGGCCGGGTGATCAACGTCTCCAGCGGCGCGGCCGTGCGAGCCACCGCGGGCTGGTCCGCCTATTGCAGCAGCAAGGCGGCGCTGAACATGTTCACCGCGGTGCTGGCCGAGGAGGAGCCGGAGGTCGTGGCCCTGACCGTGCGCCCGGGCATGGTGGATACGGCCATGCAGGCCGAGCTGCGGGCGCAGGGAGACCGGGCCATGAAACCCGAGGTCTATCGGCGTTTCATCGACCATCATCAACGCGGAGAACTCTTGCCGCCCGAGCTGCCGGGCCACGCTCTGGCGGCGCTGGCGCTGAAAGCGCCCCTGAGCTGGTCCGGCCGTTTTATCTCGTGGAATGACCCCAAGGTTGAAGCGCTACTCCGAAAATAGATTTGGGAAACCGGGAAACCGGTAGACCAGTAGACCGGGTTGAGCGAGTTGGCCCGGTTTACTGGTTTACTGGTTTCCCTGGTTTACGAGTTTACCGGGATACTGGCCGCGAGGCGTTTTCGTTCTCGCGTCGCCCGCTTTATCAATACCGCAATTTGGGCTTGAGCTCGATGGGATCGCCCACGGGATTCCCGGCGGGATCGAGCAATTGCAGTGAGAGGCGGTGATGCCGGCCCGTGGCCCGTTCGGGCGGCAGGGGGATGGCGTGCTCGCCGCGCCAGGGCAGGTCCGGCAGCCATTGGCTGGTGGGATAGCCCGGCCCGGCCAGGGGATAGCGCCCCAGCGCCGCGTCATCCATGCGGAATTCGAATTGATAATCGCCGTCGGGCGGCTCCAGCGCCTGCCAGAAGGTGGTGAGATGCAGGATATCGCCCGGCTGCAGGGGCGTGTCGGGCGCATGAGCGAAGCCCTGCTTATAGCGGTCGTGCCCCAGAAAGCGGAAGGGGCCGCGGACTTCGTCCGCAGGATAGCGGATGGAGAGGATGGCCAGGGGCGGCGCTTCCGCGGGCGGAACGATGGTCACATCCCCCAACAACAGATAGTTGCCCTGCGCGCCTTCGCCCGAGACCGGCAGCCGCGCCCCCGTAGCCGCGTCATACACCGCCAGGATGAGGGGATAGCCGCCCGGCGGCGTAGCCAGAGGGATGGCCAGGCCATAGCCATCCTCGACGGTCTCGCCCGGTCGCCAGGAAGTGGTGGGGCGAGCGCCGCCGTTGGGCTCGCTGTCCACCTGCGCCACCACTTGATTGGCCGGGTCCAGCAATTGCAGGGTGATCTTGTAGCGAGTCTCCAAAGGCGCGGTCGCCAGCCAGGCTAACCGCACCTGGGCGATATCTCCCGGCTGCAAGGAGTCTGAGCTGTATCCTGCGGCCTCCAACAGAATGTTCTCGCCAAAGTGCACGGGTTGGTCAAAGGGAATGAGTTCGGGCGGGGGGGCGGCGCTGTACGCCACGAAACGCAGCCGTCCCACCCAGGCGTCCCAGGCCTTGAACGCGTGCTGGCCCAGATAGCGCTCGATGAAACCATCCGGGTCGGCCTGTTCTGTGGCCCAATAGATGGCGAAGATGCGATGCGCCCGCGCCAGGATCGCGTCGAGCTGCGCTTGCGTCCGGGCCTTGTCCATGGGACGGGTCTCGGGCAGAGGATAGACGGGCGCGGGCCCGTGGTCGTACTCGCTGAACGCGTCGATCTGGCCCGGCGCCACCAGAATGATGGCGTCGTCAGGCCCGGCCACGGCCTTGAGATAGGCGGCGATGCCGCGATAATCGTCCCGTGCCACCGCCGGGTCATGATAATAATGGTTGAGGGAGGGGATCGCGGGCAGGGCCAGCGCCAGCACGAAGATGGGCGTCAGCGTATAGGCCCGGATGGTCGCCCAATCCCGCTGCTCCCCGCGCATGACGATGCGGGGACGGTGCAGGGAGGGGATGCCCACCGCATCCAGCCCAAGGGCCAGGAGCAGCAGATAGGCGGGCAGAGCCAGAATCAGGAATTTGAAGAAGGTGGGGGTGAACGCGCCCGAGATCATCATAGCCGCGATGGGCAGCAACAGCCACAGCATGGGCAGCGTCAGCCGGGCCCAGGTCATGCGTTTGCGACGCCACTGCCGCCACACGCCCCAGCCGATGAGAGCCGCCGCGAACAGAGCCGCGACCATCTGCGCCAGGGGATGGATGGGGCAGGGAATGGGGCCGCAGGTGAAGAGCTGGAAGGTCGCGGCCAGGGCCTGCATCCCATTGAGCGTCACTTCGGGCCGGGGCCAGACCGCGAGCTGGCGCAGGGCGATGGGCAGCCAGGGCAGGAACAGCAGCGCCACCACTCCTTGCAGGATAGCCCAATACAGCAGATGCAGCCCCTTGCGCCTCACCTTCCCGTTGGAAACAATCAGCCAGATCAAAAAGACCGCGTTCAGGGTGACGAGATGGATGGGGAAAGCGTAGTGCGTGTAGAGGCCCAGGGTGGCGAAAAACAGGTAGAACAGCGAGGCGGCGACGGGCGGCCATTTGCCCGACTCAGGCGCATCCTGCACCCAATGCAGAAAGGCCCAGGCGCTGAACACGCCCGCCAGCGCCAAAAGCTGATACATGCGCGCTTCCTGGCTGTAATAAATGAGGAAGGGATTGATGGCGGCCAGCAACGCGGCCAGCAGCCCCGTGCGCTTGTTCTTCAGCATCGCCCCCGCCAGATACACTCCCAGCACGACGATCACCCCCAGCGTGGCGGAGAGGCTGCGCGCGCCCTTCTCATCCAATCCAAAAACGCTCCCCCAGACTTTGAGCAGCAGATAATAGGCCGGCGGATGGATATCCGCGGCCGCGGCCTGGAGAATATTGCCCGTCGATTCCCGGGCCAACACCACCGAATTGCCTTCATCCGCCCAGAAACTCTGACCGTCCAGCAGATAAAACCGCAACGCCGCGGCCAGCAGCAGGATCAGCAGCAAGATCAGGAGGGGGAGCGCTCGCTTCATGAATGGATATTATCGAACCAGAGGGGGCGATCACGCAAATCTGCGTTGAAAATAGAGTTTGGTAAACCGGGAAACCGGTAGACCAGTAGACCGGGAGGGTGAGCGAATCGGCCCGGTTTCCCTGGTTTCCTGGTTTACCGGTTTACGGGGCTACGTAGCCCGCCATTTTCATCCGTATCGGCAAGCGATCGGTCGTGTCGCCTGCGTTGAAAACAGGATTAGAGAACGCGGATGACGCAGATTGAAACGGATGAGCGCTGATAATAAAGAAAAAATCGTAACTACTAACGTACTCGATTTCAGGCCTCGAAAAGCCACGAAGGCTCGAAGTTTTTCGAAGACACGAAGGAAAAATAAAGGAAAAACTTCGTGCCTTCGTTTTTCTTCGTATCTTCGTGGCAAAAAGCGGTGGCGAGACCTTAGTAGTTACAAAAAATCTGTGAAAATCATCTGCGAAAATCAGCGTCGCATCCGCATTATCAGCGTTCTCCTTTTCATCCGTATCGGCGAGCTGTCGCTCGGGCCGAGTGCGTTGAAGATAGAAGGGCAGGCTTGCGACGTTGGCGGGCGGCTTTGTACAATAGCGAAGACATTTCCAACCCCTCATTCCCTATCCAGACACGCCAACATCCCATGCAATTCTCCAAACTCGGACAGAAATTCACGGCCCATTCGGGCATCATGCAACTCATGGCCGACCTGGGCGAGGCGCTGAACAGCGACCAACCCATGATCATGCTGGGCGGCGGCAATCCCGCCAAGATCCCCCAGGTGCAACAGGTGTTGCGCCAGCGCACCTACGACATCCTGCTGGATGAAGCCCGCTTCGACAGCATCATCGGCGATTACGCGCCGCCCGCAGGCAATTTCGCCTTTCGCAAGGCCATGGCAGACCTGCTGCGTCGGGAATTCGGCTGGAAGCTGGGGCCGGAGAACATCGCCCTCACCAACGGCAGCCAGACCGCATTCTTCTACCTGTTCAATCTCTTCGGCGGCGAAACGCCCGATGGCGGCTTCCGTCGCATTCTCCTGCCTCTCACCCCCGAATACATCGGCTATGCCGATGCGGGCGTGGCCGAGGACCTCTTCGTCTCCGCCAAACCCAGCATCGAATATCTGGACGACGTGCTCTACAAATACCACGTGGATTTCGCCCATCTGGACGTGGGCGATGACATTGCGGCCATCTGCGTCTCCCGCCCCACGAATCCCACGGGCAACGTGCTCACCGACAAGGAAATGGCGCATCTCGCCCAGATTGCTCGCGAGCATGACATCCCCCTGATCATCGACGGGGCCTACGGCACGCCCTTCCCCAACATCATCTTCACCCAGGCCCAACCCCTGTGGGATGACCATATCGTACTGCTGCTCAGCCTCTCCAAGCTGGGGATGCCGGGCGCGCGCACCGGCATCGTCGTGGCCAATGAGACCATCGTCCAGGCCATTGCCAGCATGAACGCCATCGCCAGCCTGGCGCCGGGCAATATCGGCGCGGGCATCGCCCTGGACATGGCCCGCACGGGCGAGCTCATCCGCTTGGGCCAGGAGGTGGTGGGGCCTTACTACCGGGCCATGGCCCAGAAGACCCTGGGCTGGTTCGCCGAGGCCATGGGCGATACGCCCTACCGCATCCACAAGCCCGAAGGTGCATTCTTCCTGTGGGTGTGGTTCCCCGACCTGCCCATCACCAGCGCCGAGCTCTACGCCCGCCTCAAAGACCGGGGCGTCATCGTCGTGCCCGGCCACTACTTCTTCCCCGGCCTGAAGGAGGACTGGCGGCATCGCTATGAATGCCTGCGGGTGAGCTACGCCCAGCCGGATGACGTGGTGCGGCGGGGCGTCGCCATCATCGCCGAGGAAGCGCGGCGGGCCTATGAGTAGCCCCACCCCTCTGCAAAAAGCCTGGCTGGCCCGGCTGCGGCCCGAACTGCCCCGCTACTTCCCCGACGCCCGCGGGCATCTCGACCTGCGCATCGCGGGTCCGCCCGAACTGCGCACGAACTCCCGCCTCTTCCCCTTCACCCTCCTGGAAGACGGCCTGCCCCGGGCCGAGATCCTGGTGAAAGCGCCTCAGGGTCGCAAGGCCGCGAATGTGCGCCTGGCATTCGAGGCCTACCGGCTGCTGAACAGGCGCCTGGCGGACGATCCCGATCTGGCCGCGCCCGAGGCGTTGGACGCGTGGGAGGATCCCCCCGCCCTGATCATGATCCGGGCCGAGGGCGATCCTCTCTTCCTGCGCATGCGTGATTGCCGCAACTGGGCTGGCGAGGCGGGCTGTCAGCTGGCCCAGAACTTCGTGAGGCTGGCGGGGCGCTGGCTGGCCCGGCTGCACGACACGCGCCCGCCCGACTGGTCCCGGCCCGCGCCCGCGCCCCTGGCCCGGCTGGACGATTGGCTGAACACGCTCCGGGCCCATGGCATCGATCCTCTGGAAGAGAAGCGCATTCGCGATCGAACGCGCATTCTGGCCGACGCCCCGCCATCTGGGGCAGCCCCCCTGCATGGGGACTTCACCCTGCGCAATGTGCTTTGCAGGCTGCCCCAGCATATCACCGTCCTCGACACGGAGCTGGCGCAACACGGCGACCCCGCGGCCGATATCGGCTGGTTCCTGGCGGCGCTGCACGCCATCGACAAATGGCAGATCGTGGGCGGGGAGATGGTCTACACCCGCGCGGTCATCCGCCAGACCGAAAACGCGTTCCTGCAAGGGTACGAGTCGGTGCGGCCGCTGCCGCCGAAGGAGATCATCCGGGCCTACACGACCCTACGGCTGACGGAACGCTGGGCGGAGTTTGTGGAGCGGGAGAAGCAGCGCGACATCGCGGGGCTGCGCACCTTCGTCATCCGCCGCATCAATCAGCATTTCGTGCGGGCGATGGGTTGAGGGCGTCCTTGAGATCGGGGTGGGCGTTCCGAAAAGAAAAAAGCTGTGAAAATCATCTGCGAAAATCAGCGTCGTATCCGCGTCATCTGCGTTCCCATTTTCATCCGTATCGGCGAGCTTTCGTTCCACCTTAAATTGCAGACGCCTCAAATCCAACTTGACGAATCTTCGAGAACCGTTTATCATATCCCCTCATTATCTTGAATTCTTTACACAAAAAGGATTTTCACAACAGGTTCTTTTGAAGGGATGGCATCAATGTCGTTTCAACACAAACTGGATAAGATCGATTTCAAAATCCTGGACATTCTGCAACGAGAAGGGCGCATCAGTAACGCAGAACTGGCGCGGCGCATCGACCTCTCACAACCCGCCACCCACGCCCGCCTCAAGCGGCTGGAGCAAAGCGGCATCATCCACGCCTACATGGCGGTGCTGGATCGGGAGAAGCTGGGGTTCGAAATGCTGTGCTTCGTCCATGTCACCCTGGAAAAACACCAACCCGATTGGGTGAAGACCTTCCATGAGCGGGTGACGGAGATGCCCGAGGTTGTGGAATGCTATCACGTCACGGGCGACTTCGATTATCTCCTCAAAGTCGTCATGCACCAGCGACGCGACCTGGAAGATTTTCTGGTGGATAAACTCTCGCGCATTCCCGGAGTGGGACGGGTGCACACCAGCGTCGTGCTGCGCGAGGTCAAAGAGACAAACGTTTTGCCCATCCTTCCCGAACAAGAAACCTAGCGGGCGACGGGGGCGCGGGGCCGTCCGCCGCCCGCCTTCGATTACGCGCCAAAACGTTTCAGCCGGTCGGCGTAGCCCAGCGCCCAGGGGATGATCTCCGTGGCGTGGAAGACGCCCATAGCGCCGCCCTCGCTGGCCCGCTCCCCGAACGTGGTAACGGAATCCTGCATCACGTTCGGGCCCCAGAACAGGGTGGGCACAGGGTGGTAGGAGTGGGCGCGCAGCTTGGCGGGCGTGCTGTGGTCGCCTGTGACGATGAGCACGCTGGGGCCAAGGGCCAGAATGTCGGGGATGACCGCGTCCACGGCCTCGATCTCGTGGACCTTGGCGTCGAAGTTGCCATCCTCGCCGTAGCTGTCGGTCTTCTTGATATGGACGAAGAAGAAGTCGTACTCGTCCCACACCGCTTTCAGCGCCGCGACTTCATGGTGAGGCCGGTCGCCCTCGAAATCGATGACGGTCATGCCCACCAGTTTGGCCACGCCCTTGTACATGGGGTAGACGGCGATGGCCGCGGCATGGAGCTTGAAGATATCCTGGAATTGCGGCAGGCCCGGGTCTTTGGCAATGCCGCGCAGATTCAGGCTGTTGGCCCGAGGCTCATCGGCCAGCACGGCCCGCGCCTGCTCGATCCACTTGTTGACCAGCGCCGCGGTGCGGCCTCCCTCGGGCGTGCCGCTGAGGTCCTCCACGGGCAGAGGGGGCTTGCCCGTGACCAGGGGATCGGTCTCGGTGAGTTCGCCGCCCAGGCCCTCGCCGCGGAAGACCACCGCGAATCGGTGCTCCTTCACCGGCAACACAAACACCTGGACGCCATCCTCGGCCAGACTCGTGTTCTCTTGCAATTTCTTGGTGAGACGGATGCACTCCTCTGTGGGAATGCGCCCGGCGCGGCGGTCTACGATGAGGCCGTTCTCATCCACTGTGGCGAAATTGCCGCGGGCGGCCAGATCGTTGGGACCGAGGTCGAAGCCGATGCCCAACGCCTCCAGCACGCCCCGCCCGATCTCATACTGCACGGGATCGTAGCTGAACAGGGCCAGATGCGCGGGGCCGGAGCCGGGTGCAATGCCCGGACGCACGGGGATGGATCGGCCGCTGCTGCCCTCCCGGGCCAGACGATCGAGGTTGGGCGTGTACGCAGCCTCCAGCTCGGTCAGGCCGTTGGGCTTCATGGGCAGACCGCCCAGTCCGTCCATCACCAGCAGGACGATTTTGTTGTCGTTTTTTTCAGCGAGTTCTTCGTAGACTTTGTGAGCCGTGATGACCATGTTGGCCTCCTGCTTTGAAAATAGGATTCGGATTGAGGATCGTCAGGACAACGTTGAGCGAGCCTGCAACGGACGTGATGCGTGAAAACGTGAAACGTGAAGGCCTTACGCATCACGCATTACGTTTCACGGGCCGGCTTCCTGCGCGGCCCTGGCCGCGATGCGTTTTCGTTCGTATCGGCGAGCTTTGGATCAGGGTGCTCGCTTCAAAGAAAAAGGGGATGGCAGCAAACGGCGACCATCCCCTGAGTCAGCGATAGAACGGCGGATCAAACGATCGCCATTTCGGTATTGGGATCGAACAGGTGCATGTTGGCCATGTTGACCACCAGATCGATGGGCTGGCCGGGCACGGCTCGGGTGCGAGGATCGACGCGGGCAATGAACTGCTTGCCGCCCGTCAAGGCGTAGACGAAGATCTCATTCCCCATGAGCTCGAAGAAGTCCACCTCGGCTTTGAGGGGCGCCGCCACGATGTCGGGCGGGGTGTAGTTCGCTGCGTGGATATCTTCGGGCCGGATGCCGAAGATGAACTGCTGCCCCTTGTACTTGCGCACCCGATCCGCGATTTCGGCAGGCACCTCCAGGCGGAAGGAGCCGCCATCCACAAACACCTTCTTGGTGTCCTGCTCCTCCACCAGAGTAACGTCGAAGAAATTCATGCTGGGGCTGCCGATGAAGCCCGCCACGAAGACATTGGCCGGGTGATTGTAAAGCACCTGGGGTGCATCCACCTGTTGAAGGATGCCGTCGCGCAGCACGGCGATGCGGTCAGCCATGGTCATGGCCTCCACCTGGTCGTGAGTCACATAGATGAAGGTGGCGCCCAGGCGTTTGTGCAGGCGGGTGAGGTTGGCGCGGGTCTCGACGCGCAATTTCGCATCCAGGTTGGAAAGGGGCTCGTCCAAAAGGAAGACCTTGGGATTGCGGACGATGGCACGGCCCAGAGCGACGCGCTGACGCTGGCCGCCGGAGAGGGCCTTGGGCTTGCGGTCCAGCAAATTGCTGATGCCAAGCAGCTCCGCGGCCTCCTTCACCTTCTGATCGATCTCCTTCTTGGGCACCTTGCGCAGCTTCAGACCGAACGCCATGTTGTCGTAGACGGTCATGTGCGGATAAAGCGCGTAGGATTGGAACACCATGGCGATGTCCCGGTCTTTGGGCGGCACATCGTTCACGATCTTGTCATCGATCTTGATGATGCCCTCGGTGATCTCCTCCAGCCCCGCCAACAGCCGCAGAGAGGTCGATTTACCGCACCCGGAGGGGCCGACGTACACCATGAATTCCTTGTCATTGATATGCAACGTGAGGTCGTTGACGGCGACGACATCGCCCCAACGCTTGGTTACATGCTCATAATCAACGCTGGCCATGAAAAATCTCCTTTGTGAGATGGAAGACGCCGTCTATCAGCAGAACTGTTCGGTCGTCAGGTCAGGGCCGGACGCCAGAGGACGGAGCTACTCACCCCGGCTCCCCTGTGGCCTTTGCGTCCTTGGCTTGTCTGCCTGCGGGCATATCCGCCAACACCGCCTGATAAACGCGTCCGAAGGTCGAAAGATGGTTGGGGAAATGGGAAAACTGGGAATTCGCGGGAACTTTCTCCGATAATCACCTCCTTTGCAGAACGTGAACGGAAGGAACGTCACAATGTCGACATTATAACGAAGGCGCCCGGCATCCGTCAAATCGACTTCATCCCCGCCATCCTCGCAGGAAGCATGGGTGTGTCCTTTTTTGGCAGACCTCCGGGAGGTGGCGCTAAACGCTTCGTTTTGCCCCAAACCCTGTCGCCACCTCCCGGAGGTCGTCTGCGTCGCCAAATTTCTGGGACGCACCCGGAAGCATCCCTCCCTTGCCCGGCGAGGATGCGATTGCTACAATACAATGACGCAACGACACGACATGGCAAGCTGGGAAGCCAGTAAACCTGGAAACCGGAAAACCTGTAGACCAGGGAAGGCTGCTCGCCTGGTTTCCCGGTCGACGGATCCACCGGCTTACCGGCCCGCCATCTTCCATATTCCCCATCTCGACCTGACCTCCCATGTGGATTCAAAAGACCATTCATTTGCGCCCGCGACCCCGCGGATTCCATCTCATCACCGACGACATTCTGCGGGAAACGCCCGAAATCCGGGAGATTCGCGTGGGCATCATGCACATCTTCATCCAGCACACCTCCGCCTCCCTGGCCCTGAACGAGAACGCGGACCCCACCGTGCGGGCCGACCTGGAAGCGCACTTCAACAGGCATCTGGCTCCGCCCGACATGCCCTACTTCCGCCACACCTACGAAGGCCCGGATGACATGCCCGCGCACATCAAAAGCGTGCTCATCGGCAGCTCCCTCACCATCCCCATCACGAACGGGCGTTTGAATCTGGGAACCTGGCAGGGCGTCTATCTGGGCGAGCATCGGGATCGGGCCCGCGGCCGTCGCCTGGTCGTCACCATCTTTGGAGATTGACTCTCGACTTTCTTTTCGCTCCTCCTCCTCCCTGTGGTATACTTTCCCCCGAACTTATGTAACTACTAAGGTCGCGACACCACTTTTTGCCACGAAGACACGAAGAGAACGAAGGAGCGAAGCCTTCTTCTTTATTTTTCCTTCGTGTCTTCGTAAAACTTCGAGCCTTCGTGGCTTCTTACGACCTAAAGTCGAGTACGTTAGCAGTTACGAACTATCCTTGTTCCCCCATAAACTTCTATGAAAGAGCGACGCTACCAGCCTCGACGACGACAACAGCGCCCCCGATCTCCATGGGCGGCGTTGCTTATTCCCTTTCTGGCGATCCTGATCACGGGCGGGCTGTTCTACGTGCTGGCGACTATGCTGGGCGGCGGCGTCATTCCCACGCCCACGCCCACCGTGGCCACGGGCGAAGTGGCGCAAGGGCTACCCACGCCCACGCCCGCGGAGCCGACCCCCACGCCCACGCCTGTGGAGCCGACCCCCACGCCCACCCCTGAGCCGCCCACGCCCACGCCCACGCCTCCTCCTGATGTGCTGCAAGTGGGCGGCAAGGCCACGGTCAACGCGGAAGCGGGCCTGCGCGTGCGCAGCGGCCCCGGCACCAGCTTCGACCTGGTCATCACCCTGCCCTACGGCATGGTGGTCGATATCGTGGGCGGGCCCGAGCGCGCCGATAGCTACACCTGGTGGCAGATCGAATTCTCCACGCCCGACGGCGAGAAGCAACAGGGTTGGGTCGCAGGCGACTTCCTGGACCCGGGCGTGCAGAATTACAATCAGTAATTGGAAGCCAGTAGACCCGTAGACCAGCCGCCGCCCGCAGGTGAACCTGCGGGCTAAAAACGACGCCCCATAAATGGGGCTATGGCGCATGTCGCGCGCCGCGGGAAGCCGGGTTCACCCGGCGTCGTTTCGTAGCCCGGAGCTTCAGCTCTGGGTGGCCGAGGCCGAAAACACCTGATTTCAAAATGCGTTTAGTTTA
>Ga0256832_1001828_pt1 | contig 14512 bp, 9 predicted proteins | sample 134614metaG_FD_190534 | JGI IMG/M metagenome (GOLD analysis project Ga0256832, IMG submission 190534) | Hydrothermal vent microbial communities from Lau Basin, Pacific Ocean - 134-614 | ecosystem: Environmental > Aquatic > Marine > Hydrothermal vents | place: Pacific Ocean: Lau Basin | collected...
CTCAGCCCTCGGAGCAGCGATTATACTCAATAGTGCAGCTTTCGACTCCGTAGTATTTAATCGTATTTTGAAAGTAAAAGAAGTCACAGAATAATAAAATTCATTTATGACCAATACAATTTTGGAATACAAAGATTTATCACTAAGTGTGAAAACTGTTTATAAATCTATCAAATATACTTCTAAGACTGTTCCTGAGCCATTTATTACTGCGATTGAAGAAGAACTGAGTTTTGCAGAAAAGAATTTTGAAGCAAAATACGATATTATCACTATCGAAAAATTCAAAATAGACCGTGATTTATTGATAAATGACTTCAGATTTGATATAGGACAAGAACTTGTTGAATTATTAAAGAATTCGCAAAAATTAGCTTTATTTATATGTACAGCCGGAGAATCAATATCTATTAGAAACAGATATTTGATGAAAAGTGAATATTTTTTAAGGGCATATGCTAACGATATAATTGCAAATCTCATCGTTGAAAAAACAGCGGATTATATCTTGAAACATATCAAATCCCAATACGGTAGCAGCACAAATAGATATAGCCCGGGAAATTGTGGTTGGGATAAGCTGAATCAAAGAGATTTTTTCGCTCTATTCCCTTCAATTAAATCGGGTGTAAGCTTGACAGAAACGCAGATGATGCACCCCGTAAAATCCTTAAATGGAATTATCGGTATAGGTAAAAACACAACATATCGAACCAATAATTGCAATACTTGTAGTAGTGAAAATTGTATATACCGTAAAAATCAATAAAAAAAATGGATAATCATTTGTTTTTAAAACAATTTTGTTATAACTTTGTTGGGTTATCAGAAAATCAAAATTATATAGATATGAAAAAATTCAAATTTTTTATTCCGTTAATCGCTTTACTTATCGTTTCATCTTGTACTAAAAAAGATATTGAGTTAAAAGACGACAATAGCCAAAAAATTGTCTATAATTCGAAGATGACAAAAGAAGTTATTAATGCTCAAAACACATTTGACCTTTCCAACAGTATTGTGGAAAATTCTTACAAAGACATATTAAAAAAAGGATTTGGGTTCAGGGATTTTGATTGTGCTGAAGTTTCAAAAACCAATTCTATCGGACATTTCCCAAATACATTTACAATAGATTTTGGTGACGGTTGTGATGTAAATGACAGTTTAAATCTCTCAGGTAAAATGATTGTGACTTTTTCGGGTTGGTTCAACCACTCAGGAGACTCAATTGTATTTCATTATGAAAACTTTTACGTAAACGGAAAACATATCGAGGGAGAATTTGTCAAAAAGAATCTCGGAAAAGACCAAGATGGCAACAGAACATTCTCAAAACAGATAAGAAATGCTAAAGTCACATTTGAAAACGGGGACGTCTCTTCTTTTAATTCTCTAAGATATAGCAAGTATTACAGAAACAATACACCATTTGATTTTGATGATGACGAGTGGGGCTTCACAGGAAATTTTGACGGTATTACTTCAAGTGGAGACACTTACGAGGGAATAATCAGAAATGAACTAATCTTACCTTTATCATGCGGCTGTGTGGTAAGTGGCGAATTGGAAATCACATACAATTCAACGGATGTATATACCTTGGATTATGGAGATGGGGAGTGTGACAAAGTAGGCATATTGCAATATCCCGATGGAACAACAGAAGAAATAGAAATTTGTAAATAGATATATTTTTAATTTGAATTATAAAAGCCTAACTCTAAGTTGGGCTTTTTTTATTGCAACGCTGCCCTCCATAGAGACATTTTCGTTATGACACATCTTTTAGCAAAAAAAATTATTTAGAACCCGCCTCAATCCTCAGGGCTGGACAGTTCTAGATTGCTTTTGCTATACTCGCCTCCCAGCCTCCTAAAGGAGGTGCATCAACCCGCACTTTATCAATGCCTTGAAATTACGTGTGGATTTCCCCTTTAAGGGATTAAGGGACAAGTGTTGCAGAACTGCCCAGCCCTGCCTCAATCCTCCCTTACAAGGGAGGAAGCTGCAACCCCAAGTGAAATACTTCGTTGATTTCACGGGGTAAACCCAGAATCAATTCGCTCATGAGAAAGCTTTCGTTATTACACTTATTATATGATGTGTCATAACGAAAGCATTTATGAATATTTCATAGGGGGGGGGTAGTTGCAAAGAAAACTTATAATTTTTTCAGTATAATTATCACTTAAATTTTGACTTAATTTAAAAATAATTCAATACCTTTGTATCAATCACTTATAATTCAAATAGTTCAAGAACAAATAACAAAACTATGAAACGAACAATAGCCATTCTCCTATTCCAAATATTGATTTCCGGATTTATTAGCGCACAAGACACCGATTTTCAACAAAAAGTTGATTATGATATTTATGCACTTTTGTATCCTGATAATAAGACCTTAGATGGGGATATGGAAATCAGTTATACAAACAATTCAAGTGTGGAACTGAATGATCTCTATCTCTATCTTTATGCAAATGAATTCAAATCCAATACTACAAAATTAGCTGCTGAATTGATAGAAAAAGAAGAGACCGGCTTATATTTTGCGAAAGATATTGAATTGGGAGGATATAATGAGCTCAATATTTCTATAGACAATAAACCTTTGGATTGGGAATATGCAAATCAAGACAAAACCTTAGTAAAAGTACATCTCAAATCTCCAATAAAAGCTAATGACAAATTTAAATTCAAAATAAAGTACAAACTAAAAATACCAAAAAATATTAATGGTTTTGGCTATGCAAAAAACAGCTTCCTTATGACTAATTGGTATCCCAAAGTTTTAGTCTATGATGAGAACGGTTGGAATATTGAAGAAAAGGCTACTGAAAATCTTCTATTCTCAGAGTATGGCGATTATAATGTAAGTATCAGAATACCTGAAAATTTTATTGTAAGTTCATCAGGTAAATTAACATCAGAAAAAGAAAAACAATTTCTCAATCAAAATATAATAAATAAACAAACTGATTCATCTGTGTTTTCATCGCTGAATCAAGAATACAAAACACTGGAATTTACCGCTAAAGACATAACTGATTTCGCTTGGTTTACAAGTCCAAATCTGCTTATAAAAAGAGGTATTGTGAAATTGGACAAGGATAATGACGTTCAATTGAGTGTGTATTATGACTCAAGATTAAAGCAAAAGAAAATCGCCGGTTTGTTTGAGGAGGCTACTAAGACTATAAAATTCTACTATACTCAATTAGGTTTTTATCCAACGAACGACTTGGATATTGTTATTTCCAAAGCTATTGACGATTATCATATTCACTCAAACATTATCACAATTCCAAAGAAACATTATCGATCGAATAAGGCTTTAAGAATAACCGGTCATTTAATTGCAGCTCAAGTAATAGATAATTCATTAAACTCTAACAAATACAAGTTTCCATGGATCAGTCATGGTTTAAGTTCATTTTATCACATGGATTATCTAACCCAATTTGGCAAACCCTTTGAAAAACATGTAATGGATTATAAGAAATCTGAATTGAGTAATCTGATTAATTATAAATCTTGTTCACAAACTTTATTAGATCTCAAAACCGGAAAAGAAAAACGATTGTTTTTAAGTTTCAAACCGGCACTTTCATATAACTATTTAAAAAAATATCTTGGTCAAGATAATTTTAACCAATTGATAAAATCTTTTGTCAGTAAATGGAAATACAAACATATCAATAGCAATATAATCCGCAATTATTTTGAAAAAAACACTAAAAAAGATCTAAACTGGTTCTTTGATGGGCTTATTGCTGACCCCAACCCCTTTAGATACTCTATCGTTGATGTCAATGAATCAAAGTCAGACTATATTTTAAGGATAAAAAATGAGGGGAAATATGCTATTCCTTTGGAGATCGGCGGATTTAAAAACGATTCTTTGGTTTACTCACAATTTGTAGAGGGATTCAAAGGGGAGAAAGAAATAAGTTTGTCCAAAGAGGATTATGACAAAATAGAGATTGACCCCAATCAGCTCTACTATAAAAACAAAAAACTAAAAACAAGGTTTAAACTTAAAAATTCTTTTCATTTCCCTAACTGGCTAAGTTTTTACAAAAAGGAAAAACCAACAAATTTTGTATTACCCTCAATAAGATACAATTACAATGATGGATATATGGCAGGTCTATTTTTGACAGGAAGCTCATACTTTAGTTATGAGTACAAATTGGCAATGCTTTATGGGTTTAGGTCAAAATCCCTTGTTGGAGATATAGATTATCGCAGAACATTAAGATTACCTTACAAAGGTAAAACAATGGACTTAGGCATCAATGCCAGAAGATATCACCGGTTTTATAACCCAAATAAAGACTTCAATCTAAAATACAGCAGAATTTCACCTTATGTCAATATCAATTTTGGAAAAAGTGAATGCAAAAATACCAAGCTACAGTATATGTTTTCCTATATATCGGATGAGGAATTCACAGCAGATGGAGTAAAGAACTACAACAGATACATCAACAATTTGTCTTTCACAACAAAAGCCGGTAATACAATAACACCTATTTCGCTTAGAATAGGGCTTGAACATCAGATTTATAAATATTATGACAAAGAACAATATTTGATGTTCAATGCCACTATCAATTCCGGATATATGTACAAAAAGGATAGATTTCTCAATATACGACTATATGGTGCGACATACTTATTCAATACCAACAGAATGAGTACCGGAACAAATCTCGGTACATTGAGCTTAATAGGTTATGCCGAAAATGACTATGGGTACCAACATTATTTTATTGACAGAGCTGAGCAGGACGGATTTTGGTCAAGGCAGTTGATGATGAACACGGGTGGGTTTAAGACAGCTTTAGGTTCATCTTTTAGAATCGGACAAAGCAATAGTTATGTGATGTCTGCAAATATTGTTATTGATTTACCTTTCAAATTCTTTATCAAGCCATATTTGGATCTTGGCATTTACGGGGATTTACCGTTTATCAGCGAGGGATATTCCAATAAATTTTTGTACAGTTCCGGTTTGGTATTTCAGATTATGAAAAACAGTTTTGAAATATATTTGCCCATTGTCAACTCCAAAGAAATCGAAGATATTTACAGGGAAAAAAGCGGGGGAATTTTGAAAAAAGTAAGTTTTTTAATTAATCTAAACTCTATACATTTAAGCTTTTAAATTATTCTCTCAACTATTGTTCCCAATTGTAATAAATCTTGTGATACACGAGTAAACACTGCTTGAAACAATGAGTTATTTACAGTTTATACCAAATTAACTTTCATATGTCGTATAAGTATTATAGAAATAATTTTTCAAGATTGAGTTAAAAAACGCAGGCATAGCCATAGCTACGTCGAGTATTTTTAACGAAAATATTGGAAAATTAAAATGGAATACATGCGTCATTTGAGAGTTAAATTGGTATTATAGCCCTGGAATAAAAATCGAAGCAAATCCATATTTTAAAATTTTGCATACATTTTTTCCCAATATATTAATAATTTGTATTACATTGCGCAGTCTTTTTTTGTGTTTTAACAATAATTAAGTAATCCTTAACATTTTGATAAGACGCAAAGCAAAAAAGATTGAGTAGATTTGTTAAATATTTAATTTAAACTAAAAATATCATTATGAGTTCACAAAAACAAGGACATCCAAGAGCGTTGTACACATTATTTGCAACCGAAATGTGGGAACGGTTCAGTTATTATGGAATGCGTGCATTACTAACATTGTATTTGACAGCAGAATTGGTAAATGGGGGATTTGGACTGGATAGAGACGCTGCGTTAAAGATCTATGCCGTATTTACAGGATTGGTATATTTGACTCCAATACTGGGAGGTTGGGTTGCTGATAAATTCCTTGGAAAACGAAAAACAGTTTACATAGGCGGATTGGTCATGGCAGTCGGTCAATTTTTATTAGCATCCAGTTCATTTCTCGGAACATCGTTGGATGTTGAAACAAGACTTGTACTTTTCAATTTCGGTCTTGGAGTATTGATTATCGGTAATGGATTTTTCAAACCTAATATTTCGACTATCGTAGGTGATTTTTATGATGACAATGACCCCAGGAAAGATTCCGCATTCAATATATTCTATATGGGAATCAACCTTGGCGCAATATTGGGACCATTCATAGCCGGGGCTTTAGGTGAAAATGTTTTTTGGGGATATGGCTATCTTTCAGCGGGAATAGGAATGCTACTTGGAGTAGTATGGATGTATTTTCATGAAAGCTCCTTGGACGACAAAGGATTGCCTCCAAATTACAAAAACGGTAATGTTTTAGGGGCAAAAGATTGGAAAGATATTGTTTTATATGCTATCGGATTGATAGTTGTTACTTTTATTATAATGTGGGTATGGAGAAAATTGCCGGACAATATAACTGACATTTTAACTTATATTGGATTTGCTGCTATATTTCTGGGATTATTATATATCATTGTTAAAGGGACACATGGTGCAAGTGAATGGAGTCGTATGGTTGTAATTCTCGTTCTTGCTTTTTTCAATATTGCATTTTGGGCCGGATTTGAACAAGCCGGAGGAACATTCAATTTATTTGCAAAAGACAATACCGACAGGCAGTTATCAGGCTTTCACTTACCTGATTTTTTCACAGGAATAAACCTTAAATTCTGGGGTATAATAGCCTTGGTCTCTCTTTTAATTTGGGTTTATACTATCTATGTCGGTATATATTCCGATGACAAAGCCAAAGTCGCTTCAACAAAAAAAATTGGTAAATACAGTTTGGTTGGAACCTTAGTTTTTGCTTTTCTTGCTATTCTAAGTTATTTGTCTCAAGGTCCGGTAATCCCTGCCTCATGGTTTCAAAATGTCAATCCTATTGCAATTTTGATTTTTGCTCCTATTTTTTCAGTAATGTGGTTGAAATTGGATGCTATGAAATTGAATCCGCGTACTCCGGTCAAATTTGCATTGGGATTGTTCCTTGGAGCATTGGCATTTTGGATTATGACTTTTGCTTCAAATCAAGCGGAAGGTGGTAACTTGGTTTCTCCAATGTGGTTAGTAGTAGTTTACATAGTATTAACACTCGGAGAATTAATGCTTTCACCTATAGGATTATCTATGATTACAAAATTGGCTCCGGCAGAATTGGGTTCTGTTGTTATGGGACTTTGGATGGCGAGTTTTGCTGCCGGAAATTATTTGGCGGGAGTTCTTGAATCAATACTCCACGGATTGAATGAAAAAGGATATGATATAGAGTTGTATCCGTTTATTACTTGGGTAATGCTGGGGTCAGGACTTATAGTTTTGGCTCTTTCACCATTGTTGAACAAAGCGATGAAAGGGATACATTAAGATTGCTTAATCCTATCAATTTAATAATTGATCTTAACAAGGTTTTTTCTTGATTGGTTTTGGATTTTGCCGTACAACTTATGCATGTATAATTAAACAAAAATAATATGAATAAAGAGAATAAAAGTTTAGGTTTTTTAGAGCTGATGAAGTCATTTCCAAAAAGATTTTGGATGGCTAGTGTTTTTGAATTATTGGAGCGTTTTGCTTGGTATGGAATGTTTGCAATATTAGCTATTTATTTGGTAGCATCCAAAGATGTAAAAGGGCTTGGATTTACCGATGACCAAGGTGGAAAAATCATTGGGGATATAACAGCACTTCTGTATTTTTTACCCTTAATAACCGGAGCGATTGCCGATAGAATAGGATATAAAAAGAGTTTGATTATATCTTTTGTAATGCTTGCTATCGGATATGGTACTCTTGGTTATGTCCATTCGTTTTGGGCATTTTACTTTGTATTTCTGTTTCTCGGCATAGGTGCTGCAATGTTCAAGCCGGTGGCTTCTGCAATAGTAACAACTACGACAGATGAGAGCAATTCATCAATGGGATTTGGCGTTTTTTATATGATGGTCAATATTGGAGGATGGATAGGACCTTTTATAGTAGGAAAATTGAGAGGGGAATCCAATTGGTTAATTGCATTTCATATGGCAACAGGCGTCATCTTAGTAAATTTGCTTTTTAATATCTTCTTTTTCAAACAAGATAAAATCGAAAAATCAGGTAATAGTATAGGTGATACAATAAAAAAATCATTTGCCAATATATGGGAAGCTTTAAAGGATTCAAAACTGACTGTTCTTTTGATAATAATGATAGGTTTTTGGACTTTGTTCAACCAATTATTCTATACATTACCTAAGTTTATTCAGGATTGGGTTGATTTGGAACATTTGTTCGATAGTGTAAACAGTTTTTCTCCAATACTGGCTTCGCTAATAAGTGATGGAAAAGAAGCAATAGCAAAACCTGAACTATTGGTAAATCTCGATGCATTTGCCATTATCATATTACAAATGTTGATCTCCTATATCATCATTAAATGGAAACCCGTTAATGCTATGATTATTGGCTTTATCATTGTTTCCCTTGGAATAGGCTTGACTTTTTATTTCAGAGACGGCTTGTTTATAATCCTGGGTATTATCATTTTTGCTATCGGTGAAATGACTGCAAACCCTAAGTTTTCGGCATATATTGCAGAAATATCTCCCAAAGGCAAGGAAGCTCTATATATGGGGACTTACTTCTTACCGGTTTTTGTAGGCAACAAAATTGCAGGGTGGATATCAGGTAGTATATATGGTAGTATGTCTGCAAAAATAACTTTAGCGCAAAAAGAAGCTTTGTCAAAAGGTTTTGAAATGGTTGATAAAAACAATCACTTGATTCACTATTTCGCAAAATCAGGTTTCAAAGTTGTTGACAAATCAGGTAATGCTCTAGAAGATGTAGCTCCTGCAATCACAAAAAATGAATATATCCAACAAGTAGCTGAAAAATCGCATATGTCAGCTAATGATTTTGTGACACATTTATGGAATTCTTATCACCCAAATCAGATATTATGGATATTTGTAGGGATCGGTATTGTTACATTCTTAGCTTTGGTCTTTTATGACAAAGTTTATGTAAAAAGGCTGGATAGGAAAAACAATATGTAGAAATTAAAAGTTTAACACAAAAACACTTTCCTTTTGATAAGGGAAAGTGTTTTTTTATTTCTTATTTTAAAACCCAATATTATCTAAACATAAGCACCGTCTCAATGTTAATATTCATATGTTAAAAGATTTATCACAGGGAAAGGTTAGTTCCCGTATATTTTTCTTTGCCTTGCCTATGCTGATAGGCAATATATTCCAGCAATTGTACAATGTTGTTGACAGTATGGTTGTGGGAAAATACCTTGGTGATAACGCTTTAGCAGCAGTAGGCGCTTCTTTTCCGATTATATTTCTATTGATATCATTGGGTTTTGGCGTCACAATGGGAGGGACTATCACAATTTCACATTTTTTTGGAGCAAAACAATATAATAAAGTAAGGAGGACGGTTGATACAATGAATATTTTCATTACTTTCTTTTCGATAGCTTTTGCTTTACTGGGAATAGCTTTTAGTGATAAGATTTTTTTGATTATGAAATTACCGGTTGATGTGATTCCCCTTGCTACTTCATATCTTAATGTCTATCTTATCGGTCTTCCTTTCTTTTTTGGTTTTGGAAATATCAGTGCAACGCTAAGAGGTGTAGGTGATTCGAAAACCCCTTTGTATTTATTGATTTTTTCCTCTGTTCTCAATATAATTTTGGATATATTTTTTGTTAGTTACCTCAAATATGGAATATCATCTGTAGCGTGGGCAACTATCATTTCTCAAGGCTTGGCTTATATCGCTGCCATTGTGTATCTAAGAAATAATAAAATGCTAAATTTCCATATAAAAGGCATTGTATTTGACAAAGAAATATTCAAAAAATCTATAAGTATCGGGTTGCCTTCCGGAGTTCAGCATATTCTCTTTTCTCTTGGAATGATGGCTCTTTTTAGTATTGTCAATAAATTTGGAGTTAAGGTAATTGCGGCTTATTCTGCCGCATTACGACTGGATTCACTTGCGATAATGCCTTCGATAAATATCGCCAGTGCTCTATCTACATTCGTAGGTCAAAATCTCGGCGCGGGAAAAATAGACAGAGTGAAAAAAGGATTATATACCACCATATTGATGTCGGTTTCAATTTCTCTATTTATCACAATAATATTTCATCTTTTTGGAGAAAATCTGATGGGCTTATTTACAAAAGACAAGGAAGTGATAGCTTATGGAGTACAATATCTCACAATAATCAGTTCATTTTATATTTTGTTTTCCGCTTTGTTTTCGATCAATGCTGTGATGAGAGGAGCGGGAGACGTCATTGTCCCGATGTTTATCACACTTATTGCATTGTGGATAGTACGTGTTCCTTTTGCATACTTTATGTCGGATGTATGGGGCATAACAGCTGTTTGGTGGGCTGCTCCGATTGGTTGGGCTGTAGGTATAAGCCTTTCCTTTAGTTATTATAAATCCAATAGATGGAAAAGAAAATTCAAGGTATAAATCCTACTCTTCTTCCTCATTAATTCCGGGCAAATTCAAGATTCTAAGATAGACTTTGGCTACTGTTTTTACATCTTTTTCACAATACACTTTGATTCTTTCGAGATCACCTTCTTCCCAATAGACATTTCCTACCTGACTACCGTCAATATCATCTTTAGGAGATTTTATTCCCAAAACATTTGCCAGCAGATTAAGAGAAGTATAGTTTTTGTAATCACCGAATTTCCACATTTCCAAAGTATCAAGCAAATGCTTAGTCTCCCAAGGTTTTTTGCCCATTACATCCAGAATCGCCGGGATTGGCATATTGTTTATAATAAGTCTTCTACATATAAAAGGGATATCAAATTCCTTGATATTATGCCCGCAGAGTTGATGCTTCAACGGATTGTTGTAATGATTGGAAAGCAATTCTGAAAATTGTGACAGAACAATCTTTTCATCATCGTCGTAGAAAGATTTTATTCTAATATCATTATCTTTTGTAATAAAACCAACTGAAATACATACAATCTTAGCAAACTCAGCATAGATTCCCGCCTTGTCTTTGTATATTTCAGCCGCAGATTCCTCATCTTCTTCTTTAAGCCAATACCTGCTTTTTCTCTTCCACAATTCTTGAAATTCAGCGCTGAGATCATCGAATTTTTTTGCCGTAGAAACAGTCTCGATATCCAAAAATAATATATGACTTAATTGCATGTTCAAAAAATTAGTATAAAACATTATCAATTCCCAAAGTGCTAAGATAGCAAATTATACAATAAATACATGTTTGAAAACAAATGTATTTCATTTTTTAATTTTATCGTTTTTTTCACAAGATATTTTTTATTGCAAAATACTAACAGTCCCAATAAAAGTCTATTTATTTTAATCAATGTATTACATTCAACTCCATTTGGAGTTGTAGCCAACAGACACAATTACCACCGGTTTCACCGGCGGCTATTCACGTTTATCCCCTCCGGGCAGGGCTGGACAGTTCTATATTGCTTTTGCTATACTCGCCTCCCAGCCTCCTAAAGGAGGTGCATCAACCCGCACTTTATCAATGCCTTGAAATTGCGTGTGGATTTCCCCTTTAAGGGATTAATGGGCAAGTGTTGCAGAACTGTCCAGCCCTGCCCCTTCGAGGGATCTTGATTTTGCAAGAAAAATCAATAAAAAAAACAATATTGTACATTTCATTTTTTCGCATTAAAGTTTAATTTTCTTGATTCTCGGCACATCTACCCCCTCATCCATCCCCCAGTGAAATACTTCGTTGATTTCACAGGGTAAACCACAAAAGCTCTGCTCTCCCCCTTATAATTATTCTCCACTTTGTCACGAAAAATGATAGGGGGATGACTGAATGGTTTTGATTTTTTTTCTTACCTTTGCGCCCTTAAACCAATATATGAATTATCTTATTTAGAATGGAAGGAATTGAATTGTTAAAAAAAGAGCTATCGCAGCCTAAAGATATAGCCATTTTCTCCCATAGAAATCCTGATGGAGATGCATTGGGTTCTTCTATGGCTTTGAAGCTGTATTTGGAGAAGATGGGGCATTCGGTAAAAATCATATTCCCAAGTGAATTTCCTTCTATTTACACTTTTTTGCCAAAAACAGATGAGGTTGTCATATTCGATTTTGAAAAAGAAAAAGTAAATGAAATAATCGAACATGCAAAGATGATGTTTTTCTTAGATTTTAGCAGTCTTGACAGGATTGATAAGATTGGAGAATTGATTATTGATAAAAAGATTCCCAAAGTGCATATCGATCATCATATCGACCCTGAACCGATTGCTGATTACGTATTGTCCGATACAAGTTCGAGTTCCACTTCGGAATTGATTTTTGAATTTTTAGATGAGCTTGATGACAACAAACATATGAATGAAGATATTGCCAAATGCATAATGACAGGATTGATTACCGATACCGGTTCTTTTAGGTACAGTACCACTTCAAAAACATTTCATGTGGCTTCTGAATTGATGAAATACAATCTGGACTTAAACTATATCCAAAACAAAATTCACAATAGTCATTCGGAAAAACAAATCAGATTACTGGGACATGCACTGAATAAAAGGCTGGAGATTATTCCCGAATTTCATACGGGTATTATTACCTTGACAAAAAAGGATTATCAAGATTTTGATATTCAAAGAGGAGACACAGAAGGACTGGTCAATTATATACTTATGATGAATAATATCAAAGTAGCCGCATTAATCACCGAACAACCCACAATAGTTAAGCTTTCTTTGCGTTCAAAAGGAGATATTTCTGTTCAGGAATTGGCTAGAGACAATTTCAAAGGGGGAGGTCATAAGAATGCAGCGGGAGGTCATGCATATGCAAAATTAGATACAGTTGTTAATAAATTCAAATCAATTTTACCTTTTTATATAAAAGCTTAAACCAATAATTAATGAGAATACTCTCAATCATCTTATTCATTTCACTTAGTTTTGTCGCTTGCAAAAACAAAAGCAGCAAGTTCAAAGGACTTAAATACAATAAAGGTCAATACCAAATAATCGGGAATAATACCGGTCAAAAAGCAAAACCGGGTGAATATATTCAATACGGTGTCTTACTCAAAGACAATCACAATAAGGTATTTGTAGATAAAAGAAAAAAGGATGAACTCTTGAGGGAACAAGTAGTAAAAGATACTGTTTTCTTAAAAGATTTGACTGCTGCTGCCGAGGTACTGTACAATCTTACAAAAGGAGATAGCGCAATACTCTATATCCCATTATCCGAAGATGAAAAAAATGCTGAATTGAAAAATTCCGATACTCTCATTTTTGAATTAAAAGTACATGATATTTTGGACTCAGCTAAGATGAGAGATATAGTGGAAGATGAATACTTGAAAGAAGAAGCGGAAAAAACAGAAGCCAGAATCAAACAAATAGCGGTTGATCAAACCATAATGAAAGCATGGGATGATTATAACAAGGGAAAACTGAAAGGAAAATTAAAAAAGACTAAATCAGGAATAAAATATATTGTATTAGAAGAAGGAAAAGGGGATTTTGCTAAAAAAGGACAAAAAGTAAAAATAGGATTTTACGGTATGACACAAAAAGATGCCAATGCATTCGAGAATTCCTTTGGCAGAGACAAAGATATTGGGCTAATTGTAGGGGCGAGACAAGTTATTCCCGGATGGGATGAAGCTCTTCAGCTAATGAACCAAGGGATGAAAGCAGTCTTTTTTATTCCTGCAAAATTAGGATTTGGGAAAAAAGGGAAAGCCCCAATTATTCCACCCGATGCCGATTTGGTATTTTACATAGAATTACATCAAATATTATAATCATTTATTAATTTATAAAACATCAAAAAAATGAAATATTCAATTATTGTATTACTCGCCGCAGTATTGCTCGGAGCTTGTAAAACAAGTGACAATGGAACTAGTAAAGTAGTTAAACTAAAACAAAGCGGCAAGGAATACACCGTATTAAAAAAAGGAAAAGGTAAAAAAGGAAACATAGGAGATTTTATCCTTTTCAGTCTGGTTGTTAAAGGCAATAACGGTAAAACTGTAGTAGAAAGAACCGATGAAGCTTCTTGGGCTAAAGAAGAAATCAAGGCTGTCGATAGTACAACAATCCCTGTCATCGAAATGATTTATACTCTTTCAGAAGGTGATAGCGTAAAAATGGAAAAGCCGATTACCGGAGATAAAAGAAGTCCGGGCTTAGAAGGCATAGATACACTAATCTATTTAATTAAAGCGGAAGAAATACTTGACAAAGCTGCAATGGATAAAAAAATAGCTGAAGAAAAAGCTAAACAAGCGAAAAAATTGGAAGGAGCAAAAGTGGTTGAAGCTGAAATAGCGAAGAAAGTAGCAGGAACTCTTGATGACTACAAAGCGGGGAAATTGGCTTCGAATATTAAAAAAACAGAAAACGGAGTTGAGTTTTATATCAACGAAAAAGGTAATGGTCCAAAAGTGGAGAAAGGAAATAAAGTCGAAGTAGCTTATTACGGAGTATTAAAAGAAGATGGTAAAATGTTTGACAAT
>Ga0256832_1001829_pt1 | contig 14509 bp, 13 predicted proteins | sample 134614metaG_FD_190534 | JGI IMG/M metagenome (GOLD analysis project Ga0256832, IMG submission 190534) | Hydrothermal vent microbial communities from Lau Basin, Pacific Ocean - 134-614 | ecosystem: Environmental > Aquatic > Marine > Hydrothermal vents | place: Pacific Ocean: Lau Basin | collected...
CGTCACCGGCGGGTGGCGGCAGGCGCTTGACGATGGCCTCCAGCACCTCCCCCACGCCCTGTCCGGTCTTGGCCGAAACCTCGATGGCGTCCGATGCATCCAGCCCGATCACTTCCTCGATCTGTTGCTTGACCCGCTCCGGTTCCGCCGCCGGCAGGTCGATCTTGTTCAGCACCGGAATGATCTCGTGATCGTGCTCGATGGCCTGCCAGACGTTGGCCAGTGTCTGCGCCTCCACGCCCTGCGAGGCGTCCACCACCAGCAGCGACCCTTCCACGGCGGACAGCGAGCGCGACACCTCGTAGGCGAAATCCACGTGTCCCGGTGTGTCGATGAGGTTCAGCACGTAGGTTTCGCCATCCCGCGCGGTGTAGGTCAGGCGCACGGTCTGCGCCTTGATGGTGATGCCACGCTCGCGCTCCAGCTCCATGTTGTCCAGCACCTGTTCCTGCATCTCGCGGTCGGACAGGCCGCCGCAGATCTGTATCAGCCGGTCGGCCAGCGTGGACTTGCCGTGGTCGATATGCGCGATGATGGAAAAGTTGCGTATGTGCTTCTGCTCTGCCATGTTCCGGCAGATGGCACGCGGGCCTGCCCCCGTCAAGACGAACCGGGCGGCGCATGACGGGATTGTGCACGGCGGGAACTGTCGCGCGCTTGACCGGCTGGGCTGCGCTTTCTAGGGTGCGGCGAGAAAAAACGGGGGAAACGTCCTCTGTTGCGGCTTTCTCAGACACAGGAGACCGATCATGGTGGAACATGTGACCGATGCCGATTTCGAGGAGAAGGTGCTGAAGTCCGACGTGCCGGTGCTGGTGGATTTCTGGGCCGAATGGTGCGCCCCCTGCCGCATGATCGCGCCGGTGCTGGACGAAATCAGCGCCGAGATGGAGGGCCGGCTGAAGATCGTGAAGGTGAACGTGGACGAAAATCCCAATGCCCCGGCCACCTATGGCGTGCGCGGCATTCCCACGCTGCTGCTGGTGAAGGATGGCCAGGTGGTTTCCCAGCAGGTGGGCGCGGCGCCGAAAAACGCGATCATGAGCTGGATTGAAAGCACCCTTTCGGCCTGACAAGGCCGCGGAAGGAGAGGGATGGCGCCGGCGCTGCCTCGCGCCGGCGTTTTGTTCATTGCCGCATCTTCACGCAAGCGACTCTCCCTTTTGTCGCCGAGGCATGGTATTGAAGGAATCGCATTGCCCTGGCAGCCACGCATTTCATTGGACAGCAGATGAACCAGGTATTCGACCCGATCAATCTCGTGCTGCTGGTGGTCGCCATCATCGTGGCCTGGCGGCTGTGGTCGGTGTTGGGCACGCGCACCGGGCACGAGAAACGCATCGACATCCCCCTGGGCGGCTTGTCGGGTGAAAGGTCGACGGATTCCGCATCCGCGCCGGCGGCCGAAGACGGGGAAGTGCGCTATGGCCTGCCGGAAGAGGAAAAGCCGGTATGGGAAGGTGTGGCGGAAGAAAACAGCCTGCTGGCCCGCATGCTGGAACGCATGAAGGAGATCGCGCCCGAGTTCGATGCGCGGCATTTCCTGGAAGGGGCGAAGGTCGCTTATGAAATGATCGTCACCGCCTTCGCCAGGGGCGACACGAAGACGCTGAAGCCCTTGCTGGCGCCGGATGTCTATGCCGAGTTCGAGAAGGCCATCGAGGAGCGCAGGCGCCAGGGATTGGAGCAGGAGTTCGAATTCGTCGGCCTGGACGAGGCGAAGCTCCTGCGCGCGGCGCTGAACGGCAAGGTGGCGCGCCTCACGGTGCGGTTCGTTTCCCGTGTCATAACGGTAACGCGGGATGCGGACGGCAACGTGATTTCGGGCAGTCCGGACAAGCTGGCCACGGTGAAGGACGTCTGGACGTTCGAGCGTGATCTGACCTCACGTGATCCCAACTGGCGCCTGGTTTCCACCGAGGCGCCGGCGCAAGCGGAAAAATGAACGGCAGGGCAGGGCGGTGGATGCTCAGCCTTGCTGTTTCTGGCGCGCCGCGATCTTTTCCGGGTCTTCCGCCAGCATGGCCGAGACTTCCGCCTCGGCGCAGACGACGCCATCCACCACCGCCTTGCAATCAAACCAGTAGATATTGCGCCGTCCCTTGATGGTCTTCACCTCGAAGCGCACGGTATCCCCCGGCACCACCGGCTTGCGAAACCGCGCCTTGTCGATGGAGACGAAATAGACCAGCGAATCGGCGGCCTTGATGCCCTTGTGCGCCAGCACCATCACGCCCGCCGTCTGCGCCATGGCCTCCAGCAGCAGCACGCCGGGAAACACCGGCTTGTCCGGAAAATGCCCGGCCAGGAACGGCTCGGTGGCGGTCACGTTCTTGATGCCGACGGCGGACTTTTCGCCATCCATTTCGACGACCCGGTCGATGAGCAGCATCGGATAGCGGTGCGGCAGGATTTCCATGATCCGCTGCACGTCCGCGCTGGGCAATTCCGTCACCGGCTTGTTCATGTCTTTCCGTTCCGAGGAGCTTGCGGGTCAGAAGCGGGTTCCCATGCCGAACTGCACGAGTTCTTCCTTGTCCCAGCTGGCCTTCTTGACGGCATAGGCCACGTCCAGGCGCAGCGGCCCCAGAGGCGACTTCCAGAGCACGCCGGCGCCGACGGAAGCGCGGAACACCGCCTTGTCCCGCACATTGGCGCCAGGCGCGTCGAACACGGTGCCGAAGTCGGTGAACACGGCGCCCGTCAGCCCCAGGCTTTCCGGCAGCCCCAGCGGGAAAATGACCTCCAGCGTGCCAATGGCATAGGTCTTGCCACCCACGGCATTCCCGGCCGTATCCCGCGGCCCCACGCCGGAAGTCTCGAACCCGCGAAACGACGGGCCGCCCTTCTGGAACCGGTCGTTCACCCGCAGACGGTCGCCATTCCAGGCGAACACATGCCCCGCCGTGCCCTTCAGCTTCAGGATGACGCCATCGACGAACATCGGCATGAAATAATAGCCGGCCAGCTCGGAGCGGACATAATGCACCGTGCCGCCCAGGCCCGCCACGTCCACCGCCGCCTGCACGCGGAAGCCGGATGTCGGATCGGCCGGGTTGTCCAGCCTGTCCATCACATAGGTGGCGCCAAGGGTGGAAATCCATTCCTTGCCCAGGCTGTCACAAACCGCCGGCGAATAGTTTCCGGCATCGGGATCGCAGATATTGATGGTGCCGTCACCATCGGAATCCTTTTTCCCGTCGTTGCTCGCGGTGGTGTCGCGATAGGTGAACCGGTAGCGCGTATAGAGGGTCTGGTAGTCATCCAGCGAGAAATTGGCGCGCAGGCCGAATCCCACGTCGTTCGTCCGATAATCGGACTGTTTCTTCAAATCGGTGCGGTTGCCGAACAGGTCGAAGCCGGCGGCCATGTTGTAGCCCAGGAAATACGGCTCGGTGTAGCTGAAGTTGAGCGACTGCCGCTTGAAGGACAGCGAGGTCTTCAGGCTCAGCTGCCGCCCGGTGCCCATGAAGTTGCGCTCGGTGATGTCGCCGGAGAGCACCGGCCCCTTTTCCATGGTGGAAAAGCCGATGGAGGCGTGCAGGCTGCCGGTGGACTTCTCCATCACCTTGATGATCAGGACCAGCCGGTCGGGCGCGCTGCCCGGGATTTCCTGAAAATCGATTTTCTGGAAGAAATCCAGCGCCGTCAGCCGCCGCCTGGCCCTGTCCAGCAGCACCCGGTTGTAGGCGTCGCCCTCGGCGATGCGCAGCTCGCGCCGGATGACCTCCTCGCGGGTGCGGGTGTTGCCGACGATCTCGATGCGCTCGATATAGACGCGCGGCCCTTCCTGCACCTTGTAGGTGATGTTCAGCCTGCGCGCCTCCGCGTCACGCTCGATCTCCGGACGCACCTTGGCGAAGGCGAAGCCCTCGCGCGCCGCCTCCAGCGCGATCTTCTCCACGCTCTTGTCCACTTCCGAGGCGTCGTAGATCTCGCCCGGACGGGTTTCCATGAGCTTTTGCAGCCTGCGCGGGTCCAGGTCCGTTTCCGTGGCGTCCACCGCCACGTCGCCGATGCGATATTGCGGCCCTTCCTCGATGGTGAAGGTGACGATGAAACTTTCGCCGTCCGGCGCCAGCTCGGCATTGGCGTCCAGGATCTGCACATCGGCGAAACCGTGCTTCAGATAGAACCGGCGCAGCAGCTCCTTGTCGTAGGCCAGGCGGTCCGGGTCGTAACGGTCGCGGGTGGAGAAGAATTTCCACCATGCATGTTCGGAGGTGGTGATGACGTCCTTCAGCTTGCTGTCGGAAAAGGCCTTGTTGCCGACGAAGCGGATGGTGGCCACCCGCGTGGCCTTGCCTTCGTTGATCTTGAAGATCAGATCGACGGTGTTGTTGCCGCGGCGGATGATCTGCGGCTCCACCTGCACGTTGTAATAGCCGGAACGCCGATAGACATTGACGATCCGCTCCACGTCCGCCTGCACCCGCGCCCGGGTCAGCATGGCGCGGTCGTGCAGCTGCACTTCCTTGGCCAGATCCTTGTCGGAAACCTCGCGGTTGCCTTCGAAGCGCACGCGATTGATCATCGGGTTTTCCACCACCCGCACCACCAGGGCGTTGCCACGGCGCAGGATCTGCACATCGGAAAACAGCCCGGTCTGAAACAGGCTTTTCAGCGAGGCGTCGATGCGCGCGGGATCGAACGGATCGCCGGGCTTCAGCTGCAGATAGGCCAGGATGGCCTCCCGCTCCACCCGCTGGTTGCCTTCCACCACGATGCGCTGCACCACCTGGGCCTGGGCAGTGGTGAGCATGGCGGACATCCCCGTCACCGGCACGGAAAGAATCAGCGCCAGCGCCAGACGGCTGACCGCGAAATGGGCGGCAAGCCCCCGCTTGTTCTTGTTATCTCTGGTCATCAGCGTTGCCTTTTCCGCTTTTGGCAGAATGCCCGCGGCCCCGAATCGGCGCCGTTTCCCCCCTGACAGACAGCCGATGTTTTACGGCCTTTTCAAGCCCGTTGCAAACCCGATGCGGAGAATTTTGCGGATTCGCTTTACAATGTCTTAAGCATGCAACACCCCCTCAGTTCCGGCTGAAAAGATGCACGATGTCATTGAACGTGGCCACCAGCATCAGCGCCAGCACCAGCGCCAGCCCGATGCGAAAGCCAACCTCCTGCGCGCTTTCGCTCAAGGGTTTGCCGCGCACCGCCTCGATGGCGTAGTAGAGCAGATGCCCGCCATCCAGCATCGGGATGGGAAACAGGTTGATCAGCCCGATGCTCACCGACAGCACCGCCGCCAGCTGCACCAGCGACAGCCAGGAGGTCTGCGCCGCCTTTTTCGACATCTGGGCGATGCGAATGGGCCCGGCCAGCTGATCGGTGCTCTGCCGCCCCACGATCATCTGTTTCAGATACAGCATGGTGCCGGATATGATGCGCCAGGTCGATTGCGTCCCCAGCGCCAGCGCTTCCAGCGGCCCCTTGCGCTCGAAACGGACGCCGCCGGCGGCGTCATGCGTCACCCCCAGAAAGCCGATGCGTATCTTGCCGCCAAGGCCGTCCGGCACTTCCCGTTCGCCCAGCTTCACCCGCAAGTTCAGCCGTTTGCCGTCGCGTTCCACGACCAAGTTCGCTTCCTCGCCCGGACGCATGGAGACGATGCGGCTGATGTCGAGGAAGCTGTCGATGCGCTCGCCATTGATGGAAACGATGCGGTCGCCGGGCCGGATCCCTGCCTTTTCCGCCGGTGAATTCTCCATCACCTGGCTCACCACCGGCTCCAGCACCGGCACCCCGGCCATGGAATACAGGCCGGCGAAGATGAGAATGGCGAGAATGAAATTGGCGAACGGCCCCGCCGCCACGATGAGCGCCCGCTGCCACAGCGGCTTGGCGTGAAAACTGCCCGGATCACGCGTCGCCTCCTGCGACGGCATGGAGGCGGCGTTTTCATCGCCTTCGAATTTCACATACCCTCCCAGCGGCAGCCAGCCGATTTTCCAGCGCGTGCCGTGCCTGTCCGTCCAGCCGGCGATCTCGCGCCCGAAGCCGATGGAAAAGCTCTGCACCTTCACGCCGAAATGCCGCGCCACGGCGAAATGCCCCAGCTCGTGAAAGAACACGATGACGGTCATCACCACCAGAAACGGCAGGATGAACGTGACCGCGCCATACAGGGAAGAGAAGGGTGCCAGCAGCACCGAAATGTCCATGCCTTACCTCCCGGACAAGACTGCCTCCGCCGCATTCTCGCGCCGCATTGGGGCGGGAATGGGAAACGGGGTCAACATGCCGCCCGTGCGCTCGAATCGCACAGCTCCAGCGCCTTCGCCCGGCCATATGAATCGGCGGCGCGCACGTCGTCAAGGCTGGCCAGCGGCGCGATCATGTTTTCCCGCTCCGCGGCGCCCAGCACCTCGGCCACCAGCGGCACGATGCGGGTGAACGCCAGCTCGTGCCGCAGGAAGGCCGCCACCGCCACCTCGTTGGCGGCGTTCAGGATGGCCCCGGCCGAACCACCCCGCGCCAGCGCCGCCAGCGCCAGCCCCGGCGCCGGAAAGCGCTCCTCGTCGATGGGTTCGAAGGTCAGCTGCCCCAGCAGCGCCAGATCCAGCCGCTGCACGTTGGTGGCGATGCGTTCCGGCCAGGCCAGCGCCACCGCGATGGGCGTGCGCATGTCCGGCGTGCCCAGCTGCGCCAGCACCGAGCCATCGGCATAGGCCACCAGCGAATGCACGATGGACTGCGGGTGCAGAATGGCCTCCAGCTGCTCCACGCCCACCGGGTAGAGGTGAAAGGCCTCCATCAGCTCCAGCCCCTTGTTCATCAGGGTGGCGGAATCGATGGTCACCTTCGCCCCCATGTCCCAGTTCGGATGGCGCAGGGCCTCCTCCGGCGTCACGCTCGCCAGTTCCTCAAGCGGCCGGGTGCGGAAGGGGCCGCCGGAGGCGGTCAGGATGATGCGCTCCACGGCCCGCGCGTTCCCGCGCTCGAAACATTGCAGGATGGCGTTGTGCTCCGAATCCACCGGCACCACCGGCACGGAAAGCGCCCGGGCGCGCGCCATGAACAGCTCGCCGGCCGAAACCAGGCATTCCTTGTTCGCCAGCAGGATGGTGTTGTGCGCCTCCAGCGCCGCCAGCGTCGGCGCCAGCCCCGCCACCCCGACGATGGCCGCCATCACCTGATCCACCGGCCGCGCCGCCGCCTCCAGCACCGCTTCCGGCCCCGCCGCCACCTCGATGCCGGTGCCGAACAGCGCGTCGCGCAGCTCGTCATAGCGGGCGGGATCGGCCGTCACCGCCAGCCGCGCGCCGAATTCCCGCGCGTCCGCCGCCAGCTGCGCCACGTTGGCGTTGGCCACCAGCGCCTCGATGACGAACCGCTCTCGATGCTGGCGCACCACGTCCAGCGTCGATTGCCCGATGGAGCCGGTGGCGCCCAGGATGGTGAGCGTCTTCATGGCCACCCCCACAGCTTGAACAGGCCGCAACCGGCGTCATGCAGCGTGCCGGTGGCCAGCGCGCCGATGATGAGCGCCAGCACGGCCGCCGCCACCAGCCCGTCCACCCGGTCGAGGATGCCGCCATGGCCGGGAATGAGCGTGCCCGAATCCTTTACTCCGAAGCGTCGCTTCATGGCGCTTTCATACAGATCGCCGAACTGCTCGAATCCGCCCAGCAGCGCGCCGATGAGAAACAGCGGCCCCGCCGGCCACCCGCCAACCAGGGCGAAAACGCCCCCCGCCAGCGCGCCGCCGGCCACGGCGCCGAAAAAGCCGCTCCAGGTCTTTTTCGGCGAGATGCGCGGCGCGAATTTCGGCCCGCCCAGCGCCCGGCCGGTGAAATAGGCCAGGCTGTCGGCGCTCCACACCACCGCGAACAGGAAGAAGATGGCAGAGGCCCCGCACGTCGGCGAAGCCCGGAGCGCCATCATCGCCAGCGCCGCCGCCGCGATGTAGAGCGGTCCCGTCACGTGATGGATGGTAAAGCCGCGCAACGCCCGCGCCGTCAGCCACAGCGAGGCCAGCCACGCCAGCCCCGCCAGCGACAGAAACAGCCCCGCCTTCTGCGGCCAGGCGCCCGCCAGCAGTCCGCTGACGCCGGCGACGACATGCAGCACGAACTGCCGGGTTTCGCCGCCATGCACGATATCCACCCATTCCCGCGCCATCAGCGCCACGCCGGCCAGCAGCAGCAGGCCGAACCATGCGCCCCCGGCCCACGCCGCCAGCAACACCAGCGGCGCCAGCGCCAGCGCCGCCAGCAGCCGCGTGCGCAGATCTCCGCTCACGGCGGGGGAGGGGGCCGGATTGTCGTTCACCCTGCCCATGCGGCCCCGCTACTTCGCCTGCCCGGCCTTGGCCGGTTGCGCCGCCGGGCCAAGCCCGCCGAAGCGGCGCTCCCGCCGGGCGTATTCCATCAACACGCGCTGAAACGACAGCTCGTCGAAATCCGGCCAGTATTCCGGCAGGAACACCAGCTCCGCATAGGCGCTCTGCCACAGCAGGAAGTTGGACAGCCGCTGTTCGTTGCCGGTGCGCACCAGCAGGTCGGGATCGGGCAGGTCGGGCGCGAACAGATGCCGCCCGATCGCTTCCGGCGTGATGTCTTCCGGCGCCATTTCGCCGCGCGCCACCTTCTCGGCCAGCTTGCGCGCGGCGGTGGCGATTTCCTGTCGCCCGCCATAGTTGAAGGCCACCGCCAGCGTCAGGCCCGTGTTGGCCGCGGTGAGCCGTTCGCAACGCTCCAGCAGCGCCACGATGTCTTCCGAGAGTCCGGCGCGCGAACCGATGATGCGAATACGCACGTTGCGCCGGTGCAGGTCGGCCACGTCGCGCTCCACGAAGCGGCGCAGCAGCGAAAACAGGTAGTCCACCTCCGCCTTCGGTCGCGACCAGTTTTCCGACGAGAAGGAATAGATGGTGAGCACCTCCACGCCGAAATGATCCGCCGCCCTGACCGCCCGGCGCACCGCCTCCACCCCGGCCTTGTGCCCCAGTGAGCGCGGCAGCCCGCGCGCGCGCGCCCAGCGGCCGTTGCCGTCCATGATGATGGCCACGTGCCGGGGCACCGCGCCAAGGGCGGCGGGTGGCAGCAGGTCGGAACTGTCCGTGCGGCGGCTCATGGCGAATGGCGGAGGAACAGGGCTAGACCTGCGTGATTTCCGCGTCCTTCTTTTCCAGCAGCTCGTCGATCTGCTTGATGAACCTGTCGGTCATTTTCTGCACCTCGTCGGCCAGGCGGCGGGCGTCGTCCTCGCTTATGGCGTGTTCCTTCTCCATCTTCTTCAGAACGTCCATGCCGTCGCGCCGCACGTTGCGCACCGCCACCCGCGCCTGCTCGGCATACTGGTGCGCCACCCGCGAAAGCTCCTTGCGGCGCTCCGCGGAAAGCTCCGGAATGGGCACGCGGATGACGTTGCCCTGCGTTTGCGGGTTCAGGCCGAGGCCGGAATCGCGAATGGCCTTTTCCACCGCCGAAACCAGCGACTGATCCCACACCTGCACGGAAAGCAGCCGCGGCTCCGGCACCGTGATGGCCGCCACCTGGTTGAGCGGCATCTTGCCGCCATAGGCGTTCACCTGCACCGGCTCCAGCAGCGAAACCGAAGCCCGGCCGGTGCGCAGCCCGGCGAATTCCTCCTTCAGCACCTTCACCGCGCCTTCCATGCGGCGCTTCAGGTCGTTCATGTCCAGCGCGTCGCTATCGGCCATGATCCGCTCCCTTCCCCTTTTCAACCTCTTGCGGTGCGATGTTCACTCAGGGCGTTACCGTGGTGAACGTGCCTTCGCCACGCAGAACTTTCCCCAGCGCCCCCGGTTCGCGGATGGAAAATACGACAAGCGGGATGTTGTTGTCACGTGCCAGCGCCACCGCCGCGGCGTCCATCACCTTCAGGTTGCGCCGCAGCACCTCGTCGTAGGAGATGGTGTCGAAGCGCTCGGCCTGTGGGTTGGTCTTCGGATCGTCGGAGTAGATGCCGTCCACGCTGGTGCCCTTGAACAGCGCCTGGCATTTCGTCTCCGCCGCCTTCAGCGCCGCGCCGGTGTCGGTGGTGAAGAACGGATTGCCGGTGCCCCCGGCGAACAACACCACCCGCCCGGCTTCCAGATGTTTCCACGCCCGCTGCCGGGTGAAGGGTTCGCACACCGTGGGCATCGGCACCGCCGACATGGTGCGCGCCGCCACCCCCTGTTTCGTCAAGGCGTTTTCCATGGCCAGCGCATTCATCACCGTGGCCAGCATGCCCATGTAGTCGGCGGTGGTGCGTTCCATGCCCTTTGCCGCGTCGGACACGCCGCGAAAGATGTTGCCGCCGCCGATGACCAGACCGATCTCGATGCCCATGCGCCAGACCTCGGCGATTTCCGCCGCCACCCGGCCCACCATGTCCATGTCCAGGCCGAAGGGCTTCCCGCCCATCAGCGCCTCGCCGGAGATCTTCAGCAGGATGCGCGAATAGCGCGGCATGCCGATGTCCAGAGCCATCCCTCACCCCCACAAGAACGTGAACCCGCGTCGGCCTAGCACACGGCGCGCGGCAAGGCCAGCGCATGCGCGCCTCAATGATCCGCCTCGTCCTCCAGATGCATCTCCAGCGGCGGCTCGTTTTCCATCTCCGGCGCCGCGAACGGATCGTCGGCGTTTTCCGCGTCCAGCAACGACTCCTCGCGTGTAACCGGCATCATGAAATCCGGGGGAATGTCGGCATCCAGCAGCCCCGCGCCCTTCAGTTCGCGCAGGCCCGGCAAATCATCGACGCGCTCCAGTCCGAAATGGACGAGAAACTCCTCCGTCGTGCCATAGGTGACGGGCCTGCCGGGCGTCTGCCGCCGTCCGCGGATCTTCACCCAGCCAGCCTCCATCAGCGCGTCCAGCGTGCCCTTCGACGTGGTCACGCCACGAATGTCCTCGATCTCCGCCCTTGTCACCGGCTGGTGATAGGCGATGATGGCCAGCGTCTCCAGCGCCGCCTTCGACAGCTTCTTGCGCTGTTTCTGTTCGCGCCTGAGCAGCCAGCGCAGGTCTTCCGCCGTGCGCAGCTGCCACTTGCCGGCCACCCGCACCAGGTTCACCCCGCGCTCGCCGTAGTCTTCCTTCAGCGCCGTCAGCAGCGCCGCCACGTCCGCGCTTTCCGGCAACGCCTCGGCCAGCTCCGTTTCCGACAGTGGCGAGGCGGAGGCGAACAGCAGCGCCTCCACGATGCGTTTCTGTTGCGCCACGTCGGGCAGGGCGTCCCGCTTCCGCGCATCGGAAGTCGTTGCTTCGCCGCCCTCGATCACCCGGAAGGGCAGGGGATCCTTCGCCCTCTCGCCCATTGTCCCGTTCTCCCTCTCAACCATTCGCCCTGCGCGCATACAACGGCGCGAACGGTGCGTCCTGCCGCAGCTCGATGCGCCCTTCACGCGCCAGCTCCAGCGACGCGGCGAAGCCCGAGGCCAGCGCCGAGCGCCGCATGCCATCGTCCGGCAGGCCACGCGCCAGGATTTCATCCAGCGGGCTCCACTCGGCCAGTTCACCCACCAGTGTTTCCAGCACCTCGCGCACCTCGTGGATCGTCCACACCGGCTGCGGGTCGATGTGATAGCGCCGCTTCGCCGCCTTGCGCCGCACGATGCCGGCATAGGCCGAGAGCAGATCGACGATCCCGTCCTCGTATTCGGCTTCTTCGCTCACCACCACCGGCTCGGGCATGCCGCGCGCGTGCACGTCCACGCCCAGCCGCGGGCGCAGCATCAGCAGCTTGCCGGCCTCGCGCATGGCTTCCAGCCTTTTCAGACGGAAGGCCAGCTTCAGCGCCATTTCCTCCGGATCGGGCGCGTCGTCCTCTTCCGGCGGGTTGGGCAGCAGCAGGCGCGACTTCAACCACGCCAGCCATGCGGCCATCACCAGCCACGCGGCGGCCAGCTCCAGCTTCATCCGCCGCGCCCGGTTGATGACGGCGATATATTGTTCCGCCAGTTCGGTAACGGAGATTTCGGCCAGATCGACCTTCTGCCGCCGCGCCAGATCCAGCAGCAGATCCAGCGGCCCTTCATAGGTCTTCAGTTTCAGGATGAAGGCCTCGCCCGGCGCCTCCGTCAGCGATGATTCGCCGGTCGTTTCGCCACCGCCCGCCACCTCGTCCGGCCATGCCGCATCCTGATTGTCGCCCGTCTGCTCCGCCATGTCGGCCAGCTCCGGTCTGCCCCCGATTCGGTCGGGTTCATTGTGGCCCGCCCGGCAATCGCGCGCAAGCGGGAGCGAGAGCTTGTCAACGGCGCATCATGGCCGCGCTTTCGCCTGTTCCCGCGGCTCGTCGGCATCCACCAGTTTGGCGTTCATCCAGATGAGCAGCGGCGCGGCGATGACCACGGAGGAATAGGTGCCGATGATGACGCCCCAGATCATGGTGAAGGTGAAGCCGCGCAGCACCTCGCCGCCCAGCACATACAGCGCGATCAGCGCCACCAGCGTGGACACGGAGGTGAGGATGGTGCGCGAAAGCATCTGGTTGATGGACTTGTTGATGACCTCGGTCAGCGGCGTTTTCTTGAACTTGCGCATGTTCTCGCGCACCCGGTCATAGACCACCACCGTGTCGTTCAGCGAATAGCCGACGATGGTGAGCAGTGCGGCGATGATGGAGAGATTGAACTCCAGCCGGGTGAAGGCGAAGATGCCGATGGTGATGCTCACGTCGTGCACCAGCGCCGCCACCGCGCCGATGGCGAATTGCCACTCGAAGCGGAACCAGATGTAGATCATCACGCCCACCAGCGCCATGAGCACGGCGATGACGCCGTCGCGCGCCAGCTCGCCGGAAACCTTCGGCCCCACCACCTCCACGCGGCGATATTCCACCTCTGGCCCCAGCGCCTGCTTGATCTTGCGCACCGTTTCCTGCTGCGCCCGTTCGTCGCCCCTGTTTTCCACGCGGATGAGCACGTCGCGCGGGTCGCCGAACTCCTGCAATTCGTAGCTGCCAAGTTTCAGCGCCCCGATCTTCTTGCGCAGCGCGCCGATGTCCGCCGGCTGCTGGGTGCGGATCTCGATCAGCGTGCCGCCGGTGAAGTCGATGCCGAAGTTCAGCCCCAGCGTGAACACGCCGATGACGGAGATGATGATGGCCAAGGTGGAGGCGACGAAGGCCCCGCGCGCCCATTTCATGAACGGGATGTTCGGCTCCACCGGCAGATATTTGATGAGCGGAAATTTCATGGATTCTTTCCGGTCGTTGTTCCCGTTCAGGCCCTGGCCGCTTCGGCGATGGGCAGCGTTTTCGGCCGTTTCTTCCACACCCACAGCGCCACCAGGAAGCGGGTGAGCGTATAGGCGGTGAACACGGTGGTGATGATGCCCACGCCCAGCGTGACGGCGAAGCCGCGCACCGGCCCGGAACCCAGGCCATAGAGCACCACCGCCGCGATGAAGGTGGTGATGTTGGCGTCGAGAATGGTGGCGAAGGCGCGCGAGAAACCCACCTCCAGCGCGTTGATGACCGAGCGCCCGGCCCGGTATTCCTCGCGCACGCGCTCATACACCAGCACGTTGGAGTCCACCGCCATGCCCAGCGTCAGCACGATGCCGGCGATGCCCGGCAGCGTCAGCGTCGCCTGAAAGGCCGTGAGCAGGCCGATGAGCATGACGAGGTTGGCGAACAGCGCGATGTCGGCGATCAGGCCGAAGACGCCATAGAACAGCAGCATGAACACCAGCACCCCGATGAGCGCCACGATGGAGGCGGCGATGCCGGCGCGGATGGAGTCCGAGCCCAGCGACGGCCCCACGGTGCGCTCCTCCACCACCACCAGCTTGGCCGGCAGCGCGCCGGAGCGCAGGATGGCGGACATGACGCGGGTTTCCTCCACCGTGAAGCGTCCGGTGATCTGCCCCGATCCGCCGAGGATGGGCGTCTGGATCACCGGCGCGGACACCACCTTGCCGTCGAGGATGATGGCGAAGGGCTTGCCGACGTTGGCCTGCGTCAGGCGGGCGAATTTCAGCGCGCCTTTCTGGTTGAAGCGGAAGGTGACCACCGGTTCGCCGGTGCGGCCGTCGAAGGAGGGCTGCGCGTCCACCAGATCGGCCCCTTCCACGGTGGCCCGCCGCGAGGTCTTCACCCAGTAGATGCGCTGCGGGTTGTTGGCGTCCGGCAGGGCGATGCATCCTGGTGGCGGGCGGTTGGCGTCGGCGCCGGTGGGTTGCGTGTCGCACAACAGCTGAAAGGTCAGCCGCGCCGTCTGGCCCACCGCCTGCTTCAGCGTTGCCGGATCCTTCACCCCCGGCGCCTGCACGATGATGCGGTCCGCTCCCTGCTGCTGGATGGTGGCCTCGGTCATGTTCAGCTCGTCAAGCCGGCGGCGGATGATCTCGATGGCCTGTTCCAGCGCGCTCTTGATGCGATGCTCCAGCCCGGCCTGCGTATAGCGCAGGATGAAGCGATCGCCCTCGCGGGCGATCTCGATTTCCGGCGCCGTGCCGCCGGCGCCGAAGAATCCCACCTGCACCGGCTGCGCCAGTTTCTTGAGAATTTTCGCCGCCTCTTCCACCTTCGCCGGATCGGATACGGT
>Ga0256832_1001830_pt1 | contig 14508 bp, 16 predicted proteins | sample 134614metaG_FD_190534 | JGI IMG/M metagenome (GOLD analysis project Ga0256832, IMG submission 190534) | Hydrothermal vent microbial communities from Lau Basin, Pacific Ocean - 134-614 | ecosystem: Environmental > Aquatic > Marine > Hydrothermal vents | place: Pacific Ocean: Lau Basin | collected...
CATAAAGGAGGGAACAGAGAGTTTTGGTTGACTTAATACTACATCTGCCATTGTCTTTAAAGCATAAGGACCAGCCATAGGGGCGGCCATTGTCACACTTAAACCTGTCTGCTCCTCTTCTATCTTTTTAAGTGTTGCCATAGCTGCGTAACCACCCTCAGAATAACCTGTTAAAAAGAGTTGACTATTTAGAGTAATATTGTTGTCTACTGCAAATTTTTTAACCTGTTTTATAAAATCAACCGTAGAGTTTGCCAAAGAGTCTTTTAAAACAAAAGGGTGATAGTGGCTATTGGAGTCTCCAAACCCAATGTAGTCAGGTTGTAATGTAGCAAAACCACCTAATGATGTTAATATAATAGATGAACCAGCTGGTGTTCCACTACTCTTTGCAATGACAGAGGGAGCCTCTGCGTTAGCAAAAATAGTTCCATGGTCATCAGATACCATAGAGAGTCCTAGTGTAGTTGTTACAACAGAGGGTAATCCTGTAGGAATAACAAATAATCCTGAGGCTTTTACCTCGTTACCCTCTTCATCTGTTGTGGTATAGGGAATTTTATAGGCTTTATATCCATAAACTGTTTTATTTTCATCAATTGCCCCTTTACTTAGCAGTGTGGACTTCATCGCTTCAGCTGAGAAATCAACAAGAAGTTCACCTCCCTTAACTAATTCAGTTGAAGGAGCAGATAAATCACTACCACAACCTATAAATAGTAGAGGAGTCGAAATCACCATTAGCTTTAATATATGTTGCATACATTCTCCTTTAGTTAGAATAATGTATTATAACAGCTTACATTTAATAATATATGTTAATTTTCAATAAAATCATACAACGCCTCAATCTCTCTATCCCAAATGGTCTCATCTATCGTCTCTAATACCAAAGGAATATCGTCCATACGAGGGTCATTCATAATAAACTTAAAAGCATCCCAGCCTATCTCTCCCTCTCCTAATGAGTGGTGACGGTCTACACGGCTTCCAAGCTTTGGTTTAGAGTCATTAATGTGCATTCCTGCTAGATACTCAAACCCTACAATGCGTTCAAACTCATCCATTGTTTTCTCATAAGCCTCTCGTGTTCTTAGGTCATAACCTCCAGTAAAAGTATGACAAGTATCTAAACAGACACCTACGCGACTTTTATCTTCAACTTTGTTAATAATATGTGCTAAGTGTTCAAACTTATAGCCAAGATTTGTACCCTGCCCTGCTGTATTTTCAATAACTAGCTTTACATTAGAGCCTTTAGTAGCTTCAATGGCAAGATTTAGAGATTCAGCTATAACATCCAAACAGTTTAACTCTGCCTCCATAATTTTATCATCATAATCAGGGTCTCTTTTTCCTACTTTGACCAAGTGGCTTCCAGGATGAAAATTAAGAAGCTCTAAACCAAGCTGTTCACAACGCTCTAACTCATCTATAAAAGCTTCCCGAGACTTCTCTAACTTTTCAACCTCTGGATGTCCTAAGTTGATTAGATAACTATCATGAGGCAAAACATGTTTAGGTAAAATACCCGATTTTTCAAGATTGGCTTTAAAGCTCTCTATCATCTTCTCCTCTAAAGGCTTAGCAACCCACTGTCGTTGGTTTTTAGTAAAGAGAGCAAACGCTTTTGCTCCTATCTTCATCGCATTTAGAGGGGCATTGTCCACTCCACCACTAGCACTTACATGAGCTCCTACAAACTTCATTTACTCTTTTCTCACTTTTATTAAGATTTTATTGAGCTTGTCACGAAAGACACGCTCTTTTTGATTAACACGGTAAGATATATCATAAAGATTCTCTTTTGTCAATTTTTGAGAAAATGAACCATCTTTATCTCTCTTCATATTTTCACCTTTAAATATTGGCTCTCCTCTAAAGATATTCTCTAACAAATCTTTGTCGTAAGCCCCATTTAAAACTTGCTCATTAAATGTCTGTTTCTCCATACACTTAAAAGTAGACATACAGATATTTAACCCACCAATCTCTAACTGTAGTAGAGGTTGTCCTGCACCATAAATCTCAACTTTAACATCAGTAGGAGAGGCTGTAATAAATCCCATATCAGCATATCTAATCTTTGGTGTCTTAAGTACAATAAATGCACTCTCCTCTTTTTTAGGTTTTATACCTACACAAGCATTAAATAGACTCAAAATAGCTAAAGTTAAAATCGTTCGTTTTATCATAAAAAATCCTTTTTCAAGAATTATATCAAATATTATATTTTTTAAGAATAATTTAAGAGAGTTTAGCTATAATTTCGTCCATAAGTTATTAAATGGCCCCTTCGTCTAGCGGTTAGGATCCATGGTTTTCATCCATGTTACAGGAGTTCGAGTCTCCTAGGGGTCACCATTTCATAGCTTATCTCCTTTTTAAAAATTTAGTGGCCCCTTCGTCTAGCGGTTAGGATCCATGGTTTTCATCCATGTTACAGGAGTTCGAGTCTCCTAGGGGTCACCACTAAATTATCAACCTTCATATAATTAATCATCTTTAGGATAATCTTTTTGTCTCTCATAAACATGTACTGTTTTTAATACTGAATAGCTCACAACCATAACAAAAAGCACAATACTCCAAACACTCCACTCTAAAATATTAAAATTTAACTGAACCAATGTTAAAACAAGCCATGCGACTGTAACCTCAGCTATAAAATAGATTATAGGAATAAATACCCGTTTACGTCTTCGTTCACCTGTTCGAATCTCGTTATCTTGATACATTTAAAATAGTCTCCGTATATTTTCTGAACACTCTTGAACCATATTTCCATTAAGTATCTCTTTCATTCGACGTTTACTAATAAAACGATTCTCTCTATCAATAAGCATCTTCTCTATCTTTAAAGTTCCCTTTGAGGTTAATTTATAGAAAATTATATCAACTTCATTTTGCTTATTAACTGAAATTGCCATATAGTCATACTTGATACCATGAGCATAATTTGGATGAATTAGATAATCTTGAACCGTTAATTGACCTAAATTTCCACTCTTTAACTGAATTTTAATACCTCTTTGAAGTGCTGTATAGCAACCATAATCTTTTACATTTGTCTCTCGCTCATATCGCTGTTGTAACTCTATGAATGTAAGAACTTCTCCTGTAGTTAGTTTTATCTCACTATTAGGAGTAAACATTTCAGGCAAATAGCTACCTGTTGCCACAGGTCTAAAGAAATTTTCTATACCCTGTATAGCAACTAGATAAGCTAACTGCTCTTGGCGAAGTCGTTCAGCCTCTTCACGCTGTTTAGCTTCTAACTCCTCTTGAACTTTTATAGCCTCTTGTGCTTGATACATTAATCTATAATACTCTATATTGGTAACTTTCAACTCATTGAGTAGTCCCAGTAGTGGATTTCGTTTATCATTTAAAATCTTTACAGTATCTTTGAGAAGAGGAAGATTTTTACTCTTAATAGCTTGAACTAATCTACGATACAGATTACTCTCACGCAGAGCAAGTGTTAAAATTAAAGCTCTATCAAAACGAGTAAAGCGATTCATAAGTTGAGTATTAAGAGAAGAGAGTGCTTCAACCACATACTCATCTGCCACCTGCTTAAAGTTCTCAACTAATACTTTAATTGGAATCTTTCTTTCAGGTAGTATATACTCCATTAAATCAACAACTCTAGGGTCACTACTGTTATAGACAAATCTAAAGTTAGGAGTACCATTTATAGTATCTACAGTCGTTAAAGTAGAGCGATACTTAGGTTTTATAAGAATATATCCTAACTCTTTTCTCTTCCCATCTTTTGGAACATAAAGCTTTACTTTCAAGTTAGCAACTTTTGTTGTAAAGTCTCTATTTTTTGTTCCATCAATATCACCATTTTTAAAAGACTCATCTAAAAGATTTAAGTAGTTTTGTGTCACTGGGTCTTTAATAATATTGTTGGCTCTCATTAAAAAGGTAGCTGTACGAGGAACAAAGAGAGAAACCACATCTATCAAAACACCCAATTCTCGTACAGGAACTGTTGTTGCTGCCTCATTTTTTTGTAAAACTTTAAGAGATAGCTTATCTGTATCACTGACAATAAATGGCTCCTCATTAATAAAATTTGTACTTTTATGAATACATGAGATATTACTTGAATCATCATTAAGTAAAAACCATATAGGGTACTTTCCTACTCTACTCTGTTTAGTTCGTTCATTGGTTACTTTTATATAGGTCTCAGTCGAGAACTTATCATCAGCTAAATAACTTCTTTGGTCATCACAATACTGCCTAATAGGATAGCGTTTATTATCATAATACTCTTGAGTAAAAGAGATATAGTAGTCTCTATGTTTTAGTGGAGTAGTGCTACGCTCTTGTAAATTTATCTCTCCAATATTAATCTGATGCTCATGTGCACAACCTGAAAATAGTAAAACTCCAACCAATCCATATATATACTTTTTCATCCTTATGACACTCCCATGACATTTGCTATATTGTAACATAATTTCAAAATAATAAAAAATATGTTAAATATTCTATCTAAAACGCTACTATTATTCTGCTATAATCCTTAAAAATTAAAGGATATTTTTTATGTCAGAATTAAATAAATTTCGTATTATTAACAAAATTGAGGGCTACTCCTACCTCATTTTACTCTTTGTTGCCATGCCTCTTAAATACTATGCAGGGATTCCAATGGCTACCAAAATTGTTGGTATGACTCATGGTCTTTTAGTATTTGCATTTATCTATCAACTTATTTCAGCCTCCGAAGAAGTACCCTTTTCAACTAAGGAGATGATGACTTTAGGTATCGCTTCACTTATACCTTTTGGTAGTTTCTATAACGATAAATTGTGTGCTAACAAAGAGAAATAATAAGAAATCATAATTAGTATAAATCAAGAGTAATATCCTTAACTTATGTTAGAATTCCGTTTCTAAAAAATTTAAGGAAAATATTGTGGAAAAATTCAAAAGTGACTGTTTAGAGTATCATCTTAACGGAAAAACTGCTACCGAAATTACCAAACCCTGCAAAACACAACAAGAACTCTCAATGGCATATACACCAGGAGTAGCTTACCCATGTTTAGAGATTGCCGAAGACCCATCTTTAGCATATAAATATACCAACAAAGGTAACACTGTTGCTGTTATCTCAAATGGAACAGCCGTTTTAGGATTAGGAGATATTGGAGGATTGGCAGGAAAACCTGTAATGGAAGGAAAAGCTGTTCTCTTTAAATCATTTGCCAATGTCGATGCTGTTGATGTTATTTTAAATATTCATGATGTAGATGCGATTGTAGATACCTGTGTAGCTATTTCAGATACTTATGGAGGAATTAACCTAGAAGATATTAAAGCTCCTGAATGTTTTGAGATTGAGCGTAAACTTCAAGAGCGTGTAAACATTCCTGTCATGCATGATGACCAACATGGAACAGCTATCATTACTTCAGCAGGGCTACTCAATGCACTTGAACTAGCCGATAAGAAGATTGAAGAGGCAAAAATTGTCATTATTGGTGCAGGAGCTGCAGGTATTGCCTCTGCAAAGATGTACCGTAACTTAGGAGCGAAACATATTGTAATGCTTGACTCAAAAGGGGTTATTCATTCAGGAAGAGATGACTTAAACCAGTACAAAAAAGAGTTTGCTATTGAGACTGAGGATAGAACTATTGAAGATGCTCTTAAAAATGCTGATATGATGTTAGGACTCTCAAAAGGAAATACCGTTACCCCTGAAATGGTTAAACCTATGGCACACAATGCTATTATCTTTGCTTGTGCTAACCCTACTCCAGAAATTACACCAGACAGAGTTGAATCGGTACGACCAGATATCATTGTCGGAACAGGTCGTTCAGATTTTCCAAACCAAGTCAATAATGTTTTAGGATTCCCTTTTATCTTTAGAGGAGCTTTAGATGTGGGAGCGAAAAAGATTACTGAAAATATGAAAATAGCAGCAGCAAAAGCCCTTGCAGCCTTAGCTAAAGAGCCTGTACCCTACTATGTAAAAGCTGCCTATAATGACCCAGATTTAACTTATGGACGTAAACATATCATTCCTACACCATTTTCAAAAGAGGCTCTTGTTTGGGTTGCCTCTGCTGTAGCCCAAGCAGCCTTTGAAGATGGAGTAACAGACCTTAAAAGTTGTAATACTGAAGAGTACAAAGAGAAATTACGTAAAATGATTTATGTTGACCATTCAGAAGATTCTCATCTACAAAAGGTGTAATCTCTTATGCACAATAGCTATACCTTTAAAAATCTTAGTAAATATCGTATGTGTCACCACTTGGTGACACAAAAAGAGCCAACAGCTCCCTACTCTTTTTCTTTAGCTCTACATACCCAAGAGGAGCCAAGTCAGATTCTTCAAAACAGAAACTTTTTAAAAGAGATTTTTCCCACTATGAGCTTTATAGTCGCAAACCAAACCCACTCTTCAAATATTCATATTGTTACTAAAAACCAAGAGAGAGGTTGGGAAAAAGTAGAAGAAGCTATTGAAGATTGTGATGCACTCATTACCAACCGACCAAATATTATGCTAACTATCTTAACTGCCGATTGTGTACCTATTTTACTGCTTGACCCAAAACAAAAAGTGGTCTCTGCCATTCATGCAGGATGGAAAGGAACTAAGCAAGAGATTGTTTTTAAAAGTGTAGAGAAGATGAAAGAGGAGTTTAACTCAAATCCGAAGAACATCATAGCAGGAGTTGCCCCCTCTATTGGAAAGTGCTGTTACGAAGTCGATTGGAACGTAGCTCAACATTTTGAAAATATAGAAAATGCTTATAATAAAATAGGTGAAAAATATAGGTTAGACCTACCCCATATTAACAAGAGTCAACTTATGAAAGCTGGGCTAAAAGAAGAAAATATTGAACTCTCAAATATCTGTACAGCTTGTGAGGTTGAACACTACTTCTCTTATCGTAAAGAGCAAGGGTGTTCTGGTCGATTTATGAGTATGATAGGGATGATATAGATAATTTTATATTTTGTAAAAACTTAAAACCGATAAGTAACCAACTCCCCACGTTGCAAACGAGGTAAAACATCCATCTTAATCTTACGAATCAAAAAACTCTTTTTCTTCAAAGGTATCGAGCTATTAGTAGTAATCTTTTTTAATTCAACTGAGTAGTATCGAAAGAGAAAGGAGGCAAGAGCTAAAGATAGTTCCTCTTCATCCATACTTTTTATGGTTTCATCTAACATTAAGCCTGAGAGTTGAGAACTCTCTTCTCCTTTAATTGCAGATTCAAGAAGTGAGCCATACTTTCCAAACATAGTGGGTTCAATGACACTAGAGACTTTATTGACTAACTCTCTGTTTTCAATTAGTGTTTTTATAATACTCAACTGCCCTATATCATCTCTACTACTCTCAAAAACTATCTTTGGCTTTTTTTTAGATGCTTTATTAGATGAGACCTCTTCTACTCCAAAGTGTGCAGGATTGACAGCCAAAACTGTTGAAGCATGTGCTACATAAGCGTCTCGAATAATGGGACTAAGTTTGTCAAGATAACTCTTTATATTTTTAAAAGCCACCTCTTTCTCTCGTGGATTATTAAGGTCATACGATTTTGCCATCATCTCAATGACAAAAGGGATGAGTGCTTGACCTGAACGTAAAAGATTAGCAACCTCTTGCACTTTTCCTGTGGCAATCATATCAGCAGGGTCTTGACCATCTGGAAAAAGAACAACCGAACCATCAAAACCACCTTCACTTAACATTGTTGAAGCTTTTAATGCCGCAGCAACTCCTGCTTTGTCACCATCGTAGGCTAAAATAATATGTGGTTCACCTTTTCGTAAAAGTGGTAGATGTTCGGTTGTAAGAGCTGTTCCAAGTGTGGCTACAGCCTCTTTAAATCCTGCTTGATGAAACATAATAACATCTAAATACCCCTCACAGACAATAAGTCTCTTATTTTTATAGATATACTCTTTAGCTTTAGAGTACCCATAGAGAAGACGAGACTTATTAAATAGTTTAGTTTGAGGTGAGTTTATATATTTTGCAGGGTGATTAGTAATAGTTCGTCCACCAAATCCAACTATTGCCCCACTTGGTGAATAGATAGGAAAAGTAATACGCTCTGTTAAACGAGCATAAAATCCACCCCTTTCACGTTGTGCTACAACTCCAGCCTCTACAGCTTTTGGAATAGGTAGCATATTTGAAGAGAGAAAATTCATAAGTTCATAAGAAGCCCCCACATAGCCTATACCAAAATACTCTATGGAGTGTTGGGTAATACCTCTTTTTTTTAGATACTCCATAGCTACTTGGTTTTGATCTAAATTTTTTAAATACCACTGCTGTACCTGTTCTAAAAGACGACGAGCCTCACTGTTGTCACTTCCACCTTGGGTATAGGTGAGAGAGAAGTTCATTAAAGAGGCAATTTTTTCTAGGGCTTCAGGGTAGTTTAACTTCTCATACTCTTGAACAAATTTTATAGCATCACCACCAACTCCACACCCAAAACAGTGATAAATCTGCTTTGCAGGACTAATAACAAAACTTGGAGTCTTCTCCCCATGAAAGGGACAGTTTGCCTTAAAATTAGCTCCTGCTTTTTTGACCTCAATATAGTTAGAGATAATGTCAACAATATCAATGTTATTTTTGAGTTGTTCTACTGAGCTGTTGTCAATCATAAATGTATTATATCAGAATTACAACGTTAAGATAAATGAAAATAAGAGAAGTAAGAAAATGAATAGATAGCCGTTATATCAAGACGACCTCTATTCTATGATTTGGGTAGTAGTTTAGGCAACACGATGTAGTTGTGTATACCAATCCTCCGATTCATCAGCATCGACAATGGTAACCTCCAAGCCCTCTTCTCCCATTGAAACGTCGACAATATGCTCTTCAGGAATATCAAGTATCTCTTCGCAGTAGCAGATTGCATTACTATATTCGAAAAGGTCATTTAAATTCCAACTTTTGTCTAGCTTTCTTCTTGCTATTACAAAAAACTCCTCCATATCCAACTCCTTTAAAATTGATATGTTATATTTTAATATAAATTCCTCTCGTATGCCAAGTTTTTAATAAAAATAATAAGTAATTTCTCTATTTTTTTTAAAAAATATCAAAAAGCAATATTAAAAAAAATGAAATTATATATAAAAGAATTGTTTTTATTTGTTTATATTAAAAATAGTTATTATTTATGCCAAGATAGATAAAAAAGCTCTTTTTACATTCAAACTATTTCACCTTATTAAGTCCAATATGTTAAAATTAATGAAAATATCATAAGGCTAACTTTGGACAATATACTTCCTGCTTATAATGACCCTCTCTTTAGTATTTTGGTTATTATTATTTTAATTCTCATTGTTGCAATTAGCTCTTTTGTTATGGGGAGTCTTAAAGAGAAAAAAAAGCATAATACGCTTAATGATTTTCTGAAGGAGTTTAATCGGAAAGAGCATCTACTCGAAATTGAGGAGATGCCCTTTGAACCAACTCTAATTAAACCTCTCTCTTTATTGGCAGAAGCATTTTCAAATCAAGGAGAGTACCAAAAATCAATAAATTTATATCTCTATCTTATTGAACATATCAATGATTTTTCCGATAAAGAGAAGATTTTGGAACAATTAGGAAGCACCTATTTAAAAGCTGGTTTTCTCAAACGTGCAGAGTCTATTTTTTTACAGATTCTTCATAAGTATCCACGTAATATAAAAACCCTTTACAATTTAGGAGTTGTCTATGAACTACTTCATGAACATGATAAAGCCCTTAACACTTTAATCCCTCTAAATATACTAGAGGAAGATACAAGCAGTTTAGAAGCACATATCAAACTAAACAAACTTCTTGATAACAAACAACTCTCTAATGAAGAAAAAGTCCAAAAGCTCAAAGCTCTTTTAGAGAATGAACACTATGCCTATCGTAGAGTTATTCAAGCACTTTTTACATTAGATTTAGAAGTTGCATGGAACAGTATTCAACCTAATAAAATAGATTCTATAGTTGATATTTTATGGTTCTTACCCTCTTCAAACCTCAACTTAGATATAATTTCATCAAGTGAAACACTCTTAGCTATCTACCTTGCAAAAGGTTATATTAAGGCTCAAGAGAGAACACCTAAAAGTAACATATTTGCCATAGATACCATTATCTCTGTTAAACAGACTGGTAGCGATAATATAGATTTAGTTTTTAACTATGGTTGTAGAAAGTGTAAACAGCACTTTCCTATTAGTTTTACAAGATGTCCAAAGTGTTATGCCATAGATTCCATACAAATTAAGGAGACCCTTGCAGAAAAAAAAGAACAAACAGGTTACTCTCTACTCTGATGGCTCTAGTCTTGGAAACCCAGGGCCTGGAGGTTATGGAGGTATTTTAGAGTTTAATGGTCATGAGAAAGAGTTCTCTGGAGGTGAAGCCCATACCACCAATAACCGTATGGAGCTTCGTGGAGTAATTGAAGGTCTAAAACTCATAAAAGAGCCTTGTGATGTTACCGTTATCTCAGACAGCTCCTATGTGGTCAATGCTATAAACTCTTGGTTAGAGGGCTGGATAAAAAAAGATTTTAAAAAGGTTAAAAATGTTGACCTTTGGAGAGAGTACACTGAGGTAGCTAAAACTCATAAGATTAAAGGTGTTTGGGTACGTGGTCACGATGGGCATGAAGAGAATGAACGTTGCGATAAACTTGCTTTCAATGAAGCTCAACGACAAAAAGAGTTATTATATAAAGGAAAAACAGAACTATGAAACATTTTAAAGCATTAGAGAAGGCTTTAAACTACAAATTTAAACGAGATGACCTCATCACCGAAGCACTCACGCATAAAAGTTATAAAAAACCTTATAATAATGAGCGATTAGAGTTCTTAGGTGATGCTGTACTTGACTTAATTGTAGGAGAGTACCTTTTTACAAAGTTTCCCAATGAAGATGAGGGAGTTCTCTCAAAAATTCGTGCCTCATTGGTTAATGAAAAAGGATTTACTAAACTTGCAAACAACATCAACTTAGGAGATTCTCTTCTTATCTCTGGAGCAGAAGAGAACAACAAAGGGAGAACAAAACCATCTCTTCTCTCTAACGCTTTTGAGGCTGTTATTGGTGCTATCTATTTAGAATCAGGACTTGAAACAACTGCAAAAATTGCTATTAAACTTATTGAAGATGCATATGAGAGCATAGACCTCAACTCTCTCTCAAAAGACTTTAAAACAGCCTTGCAAGAGCTTACTCAAGCTGATTTTGGAGAGACACCCAACTATAAATTAGTTCGTGCATTTGGTCCCGACCATAAAAAAGAGTTTGAAATAGCTGTAGAGCTTCAAAATCGCATTATTGCCTCTGCACTAGGTCGTTCTAAAAAAGAGGCTCAACAAAAAGCAGCAGAGATTGCCCTTAAGACACTCAAAGGAGAGATTTAATGAACAACACCTTTGGAAAAGCCTTTAGCATAACTACCTTTGGGGAGTCCCATGGTAAAGCATTAGGATGTATTGTCGATGGAGTACCAGCTGGACTTCCTATAGATGAAGTTTTTATACAGTCTGAACTAGATAGACGAAAACCAGGGAAATCAAAACTTGAAACAGCGAGAAAAGAGGACGACAAAGTAGAGATACTCTCTGGAACTTTTGAGGGAGTCTCAACAGGAACCCCCATTATGATGATTATCTTCAATGGTAACCAAAAGAGTCGTGATTACGATAATATAAAAGATATTTTTCGTCCAGGTCATGCAGACTTTACCTATTTTCATAAATATGGACTACGAGACTACCGTGGTGGTGGACGAAGCTCTGCAAGAGAGACAGCAGCAAGAGTAGCAGCAGGGGCTATTGCAAAACTAATGCTTAAAACTTTAGGAGTAGAGATTCGTTCAGGTCTCTGTTCAGTAGATGGAATAGAGGCTAAAAACTATGACTTTGACCATGCAAAAGACTCTAAACTTTATGCGTTAGATAGAGAAGTTGAAGCTAAACAGGAAGAGGCGATTTTGTCTGCTAAAAATCGACACGACTCAGTAGGTGGTGTTGTTCTAACTGTTGCAACAGGTGTGCCTATTGGGCTTGGTGAACCACTCTACTACAAACTTGATGCTAAATTAGCCGATGCAATGATGGGTATTAACGCAGCTAAAGGAGTTGAAATTGGCGAAGGAGTCGCAAGTACCTCTCTAAAAGGTAGCCAAAATAATGACGGCATTACCCCAAATGGATTTAGCTCAAACCATGCAGGTGGTATTTTAGGTGGAATCTCAAATGGAGACGATATTGTCATTAAAACCCACTTTAAACCAACACCGTCTATCTTCCAAGAGCAAGATACTGTCAATACTGCTAATGAAGCACAAAAGTTTGAGCTTAAGGGTCGCCATGACCCTTGTGTTGCTATACGAGGTTCAATTGTATGTGAAGCGATGATGGCATTGGTATTAGCCGATATGACACTACTTAATATGGGTTCTAAAATGGAGCATCTACAAGCTATTTACAAAAAATAAACAGTTTTTTTCTGTTTATTTTAATTAAAATATACTTTCAAAAAAAACTACTTTAAATCTCTTACACAATATACAACAAGTATCCGTTATAATACATAACAAGTATTGTACTTTACACTACAAACTAATTAATAGTTTTAATATTATTTTAAGTATAATGCTTGTTTTAATACTATTTATCATATCTTTATACGAGGAAATACTTATGTCACTATCTAACTTTTTATTACCAACTATTACCTCAATAGGATTACTATCTTTGATAGGGTGTGGAGAGAGCCAAAACAGTGCTTTTATCTATACAAGAGTTGATGAACCATCCTCTATTATAACAAGAGACTCCAATGCAACCATGCGTCCTGCAACTCCAACATTGAAGAACATTACTTTAAAACTTATTCAAATCGTAAAAACAGATGTAACCCATGAGAATCAAAAAGAGGCTATCACTTTTACTACAGAGACTCGATATTGTGATATTTCAGGTCTAAGAGAGTCTGAACATCAAGGAGATTTAACCAAGATTAAAAAATTAGAGAAATTTGATAGATGTAAAACTACAAAATATATACAAAATGGCTATCTGACATTTAATTATTTAGAGCTAGACAGTGAGGGAAAATATCCTAAAAGTGTCAATATAACAGTTAATGAGGATTATACTTTTGATGATATTTTGCTTAAAAAAGGCAGTAAAATTGAGAGTCAAATTAGCTATACTAATGATAAAAAGATTAATACTATCTCTATAAAAGCTAATGGTGTTGTTACTTATCAGTATGGAACTTATAGGCTTATTGAGGATAAAGAGCGTATTCAATTTTAATCTAATAGAGGAGTTAAAGAGTAAACATTTACTCTTTAACTAAATTTTAAAAATTAGAAATTCCATCTACATAACACTAACAAATTCCAATCCTAATCTAAATTAAAAATCCATAGTCCAAACAAACCAAAGAGAAAAGAGCCAAAGCTTCAGTAAAACTATAACGATTTTTAGTAATTTGACGAGCAATATTTTGGACATGATTAAGATGTAGAATATTAATGACAATATTCTTTATCTACTATTTTAAAAAAATCATACAATCTTGACTTTTTGGGGGCTTTGAAGAACTCTACTCCCAATAATTTCTTTATCTCTTTTCGTTTTGCATTTTCATTCATCCATATTGATATCTCTATGGGATTCCTTGCTCCCAAGGGAAATAAATTGCTTAGTGTAAAGAGTATTAAAAAGACAGCTACAATAATCGCCCCTACCATTCGTTCGGCTGAGGCTTTGAACTGCTTTTGTTCGCCTATCTGCTCCATCTCTACATTTGGGTTGAGTTTGACCTTTTGGAGTTGCTCTTCTAGGTTTGCCATAATGTGAGAGATTGCCACTTTTTCTCTATTTCCGTAAACCTCTAAAGTGTAGTTTAACCCATCTATTGTAATGGTGCTTGGCTCTCTGTTTGAGTTTAGTTTGGCTATTTTACTTAGAGGAATTTTGCCTTTTGGAGTAACAATTAGATTTATTAATCTTGACAAAATCCCAAAACTTAGCTAATATTAGCTAACTAAGTAAAAGGACTTTCAAAATGATGACTGTAAATATGCATGAAGCCAAAACAAACCTTTCCAAACTCATAGCCTTTTTAGACAAAGGCGAAGAGGTTATTATTGCCAAAGCAGGTAACCCTGTTGCAAAACTTGTCTCTTATACTCCTAGTAAAAAAAAGAGAATACCAAATCTTTTAAAAGGACAAGTCATATTTTATGAAGATTTCAATAGTTCAAACGATGAAATTACAATGCTCTTTGAGGGTGGCTTTTAATGGCTAAATATCTGCTAGATACTCATATATTTTTATGGTGGATGAGTGATGCTGACCAACTAAGTAAAGAGGTTTTTGATATTATCTCTGATACTTCAAATCAAATTTATATCTCATCTGCAACCATTTGGGAGATAGCCACAAAAGAGGCATTGGGAAAACTA
>Ga0256832_1001831_pt1 | contig 14507 bp, 14 predicted proteins | sample 134614metaG_FD_190534 | JGI IMG/M metagenome (GOLD analysis project Ga0256832, IMG submission 190534) | Hydrothermal vent microbial communities from Lau Basin, Pacific Ocean - 134-614 | ecosystem: Environmental > Aquatic > Marine > Hydrothermal vents | place: Pacific Ocean: Lau Basin | collected...
AATAAATAAGCTAAATGATAAAAATGTATTTAGCCAACTCAAAGGTGGCGAAACAGTTGAACATCCACGCTTTGGTCAAGGTACTGTTGTAGGAATTAGTGGCGAAGGCAATAAAGCTCAAATTACGGTAATTTTTAAAGAAGCTGGGGCAAAAAAGCTCTTAGTTAAATATGCAAATCTCAAAAAAATATAAATCATCTAGTCTTAGCCAAAAACTATAATATAACTAAATTACAATTAGCTGTCCTAAACCCAATCGTACACGTATCTTATTGCATAACCAAAGCGAGGCGAAATATCCCTGTACTAAAATAAGCAAACCACTTCCACTTAAACATCCTTTTCACAACATTTACGATTTAGCACATTTGCCACAGTTTCAACCTCTATAACTTTATCCTTTTCACTTTTCACTTTTTCCTGATTAGCAATACTTCCTATATGGCATACGTTAATTAGTTTTTGTATAACTAGTTAGTTCTTGCATTCTGGCAGGGGTTAAACAAATTATAATTTTGTTATCATGATTCTTATTGGTGTATAGTTAATTATTTAATTATGGCTTTATCACCATTTGGGATTTTTTGGAGGGGCTAAGTTGAATGCAAAAAAGATTGTAATAACTTCTGGCAAAGGTGGCGTTGGTAAAACAACCACATCAGCAAATATAAGTGCAGCACTTGCCAAAACTGGTGAAAAAATTGCAGTAATTGACACCGACATTGGCTTACGTAATTTAGATGTTGTAATGGGCTTAGAAAGCCGAGTTGTTTTTGACTTGATTGATGTTTTTGAAGGTAGATGCAAATTAAATCAAGCCTTAATTCGTGACAAGCGAGTAGACTCACTATTTTTATTACCAGCATCGCAAACAAAAGACAAAACAGCATTATCAGAAAGACACATGCAGGCCGCTGTCAATGCTTTAATCGAAGGTGGTTTTGATAGAATTATAATTGATTCTCCAGCTGGCATAGAAGATGGCTTTAAAACAGCATCAGCTGCAGCTGATGGCGCTATTGTAGTAGTAAACCCAGAGATATCTAGTGTACGTGATGCTGATAGAATAATAGGGCTACTAGAGGCTAAAGAAATTAAAGAAATTAAATTAATAGTAAATCGTATTAGGCCTGATATGGTCCAACGTGGCGATATGTTAGACATCTCAGATATTTTAGACATTTTAGGAATCAAACTAATCGGCATTGTCCCAGAAGACGAAAACGTTTTGATATCAACTAATACTGGTAAACTAATTAGCCTATCAGATAATAGTAAATTAGGAGCAGGCACGGCTTTTAACAATATTGCTAGACGTATTCATGGTGAAGAGGTGCCTTATTTAGAGCTCGAGGCTCCCCAAGGTTTCTTTTCTGGCTTGCGGAAATTATTTGGAGGCAAGTAAATGTTTGGTTTTTTCAAACGTAAAAGGAGTAAAGAATCGGCTAAAAACCGATTAAAATTAATCCTTTCATATGATAGAGCTGGCATAAGCCCCGGCATGATGGAAAATTTAAAAACCGACTTATTAAAAGTCATGCAAAAATATTTTCCTTCTAATGAAGATAAGTTTGAAGTTTCTTTAGAACAACAAGGAAATCAAGTCGTTTTTGTTGCCAATTTGCCCGATTCTGCCCAAAAAGCTAACAATCACTAGACAATACTTAAAATTACGGTGATGACCGTACTTTTTAAGCCCTTTAAACTATGTTATCTTAGGAGGCATAATGGTACCTAAAACAGTAATTATTGTCGACAATGATAAATTCCAACGCCAACTGGCTGACATGCTTTTGGCTGTTGATAACTATAATATTGTCGAATTTTCAAATGCTAAAGATACTCTACAATATCTAAAGGAACATACACCTGATATCGCCTTACTTGCTACCGATTTAAGCGATATATCTGGTGCAGATATATGTAGTAAAATGAAACGCAATTCTCGGCTTAAAGATGTTCCAGTTATTTTAATCAGCTCTCAATTACAGCATGATACTGTAAATGCTTTGGCTCGAGCCGTCCACGCCGATTTGGTCTTAGAAAAACCTCTGGGTGATAAACATCTGAAAGAAGAAGTTAGAAAGCTCTTAGGTCAAGCTGAAGCAAGCAAAGTCATTGAAACAAGTGATGATATTTTAATTTTAGAAGATATTGCCAACAGCAACGATCAAGATTTTTTTTATATGGATACAACCTTGGTAGAGCAAACCATACCCATAAAAGAAACCCTAGTTCCAAAAACTGATCTAAGCAGCGATAGCTTACCTCCTATAGATGAGGCAGCTAGCGTTGAAATACAAAATATTTTTATCGACTCCACGCAAGAAATTGAAGATAATATTAGTGAAGAAATGTTTGCTCAAGATATCGATATTATAGACGCAATAGAAAAGGACCTACAAAATCAAAACCTAAGTTCAGATGATTTAAGTTTTGAAGAAGACAAGACTAATATTAATGAAGTTATGGCTGAGCAAGAAAGCTATGAGCGAGAAGCTTGGCGAAAAGAGCTAGAACCGCCAGTTAAAAATGATAACAGTCAAGTATTGTTAGATGATAGTAAAAAGAAAAATTCAAATGATGAATTAGCTGTATTAAAGTCAAAGTTAGAGGAGCTCATAGAAGAAAATGAAAGCTTAAAAAGCGCTCTGCTCGAGCTTAAAACTGGTAAGCCTTTAGTAACTACCGAGAGTTTCTTGGATAGCATGGAGGAGTTAGAAGCACTACGCCGTTTAACCGAATCACAGCAAAAACAAATTCAGAGCTTAAGGAAAGAAAATAAAATCTTGCGTAAGTCTATGGAATCATTTTTAGCAAGACAAAAAAATCCTCTCTGGGGCAATCGTAACTCCAAAATGAATTAAGAAGCTAAATTTTTCAAAAATCAAAAGCTCCTTAGGGGGCTTTTTTTATTGGCCTTGCAAAAAGACATTTATTACTACCTCAAGTGCTAGTTTGGTGCTAAAATAAAAGCATATATGATAATTCTAATTACTATTTATACTATAAATTTAAATATAGAATTACTTATTGATTTTTTGCCACAATTACTGTCCAATCACTCCGTCTCATTAGTACAACCAGAAAGGTAGTGTGAAACTATGAATATCTATCAATTTATCGGTCGCCATATCGAAATAACTGAGGCCATGCGTAACTACGCCGAAGAAAAGCTCTCTAAGCTTGACCGTTTTTCTAATCAAATAATGGATGCAAAAGTTGTGATGTCTTACTCTAAATCAAAAACTATAAACCCAGCAAAAGTAGAAATTCAAATCAATGTACCTCATGGCATTGTTCGAGCCGAAGAAAGTGGTGCTGATAGTTATGCTGCTATTGATTTAGTAACAGATAAGCTAGAAAGACAGTTAAAACGCCTTAAAGGTCGCTTTATTAGCCGCCGTAATGAAGATTTACCAGAAGTTTATCAAGAAGAACAAGACGAAGAAGAACCACAAATTGTTAGAATCAAAAAACATGTACTAAGACCAATGTCACCAGAAGATGCTGCCTTGCAAATGGATGCTTTAGGTCATGATTTTTATATGTTTTTAAATTCAGATAGCAATCTAATCTCGGTTATATATTTAAGAGATGATGGTCACTACGGTTTGCTCGAGCCTAAAAAATAGCTCAAGACCTTCTAGTATCTACTTCAAGTTGCTGCCGTAGCTTAAATATGCTATCGGCAGCAACAACACCTCTTACCATAGCTAAATTATAAACAATAGACCTTTTGCCAATAATTGTCCCAGGAACAGTAACAGCATTGCAACCAATTGATACATTGTCAGCAAGCATGGCTCCTAATTTTCTTAGGCCAGTTTCATAATTTGAAACACTAATATTAGTTCCAAATGTCTTAAAATTGGCTAGCTTGACCCCTGCTCCCAAATTTACCTTATATCCCAAAATAGAATCACCCACATAGTTCAAGTGAGCCGCTTTGGCTGAGTTAAGAAATAAAGAGCGTTTCACCTCTGTTTTAGCACCTACCTCAGCCCCCGATGCCAAGACAACCCCCCCACGCAAATAAGCAGCATGCTTTACTTTGGCATTGTCTCCTATCCAAGCTGGTCCTTCTATATAGACATGCGGTGCTATAGTTGCTGACTCAGCAATATAAACATTGCCTTCAATTACCGCGCTCGAGTGAACTTGTCCCAATCTCAAATCTTTAATCTCGGCCGTAAACTTATCCAACTCAGCTAATATTTGCCACGCAAATTCTACAGCTAATAGCTCACGCAAATTTTCATCTACTAAATCAATATCAAAAAGCTCAGAAGTCTTTATCATACTTATATTTTAGCCTGCAAAAATATAAAATAAAGGATAAAATACACTAAATGTACTATTTAATTGCTAATCCAACCGCTGGCCGAGGTCGTAGTAAGAACTCCATTCCAAGCGTCCAGGAGTTCTTTATAAAAAATAATTTAGAACTAAAAACTTTTATCACCAATGCCCCAAAACACGCAACTGAGCTTGCAAATAGCTTAGAAGATAATGCCACCATAATTGCCTTGGGTGGTGATGGAACCGTTCATGAAGTTGCCACAGCAATAGTAAATACTAATAAAACTATGGGTATAATCCCGGCAGGTTCAGGTGATGACCTTGCGTTTGCTTTAGATATACCCAGAAACAATATTCAGGCAGCATTGACAATAATAAAAAATAACAAATCAAAATTCATTGATACTGGCCAAGTAAATGGTGAGACTTTTGTCAACTCGTTTGGAGTTGGCTTTGACGCCGATGTTGCTTACAATATAGTCAACGCACCTAAGTTTCTAAAAGAAAAATCTGCCTATCTATATGCAATATTTGCAACTCTGGGCAAGCTAAAAAATATAGCTGTCAAAGTAGAAGTTGATGACCAAGTTGTTTTTAATGACAAATCTTTATTAGTATCAATTCAAAATGGGCCCAGAACAGGTGGTAGTTTTTTATTTGCACCTGAAGCAAAAGTAGATAGTGGTTCTTTTCAGGTTCTTATTGCGGCCAATATCAAACGTCACGAAGTACCATTTATATTACCAAAACTTATTAACGGTAAACATTTATCAAACCCAAAAATCTCTATATACAATGGCAAAAACATTAGCTTAAGTTGGCAAAAAGAGCGCCCGGGCCATATGGAAGGAGAAATGTTCGCAGCAAGCTCTAAGTTTGATATTACAATCTTACCAAGGTCATTAAAAGTAATTTCACCTTAAAATATCTTATAATCAGAAAGCGCCCAGCTACAACCCGTCCAAAATAAATCTGCCTCAACAGAACCTTTTGCATCTATTATTTTTCCTGTTAATACCTCTTTGACTTTAGCCGTAAAAGTACCAGAAATATGAGCTTTATCATCTTTAACTGTTTCTTTTAGCTTTTCATTGTAAGAAATCAACTCATATACTCCTGCATATGCCGCCCTTGCCTGATTTAATTCACTAGCAATAATATTAGATATAGCTGGCCCAACCATTGAAGAATCTGGGGCTGTTGGATTAGTGCATCCAGACTGCTCAGCGACTCTTTCTGCCTTTTGCTGGGCTAGTTCTTCTTTGGAGATTGGTTCAGCATCTATAAAAAATGTATAACCTATTCCCAAAGATAAACTAGGTAATATTTGATCTTTACCTAAAATATTCATATAACTTACCCCAGCCTCAGCTGTAATTCTAATTGGGTTTGTTACTCCTAATGGAATATGTGTGCCCATAGTAGCCATCAAAACATTCGTTTTACCAAATACTCCCGCACCTAAACTAATAAATGTAGGTACCGGTACAGGTATAGGCGTGTAGTAGCGAACAGAGGCTTGTAAATATGGTCCTGTAGCCGTCCAAGAGCCTTTAAAAGCCATACCAAGTGTCTCCTTCTGAAAAGAGAAATAGGTATGGTATAGCTGATATCCAGGAAAACCGCCACCCAAACCAATTTCACCAACCACTAAATATGGGCTATCTTCCAGTTTGATATCAACACCAAAGTCATCTTGGGCAACACCAACACTAAAAATAATAAATATAAAGACCAATAATTTCTTAAACATATAAATCTCCTAGCTAATAGCAGACTTTATCATATGAATATTGTTAAATTATTAGAAGTAGTTATAGCAGTCCATATAAATTTAATATACGAGAAGTATTTAAATTCCCGAAGCCGTGTCAACCCGAGCATTGCTAAAGAACCTTCCTTAGAAAATAATTTGCATCTAAGCTTATAGGGCAAAATACTAACCAACAAAAGCAATAACTTGTACTAAAACACCAAAGAAATCTTTTGACTCCCTTGGGTCACCCAATATGGCATATTAATAGTTGGTTTGATGACAAAATATGATGATTTAACTATATCCAGCCTACTAAAATCAAAGCCGATAATAGCTATTGTTTTTATTAGCATAAACCACGAAGACGCTATTAATTCTACAAAAGATACCTCACCCTGTAGTCATTGAATACAGTTTTTATGAGCTATAGTTATTAATTATCAACAATAAAAAGCCCCGCCGAAGCGGGGCTAATGTATTAACTATCTATTAAAGATTACGGGAATGTAACTTTATAGTTAATTTTAAATGCTTGCGCATGACCAACTGTTGCACCATTGGTGTTTGTATAATCACCATATGTGAACATTAAGTCATAATAATCCCATGCAACTTCAAAACCACTAGTGGTTTGAGTAGCACCGTTATTTTCATCGCCAGCAGAAATATCAGTAGCAGTATCAGCTTTCTTACTACCAGTATCATTATCAGTAATATTTGTACCAGTCCAAGAGCCATAACGTGCACTTAGTGTACTGTGGTCAAATAAGAATTCATTTAACTTAACACCAAATGCCCATTGTAGTTCTGAAGCAGTATAGCTATCAGCATCAGAGTGAGTAGTTGTACGGAAGTTTACAGCACCATTGAAGCTTGGTTTCATGAATACATTTAGTGCTTCAGTTTCTAAACCAGTACCAGCTTTAATTGTTGTATAGTCGTCAGTACCAGCATCTGCGTCATTCACAGACTTATAACCAACATAAGGAGTTAGTTTTAAGATAGATACATTAAGTGTATAATCTGCATTTGCCCAGATTGTTGTTTTACTAAAGTCCGCTTCAGACTTTTTGAAGCCTGCATCAAAGTTTAGGTTAGGAATAAATGCATTATCACTTGATCCATCATGCTTAAGTTTTACACCAAATGCTGTATCATAGTTAGTACCACGCTTCATACCAGCAGACTTAACATCATCTACGACAACGCCATTAACGCTAGCAGAGTGATAGAAACCTGTGATTTTAAGAGCAGCAATTAGATTAATTGTAGCATCTACACCATAAGCAGTAGTTGGGTTAGTACCATCATACTTGCTATAGCTGTCAAAATACCAATCTACAGGGTCAAGAATGAATAAACCTAAAGAACCCCATACTTTAAAGCCTTTTTGGTCTAAAGCAAATGGATCATCTTTATGGTCAGTATCAATTCCGTACCATGCTTCTGGAATACTACGATAGTTGAAGTTTAAGCTCTTAAGAACAGGAACACCTAAAGAAGCAATATCAACTTTACCAATTACATAGAACAATGAGCGAGATGCAGCAGCACCTGGGCCATAAGTATTAGCTAAGTTATCGGTAACTTGGCCAGACTCTGTAGCATAAGCTAAGTCTAAGTCTAAGATGCTAACTTTAATTTGTGAGTCAATACCCCAAACAGTAACTTGGCCATTATTAGCACCAATATTATGATACTCAGAAGCATTGTCTGCATGATTAGCAAATGACAAGCCAAGAGAAACACTTAAGTTATCGCCTTTGATTGGGCTCATAGCAACACGGATACCACGATAATAGTTATCTGGAAAGTCATCAGTACCATCATCATTATCGTCATTATTAACTGCACCATAAGCAACAGTAATGCTTGGATCTAAGAAGCTTAAGAAATCAGGCGAACCAATTGTAGCAACAAAGCCTGGGCCTCTTGTATTAAAGATGTAGGTTGTAAATTCTGCACTTGGGCTTTCACCGAATTCAAAAGTAATTGGGTCAGCACCGATTGGTTTAAAGGTCGTAGTCATATTTTTGAATACAAAAACATAGCCCGCAAACAAACCAGAGTTTAGGTTAGCACCATCATTTTTCTTATGAAGATAACCTTTTTTAACGCCGATTTCAATTACAGAATTAAAACTATTAAGTGCATTAGGTGCACCATCGCCATTAAAGCCTTTACCATATTTAACGCTTAGCTTTAAAGAAGCATCAAAGTTGCCGCCATCAGCTTGAGTAATATCTACACGGTCTTGGGTACGTAAGCCATCTTTATCGCCTTTTTTATACTTACCTGAGCTAAAGCCAGAAGCACCGATATCGCGCATGTTGTTGAGGCCCCATGTGCGATCAGAATCGAATGCATCGCCGTCTAAACGACCTACATAGTATTCTAGGTTAATGCTTCCACTAATTTGGAATAGGTTGTTATCAATTCTATCAACGCGGCTTGTTAAAGCAGCTAGAGCTTCAGAGTTTGCAGCATCACTTGCTTCTAGAGCAGCGATACGTGAACGCATTGCTACTTGGTCACGACGTAATAAGATTACAAATTCGCGAATGTTAGCAATATCGTTTGCATTTCTTTGGCTCTGAGCAGCACCCGCAGCAATTTGAGCAACAACATCATCACTCATACCAGCTGAAGGAGCAGGTTGATTTCTTAATGTTTCAATATCACCGTTTAGAAGAATTAAGATATCATTGATAGCATCAATTGAATCTGCATTTTCTAAAGCAAGTGCTAAAGCACCATCATCCATCATAGGAGCAGAACCATTACCAGCAGCATCAGCAGCAGCTTTAGCTTCGGCAGCAGCTATAGAAGCAGCAGCGGCAGCATCGGCAGCAGCACCTGATTGTGCAAGTGCAGTATCAGTAGCAACACGAAGTGCAGCTAGTTGATTTTGTAAAGCTTGAATAGCAGGTGCATAATCAGTACCGCTATCCATACCTGCATTTTTAATGTTAGCAATTGCAACTTCTAAAGCAGCAATTCTAGCTGAATTGGCTACGGCATCATCTGCTATTGAGGCAACTGCACCTTCTAGAGCAGCAACAGAGGCACCTTGAGCAGCCAAGTTTGATTCTAGAGCAGCAGTGTTAGCAGAAGCACCAGCAGGACCTACAGGGCCTTGAGCACCAGCAGGACCTCTTGCACCGGCAGGACCAGCAGGACCTTGTGGACCTCTTGCACCGGCAGGGCCAGCAGGACCTTGTGGGCCTTGGGCACCAGTAGCACCAGGTGGGCCAGCAGGGCCAGCAACAGTACCACCGTAGTTACCACGCATGGCAGCAACTTCTCTGGCTAGTTCTTCTAAAGCAGCACGCATTGCTGCCATATCTGAGGCATGCAGAACAGCTAAGGCCTGAATGTCTCCACGTAATAAGTTAACCATGCGATCAATAATTACAGCAGCTTGATAGCGTGTAATTGATTCGTTTCCGCGGTATGTTCCGTCAGGAAAACCTATGATAATTCCTAGATTGGCTATACGAGACAAAGAATCAGCTGCCCAGTGATCAGCTTTTACGTCCGGAAACGTAGTTTGGGCAACCGCACCTGTAATCATAAGCGCAGCTAGGAGGGTTAAGAATAGTTTCTTCATAAAATGTTACCCCTTGAATCTAATTGGATTTCTTAGCTAAGAAAACAATTTTAAACCTAGGTAGCCATTTACTTGAGTGACCGTGTTTCCTCAAAGACTCGCCTTAGGTAATCATTCTCCTGCTAGGATCTACACTTTTTTACAACCGTTCAAAAGTGGGCCTCACCTCCTTTTCATCCGGTTGGTCAAGTGCACATTCCCGTACTGAGTATTTCATTAGAATCGCTTAATGTCAAGTCAAAATTTAATAAAATAGGACTCAAAGCTAGGGCTATCTAGCACTGTTAAGGGGCTTATTAGCTACTTCACTCATTTTTTTCTCATAATAGGGATTTTTATGAGAAACTGATTTGTTCGGCTTATTATAATTATGAAATACTTCACATTATTAACAAATTTCAGGAAAATTAGAAAAAATCTCAAAATTCCAGACATTATTCTAATAGCAGAATTATACCTATGCCTTGGGTCGTTGTGAAAATATGGAGTTAAGCAGCAGAGTTGGTACTCATACAGCTTTCTTACCTCAAATCAAAATCTCTTGTATACTTAAAATCATGGCACATATAAAAGTAAAAACAGCTGAAGATATTTTAGACAAGAGCTTTGAAGTTCTTGATAAAGGTTTTGTACGCTTAGTAGATTACATGGGCGGTGATGCTCGCATTGTACAAGCCGCTCGAGTCTCTTATGGTGAGGGTACAAAGACCGTACGTGAAGATAAGGCTTTAATTGACTATTTATTAAGAAATAAGCACACCAGCCCTTTTGAGCAAGTTATTTTTACCTTTCATGTAAAGATGCCTATTTTTGTTGCAAGGCAATGGATAAGGCACCGCACTGCTCGCTTAAATGAGATATCTGGCCGTTATAGTGTAATGAACGATGAATTTTATTTACCTAATCCAAACGAAGTGCGAACTCAGAGTAAAAATAATAAACAAGGCAGTAGCAGCGAAGATATAGACCCAGAGTTAGCTATGAAGGTGATTGAGGCTTTAAAGCAAGAACAAACAAGCTTGTACACAAATTATAAGGGATTAATAGCAAATAATATCGCTCGAGAATTAGCAAGGATAAATCTACCCCTAAGTTTGTACACCGAAATGTATTGGCAAATAGACTTACACAATCTATTTCATTTTTTAAAGTTACGAATGGACAGCCACGCCCAATATGAAATAAGAGTGTATGGTGAAGTAATGGCAGAAATCGTAAAAGCGGTTAGCCCGCTAGCATATCAAGCTTTTGAAGAGCATATATTAAATGGCCAAAGATTTTCAGAAGACGAGCTCGAGCTGATTCTAGCAAGCCTAGACAAAGACAAGTTTTTGGCAAATCTAAGAAAGAGTGAGTTAAGAAAAACCAGAAGGCAAGAGTTATTAGCTAAATTAGATTTATAATGCGTTATAAAATAATAAGCATTGGCAAAATAAAAGAAAAATATTTAAAGGCAGGTATTGAAAAATATTTAAAAAGAATAAAAAACTATGGCAAAATAGAAATTATTGAACTAAAAGAAGCTAAAGCCAAAACAAGAACAGAAGTACAAGGAATTGAAAGCTTAGCTTTGCTTACAGAAGCCAGAAATAGCTATATTGTTGCTCTTGATGAAATTGGGCAACAATATAGTAGCCTTGAGCTGAGTAAAAAAATAACTAATTTAGAAAATAGTTCTATCAGTCAAGTAAGTTTTTTGATCGGTGGTGCCGAGGGGCACAGCCCTGAGCTAAAGAAAAAAGCAAATTTACTCTTAAGCCTGTCTAAGTTGACTTTTGCTCATGAAATGGTGAGATTGATTTTGCTCGAGCAAATCTATCGTATAGAAACTATCCGCTCGGGCCATCCTTATCATCGTGACTAGCTTTATTGGAAAAATGAACATATAAACTCATTAAATCTGCCATAAGCTTTTCTAAAGCTACCAAATCAGTAGGAGAATCTTTTTTGCCACAAGCCTCAAAAAGCATAAAATTAGCACCGATTCTTAATTCTGGGTCTAGGTTTCTTTGATATAAAGAGTTTAAAATTAGTGCTCTAATTTCTTTCTTGAGCACACTGGCCTCGTCAAAATTTCTAGCATAAACCGTAACTTTTGAATCAAACTCCGGCTCATCAAAACTCACAACTTCACCGCCAATAGCAGAAGCCCCTAAAGACTCGAGCACTCTGGGCTTTTTTCGTGAAATTTTTAGTGACATATAGTCCATATGATTAATAGAGCTCAGCAAACAAATACTACAAACCTTATCTTCTATATTCCTTTGTTGGCTTGGTCTATAGTAGTCTAAAAAAACCACCTCGAGCTCTGTTCCGGCTAGTTCAATTCTTTTGTCATAAATAAAACTAATCAAATCCAAGCTATCTAGATTTAATATCTCCCTAATTCTTTCCTTTTGCCCACCAGCCTCAGCCAACTCATGCAGTAGTGCAAAACGCTTATACTGAGCTCTACGTACCTTCTCAGGCGTAGTCCTATTAAATAGTCTAAACAGATTCTTCATTATCCCCACTCAATCCCAAATTATTGTTACTAATTATAGCATGTTTATTATTACAAAATGAAACAGAAAATTTCGTAATTTTGCAAGATATATATCTTAATTGGGCTACAGCCCAAACCATGTCAGGCGTCTACTTGACATAGCTCAGAAATAGGCGTACACTTGTCTTTGCTTTACGCACGACGCGGGGTGGAGCAGCTTGGTAGCTCGTCGGGCTCATAACCCGAAGGTCATTGGTTCAAATCCGGTCCCCGCAACCAAAAAACAAAAAAGCTTCCAGTAAGGAAGCTTTTTTTATAAGTTTAAATACCATAGACTATAATTAAATAATAAAGGAGACAATTATGTCTGATAACCTAAAAAATGAAATAACTAACACCCACTCTGGCTTTATAGCCATTGTTGGTAAGCCAAATGTCGGTAAATCCACCTTGCTAAATAATTTACTCGGGGTAAAAGTAGCCCCCATTAGCTCCAAACCCCAAACTACTCGTATGGGGATAAGAGGTATCTATACTCAAGATAATAAGCAATTAGTCTTTATTGACACACCTGGATTCCATAAAGCTCATGATGCTTTGGGTGACTTCATGAACCGTGAGGTAAGAAATAACCTAGAAGGCATTGATGCCACCCTCTGGCTAGTAGATCTAAGACGACCACCCAATGATGAAGATAAAAGCGTAGCCAGACTTTTAAAAAAAATTGATGATGATGTACCAATTTACTTAGTCGCCAATAAAGTAGAGGTTGCAAAATATCCAGAAGAAGCTCTAGAGCTATATCAAGATTTATTTAAAGCAGATAGAACTTATGTCATGAGTGCTTTAAATGACTTAAAAGCTGTTTATACGCTTAGAGACGACCTTTTGAAAATTGCTCCTAAAAACCCATTTTTCTTCCCTGATAATATTCGTAGCGACCAAACACGTGAAAACTGGGCAAGCGAAATCATTCGTGAAAGTGCCATGATTCATCTTCGCCAAGAATTGCCTTATGCCATTGCGGTAGTTGTAGATGAGTGGCGAGACCCCAAAAAGAAGGGGGAACCTATCTATATTCATGCTGAAATTTGGGTTGAGCATATGAACCATCGCAGAATGGTGATAGGTAAGGGTGGTAAAATGATAAAAGAAATCGGCCGTACTGCCAGAAAACAATTAGAAACCTTATTAGCTGCCAAAGTATATCTTGACCTTGAAGTAGTAGTACATAAAGACTGGCGTGAAGACATGAATGCCCTAATAGAATTGGGCTATGCAGGCTAATAAAAATGCCGATTTTTGCTAAATGGCGTAAATTGGCAAATTTACCTAAAAGCCGCGGCCGTGATGCCATGCCCGGAATATATGAAATTGCCAACTATGATAAAAAAATTATCTACATTGGGCAATCTGCCAAAGATGCTCCCAATAGGATAAGACAACACTTACAAAAAGAGAATTGCATCAGCGATGAGGCATATTATTGGCGTTATGAATTCAGCCGTATACCCAAAGCTGACGAGGCCAACCATATTGATTCATTTTTAGAAGAAAATGGTAAAATACCAAAATGCAATAAAGTAACACCGATAGTTAGAGATATTCTAAAGCGATATAGCGAACGCAGTCAGTAAAAATAATAATCATGTGAAATCAATGAAAATGTAAACTATCTTTCATTTGATAAAAATCTATTGCCCATTACAAACGCTAATGATATAAAGGGGCTTAGATAGTTTTTTGGAGGAGAATAATGAAGAACTACAAATTAATTTTTATTTTGCTTATCTTAGCTTTTATATCTGTTGCTATGGCACAAACTGGTCAACTCCAAACCGTTCCATTAGCACAAACTAATCAGCCTGCTCAACAAGTCCAGGTTGTTGGCAGCCCTACTATCAGCCAAAGCCCCCTAGAAACTCAGTGGTTTGGAGTATCAACCGGCTTTCCACTAAGTATAAATATGCACTACGGGCTCAATGATATAATTACCAAAGATTTAGATCTACGCTTTAATGGCACGCTAATAGCGGGCAGCTTTAGCCCACTTCAAATGATATTAGGTCTCGGAGTTGATGCGCTTTATAACTTTGAAAACCCTGATGACCCACAGCTAGGTGTGTATGCTGGTGGTGGCTTGGGTGCCGTGATTTATATAGGTGCCTTAACTGGAACTCCATTAAACATAGATGCTCATGGCGTTATTGGTGCCGAATATCGCTTTAGTGAATATGGTGTTTTTGGAGAAGTAAATGTTGGCAATGCTTTTGCTACTAAATTTGGTTTAGGTGCGGCTTTGCGACTTGGCTTTAATTATCATTTTCAATAATAAACTCAGCTTAGTACACAAC
>Ga0256832_1001832_pt1 | contig 14506 bp, 12 predicted proteins | sample 134614metaG_FD_190534 | JGI IMG/M metagenome (GOLD analysis project Ga0256832, IMG submission 190534) | Hydrothermal vent microbial communities from Lau Basin, Pacific Ocean - 134-614 | ecosystem: Environmental > Aquatic > Marine > Hydrothermal vents | place: Pacific Ocean: Lau Basin | collected...
GTCCCGTGTACAACCCGCCCGAGGGCCGTTTCGAGCTGGGCGCCGACGACTACGAACCGACCTACGACCCCGTAACCGGATCCTTCGAGCTAAAGCCGGCCGACCCCGCGCCGACCGACGAAGCCCTCTTTGACCTTTGATTTCCGAAGACCGTACAAGAGCGTTCTTGGGCGGGGAGGCGGTTGGTAAGCTGCAAAGCTAGACCCGGACGTAAAGCAAACGGAGCGGCGAGCAGGAGCGGCGCTTCCCAGACCGTGCACCAAGCGCACTACAAAAGCAAATGCCGCAAGGTGCGCACACGGTATGGCTCCCCGCCATAGGCGGGTTGCAGTCCCCTTACGGGGCTTTTCTTTTTACGACGGAAACGACCAGCATCGAGATCATCGGAGCCGACGCGGTGTTGCAATCCACATACGGGGCTTTTCTTTTTGCGATTTATCCCCGCGAAGGCGGGGACCTACTCCCCTTACGGGGCTTTTCTTCTTGCGACTTGCCGGCGCTCACGATTGACCCGGCGGGTGTTACCGTCGAGGTTGCAATCCCCTTACGGGGCTTTTCTTTTTGCGATTTATCCCCGCGAAGGCGGGGACCTACTCCCCTTACGGGGCTTTTCTTTTTGCGACTGTACCACGTAGACGACGAAACCCGTAAGGCACTAGGCGAAGTTGCAATCCCCTTACGGGGCTTTTCTTTTTGCGACGTAGCTGCTAGCAGCGTTACCGAGGCCCGGGAGCTCGTTGTTGCAATCCCCTTACGGGGCTTTTCTTTTTGCGACGTTGCGACTCATGCAAGAGGCCGAAGTCTCCGACACCGAGTTGCAATCCCCTTACGGGGCTTTTCTTTTTGCGACAGGGGTCGGGCGGCGCGGGGTGCGTCGTGTTCGAGCACGTTGCAATCCCCTTACGGGGCTTTTCTTTTTGCGACGGAAGCTCATGGGGCCGGTGCCCGGTCCGGTTTCCATGGAGTTGCAATCCCCTTACGGGGCTTTTCTTTTTGCGACGTGATAGCCGGGAGGGGTGGGCTGAGGCCATAGAGGGGTTGCAATCCCCTTACGGGGCTTTTCTTTTTGCGACCCAGGCGTGGCTCGAGGGGTCGCACCCTTGCATGGCGTTGCCGTTGCAATCCCCTTACGGGGCTTTTCTTTTTGCGACAATGCGGATACGCCGTAGGCGAGCTTACGTATAGCGTGTACAGGTTGCAATCCCCTTACGGGGCTTTTCTTTTTGCGACGCGAGGGACACCACCAACGACAACCCACTCGCAATCGTCGGGTTGCAATCCCCTTACGGGGCTTTTCTTTTTGCGACGGTTCTCGCACTCGGTTGGCAACACCGCGTGGGCGCACAGTTGCAATCCCCTTACGGGGCTTTTCTTTTTGCGACTGGTACATCGTCCGGGGGTACGAGGGGGCACACCTGCGGGGTTGCAATCCCCTTACGGGGCTTTTCTTTTTGCGACGTTAGTAACATGAGCGAAATTTGGACCGCTGAGGAAGGTTCGTTGCAATCCCCTTACGGGGCTTTTCTTTTTGCGACAGTGTCCTGCGTGCATTGATGGGGAGTTCCTGGTAGTCGTTGCAATCCCCTTACGGGGCTTTTCTTTTTGCGACACGCGGGCGAGACCGAGGCTGGCGCCGTGTGGATCCTCGCTAGTTGCAATCCCCTTACGGGGCTTTTCTTTTTGCGACGGTACCCCTCTTGAGGCCCGTCCAGGACGGGGCTCAAGAGGCCCAAACGGATATGAGGATTATTCCATGGCCATTTTGGGCTCTACGAGGGGGCCCAAAACCGAGAATGTGCGATAAGCATCGGGGTGGATTTTACTCCGTGCCTTCGAGCGGGCCGTTCACCCTCGAAAAACGCGATTGTCAAGGTCCATTTCGGCCCTACAGAGGGCCTTACGCCGCCATTTTAGCATCTCATATCCGGCGTCGTTGGGTCGGTGCATGGCTTTGGGTTCAGGCCACCCAGGCCTTCGGGTTCTTGGTAAGGGTGCCCACCCCGAGAATACGAATATCGCTCGTGGATTTGTAGATGCGAACGCTGTCTTCCGCAAGATCTGCACGCTTGGCAAGCTCGTCGTGGAGACGGGCGACCTCCGCCGAGTCTAGCCAGCATTCGAAGACCGAAAATTGAACCCGCTCCCCATAGCTTTTAAGCAGATTCGACACTTTGGTTCGGCGTCGGTCGTCCGGTATATCGTACGAAACCACGTACAATCGGTCCAGGTTCATCGTCACCCCCGTATCAAAAAGTAGCCACTGTAGGGTTTGGCGTGGACGATCGCCGCAGCCAACCTTTCGGCCTGACGGAAGACCAAGCCGCGGTAGTCGTCTTTTTCGCCTGCGGGTACGAACGAAAGCCGGGTTTCCAATGCTTCGATCACCTTTTTCTTCCCTTCGTCATTGAGCAAAACGGCGTTTCCTTCCCTGCGAGTGTCCCCATGGTTCAACCACCCACGTTTGAAGGCCCGTACGATGGGAGCGTCCACGACCGCAACCCTAAACTCCTCCATAAGATCCAGCGCGAGTGCGGGCCGTCTACGTCCTGTGGTGTGCAAGACCCCAATCTCGGGGTGAACCTCGGCCACCAACAGCGCCGTGACGGTGACGGACAGGAGAATGGCATAGCCGTACGAAAGGGCTGCGTTTATCGGGTCGGTGGGCGGGCGCCGACGACGTCCGCGGAAACCCAACGCTGACAACCGGCTCGCAAGCAGCTCGAAGTACGCACGGCTAGCTGCTCCTTCGAACCCCCGCAACTTGTCCAAGTTCTGGGCTGTGCGCAGCTTACTGGCCCAATGGGGTAGCGCCGTTTCGGAGAGGGCGACTCCGGACCTGCGCAGATATTCAGACTGGGACCTTACCTTAGCCAATAGGATGGCGCGGGCGATTTCCAGTTGCTCTTCTGGGGAGAGCGATAGTTGGCGCACAATGCGCTTGGGGTCGGGCAAAGCAAAGGAGGCGGCCTGTCCGTAGAGCTTTCCCTGTTGGCTAATAAAGTAAACCGAGCCGTTGTTTTTTAATAAAAAGTTTAGCGCTGGCGTGGTTAAGGACACGTTGCCGTGGACCGCCACACGCCTTACTTTGCGAGCGGGTGCACTCAAGATTGGTTGCCCATCACGATCCTCAAGGAGCAATCTACCCGCCCGCAGCCTCAACTTGGCTCCTTGAGGTGTGAGGTGCAAGGTGGGCATGCGGGATCACCTTTCCAGCCATGAAGCTACCTTCTCGCAAAGTTCCTGTGTTTTTGCCGCAACCTTTTCTGCGCGCATAGGATTCTTCCGGAATCCTGCGTGGTTCACGTCGTTGCGCAGTTCGGAAACCTGATCCCAAAGTCGTGCGTGGCGTTTTTGCCTTCCGCTCAGTTTGCCGCTCGATTTCAGCAGATGGCTCCAGGCACCCAATAAACTTTCCGCAGCCTTGCGTGAAGTTGGTTCCCCGGGGTCAATCCCCTTTTCCAGGCATAGTTTGGTGACCAAAGCTTCCCGAGCAAGTGTTAAGGCCTGGGCGTAGGCTTTAATTTTAAGTAAATAAAGAATTGTTCGAGAAGAAACCCTTAGCTGATTTTTGCTACCTGCATTAAACGGGTTTTCTACCATTCGTGCAGTCAGTCTCCTGTAGTCGTTCAGGCCGTCTGCGAGGTAGCTGGCAATAGGGGCCAACGAGCGAGTGCTTTGTAGTTCTCGCTCGACACTTGGAACGATACGTTTCAGGTCAATGGAAGCCTTGGCTACTTCGTGGGGCCGGTTTACCATGAGCGCGGTGGAGATCTGTTGCAGAAGAGTACTTAGTCTTTGCAGGTTCTGTGGCTTGACTTCAGCTCCGGACCGCCACAAAGCCGCGTTTTCCTCTCTAAGCAACCCGGCTAACTGATCAGCATGGCCGTAGTGCTTAAATGTTGTTAGTGCCTGCACCCAATCCACAAAGCCCAGCAACGGGTTCAAGTCGAAGAAAGGCGCGACCCCGGAGGCGTCTTTTTGCTCGTAGGCTCCGTAAAAAATGTGGTTCACCCTGGTGCCACGTAGGTTCTTGACCAGAAGGAGGGCTTCAAAGGCGAGCAAAGGTTGAGCTCGGAACCCGTGGGTAATGTCAAGTATAAGTTCGTCGTACGTTTCGAGTTCGCGAACCAGTCTCTTGAGGATCTCCCAAACTTCTTCCTCGCTCTTTCCGCTAGGTATCCGAATCCAACGAGGCTTTTTGCCGAGCTCTTCGTCTACCAATCCAAGGTTTTTCGCTACCGCTTCCTTGGTGGCAAGCACCACAAGTTCATGGTCCTGGAACAATTCATGAAGAGCCGAGAAAGAAAGACGCGTCTCCGTCGCGGCGCGGCCTCCCACGCGATAAACCACAGGTTGGTAGTTACCAGTTCCCAGGAATGCTACGATGGCCTTGCGCACCCACATCACCACCTAGGCCAGGGTGGTGCTTCTTCCACCCCGAGCTCCTCAAAGATCGCCATAAAAGCCTCGTAGTCCTCTTGTTCCACCGGACGTGTACCGTGCGCCAGAATGCTCTCGTGCCGCCTTTTGAGCAGGGGCTCAAGCTGCCCCCACAGCCCCCGCAGCTTTTGAGCGCGCGTTTCCTTGTGGCCTAGGGCTAGTTGAATGTCGAAGACGAGATCGAGGATGTTCTTAAGGCCCAAGGCCTCTTCGAGTTGCTGTTTGTAGCCTTTTGGCAACTCTTTTGGCCATGTGGTCGGGTCGTGCAATACTATGCCCGTTTGGTGGTAGAGATCCGCCTCGGCGGTGAGGGCCACGGCGCGGTAGAGGCGGGCAAGGGCGTCGTCGTAGCGACCTGCATTGGCTCGCCGCCTTGCGTTGGCAAGCAGATCCGCAAGTAGCTTTTCGGTGGGTTTGTTGCCCTTGTCCACCAGTCCGCGAAGAAACGGCAGACGTTCTTCTAGGTACCCGAGCACCCGCATTTTAGCGCCGTGATGCCAGGCTTCGGCTACGGCTAGAGCCACCGGCATCCCCCTCTCTAAAAGTTCTAGGGCTTTCTTGTGATGAAACCGATCCCAGGCATCGAGGCCGTTGGCGACCAGTAATAGATGCTTATAGAAGCGTTTTTCCGAAGGGCTGAGTCCTGTATCGTTTCGTAGTAAGTTCTCCAGGACTTCCGCCGCGGATCGCATTCGCCAGCCGTTCCAGGCAGCACGGAAGGCGCTCCACTCGCCGACATGAAAGCGCTCGGTAGGGTCTTCCAGCGTGCGAATTCGCTCCTTACCTGGTATAACCCGACCAGTCTCGGGGTTCCTCTCCATGCCTCCTACATAGGAAAATGTCAGGCCGAAGCCGGAAAGGGCAAGAACAAGGCCCGCGGTCATGGGCTTGGTTCCCCCAGCAATCTCAGCAACGATGGCACGAGACTCCCAGGACTTCGCTATTTTCAGGGCCGCCCGGGCTTTAGTGAAGGATTCTGTGATGCTTTCGGCATCGTTCAGAGTAAGGACATGGTGTTGCAGAGAGGGAAACTCTTCACGGATTTTGGCTGCGGTGCCAAGCGAACCCTGAGAGGCAATCAGCACTACGGCCTGGGCCTCGTGTTCGACGATGCTGGCCAGAATGGGGTCAGCCGTCATGCCTACCGTGGCGATCAAGGTCAACTCAGGTGGCATGTTTGGACTCCTTGATCTTAAGCGGTCGCACCATGCCAAAGCCCATTGTTGTCTTAGCGCCTACGCCACTGAAAAAGGCGAAGCGCCATAATGCCGTAAGCCAGCGGGTTTTCTCCTCGCTTGCTCTTGGCAGGTGGTAGACGGCCGTCCCAACGACCCCCACGCCCCGGGTTTCGTGCTCTATGGGCCGGGTGTGGAGTTCGACCTTCCGTAAGGTGATGCGGTCGAAGAGCTCGGGCAGTTCCTCGGGCGGCTCTATGGGCGCGTAGGCCTTGAAGCGCTCGTACAACGAGCCAAAAACAAGCTTGGGTTCGGGAAGTGGGTAATGGGTCCCTTTCCGCTTGAAAAACGTGGGGCTGGTGAAGCGAAGCGGGTAGTCGCTTTCCGCCGGTCCTTGGAATAGCCGGGGGTAGGTGGAAAGTCCGGCCCAGGGGTGGTCTGTCTCAAGTACGGCCCTCACTCGGAAACGATGCGCTCCCAAAACGATGTCCTTACCCACCAAGTCCCAAAGGGCAGGCGAAAGGCGGGCATGGAGATCGCCGACGAGAAAAGCAAGGCGCAAGGCCGACGGTTTGCCTTTGAGTAAGCCAAGGGCAAAGGGCTTTGGCCCTTGGCGGTCGTGCAGGTTGGCGTCGGCCTTCTTGAGAAGGCTGTAAAACCAGCCTTGAAGCTCTGCAGAGCTTGGTGCGGCCTCGCCTTCCAGGGGCAGCACCACCGCCGCCAACAGCACTATTCAAGCACCTCCACCATCACCCATCCCATGGGCTCGCCCTCAGCGAGCTTTCGGCTTACGGGATTGATGCGAGCACGACCCCGCTGGCTCTCGTATTCAATGAACTCGGAGAGCCGCATCGCCAGCTCGCCCGCGCCAAAACCTAGGCGGAGCGGGAAACGGAAAGGTTTTTTCATCGTGCCGTCTTCGTTCAAACAGGCGGCAATGGCTTCCAACACAGACTCCATTCTTTGGCTTGCTTTGGTCCAGCCTCGCTCTTCGTAAAAGTCGAGCTCCGCCTCTGCAAGGAGCACATAGCGCTCATAGGACGCAGCGGAAATATCTGCGAGCTTGGGTAGTGGCGGTTGTGAGCCGTTTTGGTTTATCAAGCTGTGAGGGTTTGTTTGGAGACCTGCGTGAAAGCGCAGCTCCGCAAGCACTGGGCCTTCTACCCAGGTTTCGGCAAGCGGGCGGATGCCTGTCGTGCCTACGGGATTTCGCTTGCTTCCGTATACCTCAAGGAGGCGAAACTCGGTTTTGGGAAGCGGGGTGCTGTCGGTAGTGGCGAGGGTGCGAAGGGGGTCTCGCAAAATGTCCGCGTCCCCCTTTCTTTGGGGCGGGTTTTTGAGGAGCTGGCTTTCGAAGCGCACGTTGACGCGCTGCACATCTCGTTTTTCGTAGCGTGTTGGCCTTTTGAGGTTCCAGGGAGCGCGGATGCGCCCAAGGCCATTAACTTTGTGCCACTGGCCCGGCCAGAGGTTGCGATCCTGCGTTTGCCATACCAGGTCGTAGTCGCCGGTCCATACCAGCTGCTCTTCATCAAAGTTGGCTGCGAGTTCACCCCGGGTTTGGTCGAAAAGGAAGACCGTACGGAGCGCACCCTTGAGGCTCGACCCGGGGAGGTAAGGGCCTTCAAGCGCACGGGGGAAGACGCGGACAGACAGCTCACCCCTGCGCTTTTCCAGAGCTTCTTCCAGGTAGCGGGCAAAGCCCTGGCCTGCGGGCGCCCGCCAGCCAATCGCCGGGCGCAGGTCGGTGCCGCGGGCGATCTTGAGCAGCGCCTCGCGGGCAGCGAAGGGCCCCCGTTCCAAAGCGTTCAAATACCGGTCGAGGTCCGGACCCTCCAGTACCTCCAGAAGCCGCACGGGGCTAAGCACCCAAACTTCACTCCCCTGAAAAAGGTACTCAAAGGGTTCCAAGGTCTCCCCGCTGCCCACGTGCACCGGGGTAAGGGGCGTGATCTTCACCCGGTAGGTGTGTAAGAAATCAGGCATCGGGAACCTCCAGGGGCAAGGTTAGAGGCGCTAGGTTCTCAAGCACGCGCACGCCTTTTTCCGGTGGCTCGGAGGGGGTGACATCCAGTAAACGCGGTTCGTAGTTTCTAAGAACCGAACCCTCAACCACGCGAAGATAAGGGCGTTTGAAGGGCGCGGCCGCCCCGGCGAAAACCGAACCCAGGCGACCCCAGTAGCGCTCGGTTTTCCACCAGCCTTCGGGGCTTGGAGGCAAAAGGCTGGGGCCGAGCAGCAGCCGGTAGGGGCCACTGCCTTCGGGTAGGGCTTCCTCACCGCTGGTTTCAACCGAGAAGACCCCGTTGCCTGCGCTGGCACCGCCACCAAAGCCCACCCGCCCCACGTGTTCGAGGAGCATGTGCAGTCGGTCAGCGGTCATGCCGTTACCAAGTTTGGCGTACAAGCGCAGCTTTCCTCTAGACCAGTACAACGCCTCTTCAAAAAGCAGACCTTCGGCCGCGGTGCCGGTGCGGCGGTCCATGGCCACGCGGGTACGCGGGTGGCGCTCCCAGGCCTCTGGGTGCTCGCCATCCTCTGCAAGCGCGAGCAGCGCAGCCTCGCCCTGCTGAAAAATGCGAGAAAACGCTTCAACGGGAACGTACACGAGCGATTTGAGCGCTTTTCGCTTGGACGTTTCTGCCACTTCTACTGGAGGCAACAGGGGCTTGGGGAGGTAACCTCGGGGGAAGGCCGAGGATAGCTGCAAAGGTAAATCCAAGCCGTGCGCGATCGCCTTTTCGTGGCTCTGAAGCCAATCCTCAAGAGCCTCGTCGCCTTCGAGCTCCCAGACGGCCCAAGCTAGCTGGCCCCATAACGCGCTCGCTCGTAGAGGCACGCGGAAGCCCGAACGGGGCCGCAGGTCGAAGAAAGCAAACTTGGGCATGGCCCTATGCCTGCGGCTCCCAGGCAGCCTCTTCTTTGATGGAGAGCGCGACCTTGCCGTAACCGCGGCTGGTGTGGCCGCCAAGGGCGTCAAGCTCGATGAGTTTAAGCGCTTCCTTGACCACCTTTTCGAAGTACTCCTCATCGGTTTTGCCGCCGTCTCCGGTGTCGAAAACTTTATAGACCAGTTCGAACTCGAACTCGGCGCCGGCGGGAACGCGTTCTGTCTTGCGCGGATTGGCATCGCCGCCCAAGCGAGGAATAAACACCTCCTGTTTTTCCTCGGTGAAGAGCAAGCCGCGTTCCTGGCTCATGCGAATGAGTTCTCCGCGGCTTTTTTCCGTGAGGTGAGCGTCGCGGACGATTAGCCGCGTAGGCCCCCGCTCGGGCAGTTGGCGGTTGGCCGCGGAGCCAAACACTCGGCAGACCGGACAGTTTGGCTCGTCGCACTGGTGGGCGCTATTACGCCGGTCCGCTTCTGCGCTGACCAGGTTAAAGGCCCACTCCATCAAGGAGCGCATCTTCCCCTTAATGGAGGAGCCTGGAATGTAGGGCTCGCCGGTGAGCGGGTTGCGTACCACCGGATTGTCGATACCGCCAATCTCTAGTTCTCCGCGCTCTGCCCCAATACGAAGGCCCGTCTTAGCCGTGATCGTACCCTTGATGCTGATGATTCGTAAGAGACGCATCCTTCCTCCTAACCGCGCGCTTTCGGCGTGTAGTAAGCCATCACCGCTTGCACGGCGTCCATCATCACGTCGAAATCCCTCCGTGTTTCCACCTGGTCGAAAAGGCTGCGCAAAAAGCCTTCGAGTCGTTTGTAGGCCTCGGCCTTTTTCCGGTCGCGGGTCTGATAGTGAACTTTGGCGAGCAGCAGCTTAAGGTAAGGTTTGACCCGACCCACGGCTTCGTCGTCGTCCCCCAGCGAGCGGATACGCGCCTCAAGCGCCCGAAGCTCGCCAAAAAACTTGCGAAACTGACTGGAAGGCAACTTTAATTCGAGTAGACTTTTAGCCTCCCTACGCGCCACCTCGTCAAAGAGCGCAGGATTGGCGATACCTTTTTCTTTATCCTGGTATAGCGCTACCATTTTTGGTCACCTCCTCAGGTAAACCGCGTACTGCACCCATACGGGCAGATGCTGCATGCGTTCGTCCTCGTGGTTCATAAGCGGCTTGAAAAGTTCTTCCCAGTGCTCTTCTACCCCCTTGTTGCGCCTCAGGTAAAAGAGCAAGGGCTTGTAGCGCAGGCCGGTGGGGTCTTGGTCCCGACCGTCCGCAGGAGCAGCCCATGTTCGATAAAGTTCCCATAGGCCCAGGAGCCGGTGCCCAAGGCCATTGGGGAGCTCGTCTTGCTCGATGGCGCGGTAGAAACTCTCACCCTGTTGCAGAAGCCGCCTTAGCGCGTCCCACTCCACCGGGTGACCGAAGACCGTCAGGCGGTTCCTGCCCGCGGTTTTGGCCTGCTTTTCCGCCTCGCGAATGCGGTCCGCTATCAAAGGAAGCGGCGTGTTGGGTTTGGTGAGAACAAACCCACCCGAAAGGGTGAGATCGGGGTGTTCCCCTGTAAAGCGGCGGTAGAGCATTTCCAGCTCCAGCGCGTACTGCAGCAGGGCGTCCCAGGGACCAATTAGGAAGACGTCGTCTCCGCCGGCGTAAACGTTATAGATGAGAGGGTAGCGGCGAGCGGTTTTGGCTTGGCTGGCACTGCGCCCTAAGTAGTTCGAAAGCCCGCTTTCGGGGTTTTCCATCAGCTCGATACTGAGAAAACCGAAAAAGAGTTCGAACATACGGGACAGCGTAGCGATGCGGCTTGGGGTGCGAAGGTCGGCGTCGTCGTGCCGCAGGCCAAGGCCGAAGACCTCACCCATTCGGTCGGCGTCGAGCATCAAAACACCAAGGTGCGGGGCACCTTTAGAGAGGTGGGCGATTTCTTCGAAGGTTAAAGGCCGCTGGCGGTGCGTACCTAGCTCATTTCGGACGCTCTCAAGGCCCTTTCTTTTGAGCCAGCTATCGTAACTCTCCTCCAACAGCGCAGCGGCGTCTTCCACCGAGGGAATGCGGCCGGTCAGCGGTCGCACCTCAAACGCCTTGGGGTCGGGGCTGAAGTCGAGCCGCGAGCGGTAAACGAAGTCGAGTGGCTGGCTAGGTTTGGCGTACAGCTGAGGAAAAACGTAGAAGGGGCGATCGGGTTTCGACCCGCCCACTCCGATCGCCGTAGCGCGGGGCAGGTGTTGCCCAATTTCAGCCTCGGCCTGGCAGCGTTCACAGGGCTTCCAGCTTCCGTCTGAACTCTGCCCCGAAGACGGCCTCGCGTCGCAGACGGGGCAGGGTCTGAGGCTGGCCTCCCCCGTGCTCAACAGCCCGCCGCCCGTGCGCGCAAAGGGCTTTAACTTTTGCTCGCGAAGTTTTTGCCCGGCAGCATCAAAGATAGCACCGAAGCGATCCCGCTTCAAGGTTGCAGGGCTGAAAGCATGCCATGCGAGTGTAGGAACGAGCGTGGCGCCGTTTTTGAGCGCCCACGCTTCCCATTGCTTGGCGGCTTCCTCCAGCGTGCGGTTCGACTCTTTGCCGGTTGGAACAAGCAGCGTAAAGCGGCCGCCGGCGGAAAGGATGCGGTTAAGGAAGGGCAGACCAAACGAATCTAAAATCTCCTTGGCCATGGTTTCGGCGGCAAGAGCAACCTCGAGGCTTCGCGCGCGCAAGCGCTTGGCTATGCCGCCGGCACCCGCCTCGGCCTCACGGATGCGGTAGATGTGGTCCTGGATGCCGCCCATATCGCCCAAAACGAGTAGGAACTTATCTTCGTCTTCCTTTTTTAGGCGGTCTATTTGGACCTCGCCGTCCACGAGCTCGTGGTAACGCCAAAGCGCTGCGGCGAAGGCGGCGGTGAGGCGTAGGTGGTCGTAAAGCGAGACGTCGGGTTCGCCTATGGTGTCGGAGGGTACGGCCCAGGCGGATTCGTACAAGAGGGCGTTGAGGTTGGCCAGCAGCGCTTGAAGGCTTTCTGGGGGGTGGTTGGATAGCGAGTTGAGTTTTTTGGAAAGGTGTTCAGCCAGGGCCATGTAGGCAAGGCCGGCTTTGGGGTGCGGAAAGGCGTTTTCGAGGGTGAAGCTAGCCAGGGTGTAGCTGCCTACCTGGGGCGCGGGTGTGTTATCTAGCTGCAGGCGGGTGAAAATGGGCACCAGCGCAACTTGGGGCGGCGGGGTGGGTTGTGTTTCGCTACTTTCTTCGCGCTCGTTGCTGGCGTAGTTGTCGGCCAGGGTTACGGCCCAATCGGCTGGGGTTTGTGGCTGCCAGCCTTTTGGGTTGACTTCATGGTGATGTGCCGCAGCATGCGCCAGGTCTTCTGGGGAAAGCTCAAAGCGCCGCCATAACTCGGAAAGACCCAACACCACAGAGTGGGTCCACATGGTATGCGGTTTCTTCTCAGCCCAGTTGGCTCGTTGGTAGAGCTTGCCCACGTCGTGCAGCAACCCAGCGATCGCGATTTCATAGGTCGAGGGCGCCATGGTTCTAATATAGACGGCATGTCGAGCATCGCCAGGCTAAAATGAACATTTTCTTAGTCGGTCCAATGCGCGTGGCGCAACGCTAATAGGGAAAGGCAGGACGAGGCGTTTGTGGATACAGCGCACCGGGGGCGAACGTTGCAATCCCCTGACGGGACTTTTCTTTTTGCGACGCCAGGAACAGGAGGAGCCATCATGGATCGCATCCGTCGTTGTTGCAATCCCCTGACGGGGCTTTTCTTTTTGCGACGCGGAGGTTAGGTCGTCCTCCAGCTCGCCCATGGCCCTGGGTTGCAATCCCCTTACGGGGCTTTTCTTTTTGCGACACAATCTACGTCAGTGCAAGGTTGCAATCCCCTTACGGGGTTGCAATCCCCTTACGGGGCTTTTCTTTTTGCGACGATATTACCGGCCGGGGTACCGCGTAGCGCGGCGGTATGTTGCAATCCCCTGACGGGGCTTTTCTTTTTGCGACGCCGCTAGGGCCTAGGCACTATCTGTACCCGGTATAGTTATAGTTGCAATCCCCTGACGGGGCTTTTCTTTTTGCGACGATAACCCGTTAGCACGGTGCCGCACCGTCCCCCAACCCCTGTTGCAATCCCCTGACGGGGCTTTTCTTTTTGCGACATTAAAGTTTTCGGCCTGCGGGTGCGGGTGTTGTGGTCCGAGGGTTGCAATCCCCTGACGGGGCTTTTCTTTTTGCGACGCTACAGGGCCGCCTCGCCGGTGGGGAGCCGGGTGACGGGTTGCAATCCCCTGACGGGGCTTTTCTTTTTGCGACGCGTCGTCGAGTTCATCGAGAAGCTCGACAAGGCCCTCTCTGGTTGCAATCCCCTGACGGGGCTTTTCTTTTTGCGACGCGTCCCCGTCGTAGCGCGCAGGGGGCACTACTACTACCAAGTTGCAATCCCCTGACGGGGCTTTTCTTTTTGCGACCACATCCCAGTTCGAGGTATCGAGGGCCACCGGCGACGTTGCAATCCCCTGACGGGGCTTTTCTTTTTGCGACTGGGCCTCGACGGTGATGGTTTCGCCGCCGGTCACGTAGAGTTGCAATCCCCTGACGGGGCTTTTCTTTTTGCGACTGCATAGGGTAAGCCCGCAAATGCTAGAAGAAGTCATCGAGTTGCAATCCCCTGACGGGGCTTTTCTTTTTGCGACCTCCAGGGGTACACCTACGACCAGATCGGCGAAATGCTCGGCGTTGCAATCCCCTGACGGGGCTTTTCTTTTTGCGACACAGAAGCCAACGCTCAGCTCGTCATCAAACCAGGCGGGACGTTGCAATCCCCTGACGGGGCTTTTCTTTTTGCGACCTACCAGCGCTTTGGTGATCTGGTGTGGAACGGATCGGACCGTTGCAATCCCCTGACGGGGCTTTTCTTTTTGCGACTCGCCGCGAGTCTGGCTACGGTGACCCCCGCTAGTGACGGGTGTTGCAATCCCCTGACGGGGCTTTTCTTTTTGCGACGTATCAGCTCCGACATGCTGGTGCTGCGAATAGAGCCCGGTTGCAATCCCCTGACGGGGCTTTTCTTTTTGCGACGTTGGTTCGGCCGAACAGAACCGACCTCCACGCCGTAGGTTGCAATCCCCTGACGGGGCTTTTCTTTTTGCGACGGGGGCCGACCACGAGCAAGACCGCTTCGATCCGGGGTTCGTTGCAATCCCCTGACGGGGCTTTTCTTTTTGCGACACTGTGCAGCGGATTTTTACTGCGAAAACTGTGGCGACTAGTTGCAATCCCCTGACGGGGCTTTTCTTTTTGCGACGCGATGGAAGAGGTGCTCAACCTCACCGACGAGATGGTGTTGCAATCCCCTGACGGGGCTTTTCTTTTTGCGACGGTGTAAAGCCCCCACGGTTTCGCGCGTGGGGGCTCCTGGGTTGCAATCCCCTGACGGGGCTTTTCTTTTTGCGACGATGAGCATGTAGACCCGCGTGAGATTGTCATTGTGGATGACGTTGCAATCCCCTGACGGGGCTTTTCTTTTTGCGACGGTACCCCTCTTGAGGCCCGTCCAGGACGGGGCTCAAGAGGCCCAAACGGATATGAGGATTATTCCATGGCCATTTTGGGCTCTGCGAGGGGGCCCAAAACCGAGAATGTGCGATAAGCATCGGGGTGGATTTTACTCCGTGCCTTCGAGCGGGCCGTTCACCCTCGAAAAACGCGATTGTCAAGGTCCATTTCGGCCCTACAGAGGGCCGTACGCCGACATTTTAGCATCTCATATCCGGAAAACCCGGTTACCGCACGCGGACTTGCGCGGGCGCGGCTTACATCGGCCCGTGGGTCGCGAGCCGGGGGCGGGTTAAGCTTGCAGAAAAAACGCTCCTGTTGTACCATCTTTCTTGCTGAGCGCGCGGGAGTAGCTCAGTTGGTAGAGCACAACCTTGCCAAGGTTGGGGTCGCGGGTTCGAGTCCCGTCTCCCGCTCCAGGAAAGCCCCCGAAAGGGGGCTTGTTTTTGAGAGGTACGCTTGGTGCAG
>Ga0256832_1001833_pt1 | contig 14504 bp, 16 predicted proteins | sample 134614metaG_FD_190534 | JGI IMG/M metagenome (GOLD analysis project Ga0256832, IMG submission 190534) | Hydrothermal vent microbial communities from Lau Basin, Pacific Ocean - 134-614 | ecosystem: Environmental > Aquatic > Marine > Hydrothermal vents | place: Pacific Ocean: Lau Basin | collected...
TTAACAATCTTTTCCGCTTCATTTCCTAAAAGAAAACTTGTGTGAAGTGCTTTTCTGTGGGCACCTATCACAACAAGATCAAAATTGCCCTGTTCGCAGGTTTCCAGAATTTCTTCAGCTATGTCACCGGTGGTAACTGTGTAAGTTGTATTTATCTTTTCCTTCTGAGTGATTTTCTCTGCTATTTCAGAAAGTTTATGGGAAGCTTTTTCTGATATTTTTTCAATGGTCTGAACAATTTTTTTAAATTCGTCCGGATCAATCAAAGGCTCTAAGTCATCAAATGACACAGGGAAAATAGTGTTTTCAACTACATGTATAAGCTTTATCTCGCTGCCGAATATTTTTGCAATAAAAATCGCAGAATTTATTACATCTTGTGAAGATTCATCAAAATCAACACCGACAAGAATTTTTTTAAAAAGCATATTATTCCCCTGCAAGTTTATCTTTTGCGTATTCCATCAAGCCTCCTGCCTCAAAAACCTTCTTAAGGCTTTCAGGGAGAGGTTTGAATGAGTACTCCTTTCCTTTTGTTCTGTTTATTATCTTCCCCTGATCCATATCTATCTCAATAATGTCTCCTTCCTGTGCTTCCTTTGCAGCCTCTGGAGATTCTATTATTGGAAGACCTAAATTTATCGCATTTCTGTAAAATATCCTTGCAAATGATTCTGCTATTACAGCCCCTATTTTTGCTCCTTTTAATGCAAGTGGAGCATGCTCCCTTGATGATCCGCAGCCGAAATTTTTACCTGCAACTATGATATCTCCCGGTTTTACTTTTTTAGGAAAGTCAGGGTCTGCATCTTCCATAACATGTTTTGCAAGCTCTTCAGGATCAGTTGTAACAAGATACCTTGCCGGTATTATCTCGTCTGTATTAATATCGTCCCCAAACTTCCATACTTTGCCTTCTATTTTCAACAGAAAACCTCCTGAAATTTAATCTTGATTATCTCAAATGATACCACAAATGGAGTTTTCAATGTAAGATATTGATAATAAAGATTTAAAAGGGGTGAAAACATGAAAATATACTTTTTCGGGATTGAGGACTGGGAAAGGCTTCATATAGAGAGAAAAATAAGGGAAAAAGGGATAAACGGGGAAATTCATTTTTATAAAGAGCCCCTTGATCTGACAACAGTTGATAAAGCAAAAGACGCAGACATAGTAAGCGTTTTTATATACTCAAAGCTTGACAAACAGGTTATAGACAGAATGCCAAGCCTTAAGCTTATAGTAACCAGATCCTCCGGTTATGACCACATAGATGTTGATTATGCTAAGGAAAAGGGAATAAAGGTTGCCCATGTTCCCGGATACGGAAACAACACGGTTGCCGAGTACACTTTTGCATTAATACTTGCCCTTGCAAGAAAGTTCAAACCGATGATAGAGAACATCACAAGGGGAATTTTTACCCGTGAAAACATGATGGGTATGGACATAATGGGAAAAACCATAGGCATAGTAGGGACAGGAAGGATAGGTTCGTATGTTGCCAAAATAGCATACGGCTTTGGAATGAAAATACTTGCATACGACAGATCAAAAAATCAGGAGCTTATAGAAAAATACGGTGTAGAGTATGTTGGTCTTGAAGAACTGCTGTCAAGATCTGATATTGTAACCGTTCACCTTCCTTACAACAGGGCAACACATTTTTTAATAAACAGATTTAATATAAAACTGATGAAGCTTGATGCTATGCTTATAAATACATCAAGGGGAGAGGTTGTTGAGCTTGAGGCAATTGTTGAAGCCCTCAAAGAAGGAAGACTGGCAGGAGGAGTGGGTCTTGACACTATTGAGACAGAGATAACAACAGAAGAGGAGCTGTTAAAGGGAACAGGTCTTACAACCCTTAAGCTGAAAAAAGCTGCCGAAGCAAAGTACCTCCTGAGTCAGGAGAATGTTATAGTATCTCCCCATCTTGCTTACTACACAAAAGATGCCTCAGAAAGGATACTTGATATAACTATTGAAAATATAGAGAGGTTTATAAAAGAGGGTGAACCTGCAACTCCTGTACCGTAAAGCTAAAAATCAATACTCTTTTGTGGTATAATATCTGATGTTTTATTAAAATTCAGGGAGAAAACTTTGGATTTTAAAGGGAAAACTGTTCTTGTTACAGGATCAACAAGGGGAATAGGAAAGGCGATAGCAACGAAGTTTGCACAGAAAGGTGCAGATGTAATAGTAACAGGTAGAAATAAAGGAAATGCAGAGATAGTTGCACAGAATCTTAAAAATGAATACGGGATAAACGCCTTCGGCTGTAAGCTTGACTTTTCTGAAGACATACCACAGCAGTGGAAAGAGATAGAGAAGGCTGCAGGAAATGTGGATATCCTTGTTAACAATGCAGGACTTACAAGAGACACACTTTTTATAAGAATGAAAGATGAGGACTGGGATACGGTTCTTCAGGCAAACCTGACAGGAACATTTAAGATAACCCAGCTTGTTGTAAAAGGAATGATCAAAAAAAGATGGGGAAGAATTATAAATATTTCCTCAATAATCGGCTTCATAGGTAATGTTGGACAGGTCAATTACGCTACAACAAAGGCAGGGCTGATAGGTTTCACAAAATCACTTGCAAAAGAACTTGCTTCAAGGAACATAACAGTTAATGCAGTAGCACCCGGATTTATAGAAACGGATATGACTGAAAATCTCCCTGCCGAGATAAAGGAAAAATACCTTGAACAGATCCCCCTCGGCAGATTTGGAAAGCCTGAAGATGTAGCTGATGCAGTTCTTTTCCTTGCATCTGACATGGCAGATTACATAACAGGTGAAACAATACATGTGAACGGCGGAATGTACTAAAAAAATAAATTTTGGAGGTCATAAAAGAATGGAAGAAAGAATTAAGGAGATCATCGCAGATCAGCTCGGGATTGATGTTGAGCAGATAAAGCCTGAGTCAAAGTTTGTTGATGATCTTGGAGCTGACTCCCTTGATGTTGTTGAGCTTATCATGGCATTTGAAGAGGAGTTTGATGTTGAAATTCCTGACGAAGATGCTGAAAAAATCCAGACTGTTGGTGATGTGATTGAGTACATCAAGGCTAAAAAAGGAGAATAATCCAGTATGAGAAGAGTCGTCGTTACCGGCATCGGGGCTGTAACACCTTTAGGGCATAACGTAAAAGAAACCTGGGAAGGTTTGATTAAAGGAAAAAGCGGTATTGATGTTATCAAACGGTTTGATCCTTTCTCTTACAACCTTCCTGTTGTTATAGCCGGAGAGGTTAAGGATTTTGATCCTAAAAAATACCTGAACCCTAAAGATGCAAAAAGAATGAGCGACTTTGTTAAGTTCGCTATGGTTGCCGCAAAAGAGGCTGTTTCTGATTCAGGTCTTGAACCTGACAGAATAGACCTCAACAGGGCAGGTGTTATAGTCGGTACCGGTATTGGCGGACTGAGGGATATTGAGGATCAGCAGACTCTTTTACTTGAAAAAGGAGCCAGAAGGGTTTCCCCCTTCTTTATCCCTTCTGGTATATCAAACATGGCATCAGGTTATATATCCATAGAATTTGGGTTTAAAGGACCTAACTCATGTGTTGTTACAGCCTGTGCAACAGGAACCCACGCTATTGGAGATGCGTTTAAAATAATCCAGCGTGGAGATGCGGACATAATGATTGCAGGGGGAACCGAATCGGCAGTAACGCCCCTCGGTATAGCCGGATTTGCAAATATGAAAGCCCTATCAACAAGAAATGAAGAGCCTCAAAAAGCATCAAGACCTTTTGATGCTGAGAGAGACGGTTTTGTGATGGGAGAAGGAGCCGGAATACTTGTTCTTGAAGAGCTTGAACATGCACTGAAAAGGGGAGCAAAGATATACGCTGAGGTTGTAGGATACGGTATGACAGGAGATGCCCACCACATAACAGCACCCTGTGCAGATGCTGATGGTGCTGTAAGGGTTATGGAGATGGCACTTAACGATGCAAGGCTAAACCCAGATGAGATTGATTACATAAACGCCCACGGAACATCAACACCATTAAATGATAAAGTGGAAACCCTCGGCATAAAAAAAGTTTTTGGTGATCATGCTTACAAAATGAAGATAAGCTCAATAAAATCAATGATAGGACACTTACTTGGAGCAGCAGGGGCTGTTGAGGCTGTTGCCACGGTAAAGACTATTGAAACCGGAATAATACCACCAACAATAAACTACGAACACCCTGATCCAGACTGTGATCTTGATTACACCCCAAACGAGGCTGTTGAGTATCCGGTTAAGGCTGCCTTATCTAACTCATTTGGTTTCGGCGGAACTAATGCATGTTTAGCATTCAAGGCTTATGAGCATTCAGATTGAAAAGGAGTTTTTAGAGAGGATAAAAGCCCTTGAAAACAGGCTGGGCTACAGTTTCAAAGACAAAACCCTTCCCCTTTCTGCTTTAACCCACAGATCATTTGCTGTTGAGTATCACAGAAAGCTTGCCGATTACGAGGTTTTAGAGTTTCTTGGAGATGCTGTTTTATCTTTGATAGTAAGTGAAATACTTATAAAAACATTTCCTGAAGCAAGGGAAGGGGAACTATCCCAGATAAGATCAGCCGTTATAAGCGAGGCTTATCTATCAAAACTTGCAAGGGTAATAAATCTGGGAGAGCTTGTTTTGTTGAGTAAAGGAGAAATAGCCCAGAAAGGTATGGAAAGGGAGTCTCTTCTGTGTGATGTATTTGAGTCTGTTTTTGGGGCTGTATATGTTGACTGCGGGTATCTGATAGATCCTCCAAGACAGATATTCAACAGATTTTTTAAAGGTCAGTTAATTCAGGACATAAAAAAAGGGGATATCCCCAGAGACTACAAATCACTTCTGCAGATACTTACACAGAAAGTTTTTGGTAAAACACCAAAATACAAGGTTATTACGGCTGTTGGTCCTGAACATGCAAAAACATTTACCGTTGAGTGTGTAATAGAGGGAATAAGAACAACGGGCATCGGAAAATCAAAAAAAGAGGCTGAAACAAAAGCAGCCCAGAAAGCTTACATGAAGCTGTCAGAAACTGAAAAAGAAGAATAATCCTAAAGACATTCCTCTATTTTACCGTTTATGCTGACGGCATCAAACAGAAGGCTGTGTATGTAATAGGCAAAATCGATGTTGTCTGTACCTTTTTCAAGATGTTTTATAAAGTCTAAAAAAACCCCTTTGTAATGGTTCACAAGTCTGTTTCCTGTTTTTGAAAAGTCAGCTATTATCTGGCTTTCTTCACTTTCTTTCAGAATAACCTGCTGTTTTGAATGGTTAAGGATAATCTCTTTTTTAGGATTTTCAAACCTGAACCTGCTTATTTTGCAGTCAATACCGTAAACCCAGCCGGTTTCAATCAGCCCGTAATTGTTAAAACCAAACTCAAAAAAGACAGTCCCCTGAATGTCCCCGTATCTGTTTATCTCATCAATAAAGATTAATCTGCTTTCTGAAACTTCCAGATCTTTTATAAATTTTCCAATAACGCTGAGGGCGTTTATCCCGCTGTCTATCCAGCTACCGTTCAGGCTTTTTGCAAAGCTTTTAAGTTTCCCATTTTCAATGTAAGGATCAAAAAAGCCGGATCTGAAATATGTTATCTCTCCCAGCTGTTTTCTCAACTCTTCATCATACTTTCTCTTAAACCACTGAACCTCTTTTGCAAAATAGTAATGAAGAGAAACGACAAAAACGACGCCCTTTTCCCTTGATAACTTTACAAGGTTTTTAAACTCCTGAATGTCCAGTACAGCAGGCTTTTCAATCAGGACATTCAGACCTTCCTCAAGACATACCTTTGCAACCTCGTAATGCAGAATGTTTGGAAGGGATATTACAACAGCATCAAGCTTTTCTTCCTTTATCATCTTGTGAAAATTTTTGTAAAACCTTGCCTTTTCAGGTTTTTTTACTATTTTTCCCTCATCTGTGTCGCAAACGGCAGATACCTGAATATCCCTTATCTCTTTTACAGCCTCAATCTGATAGTCATAGACCCTTCCCATTCCTATTATTCCTATCTTAAACATTATTGTCTCCTGTTTGAAACAAGGGCTGAAATTTTTTTCTCAAAAAGATCTTTCACAACCTTCAAAACATAAGCATTTTCAAATTTGCCGAAGTCTTTAAGATACCTTTTTCTTGTAAGAATATACACCCTTTCATTTTCTGATAGGATTTTTCCAATCTGGTTTTTTTCTACAGGTTTGATATGTCTTCTCAGGTAAAAAACAAAAGCAGGATTAAAATTTCTGTAATAAACAATCTCAGCATCTTTTTTTATCAGCGGGAGCATCTGCATAACAGGATTTCTCTTGTCAACAGGGGGAAATGCTTTGTAAAAAAAGACAAAACCCATAAAAATAGAAAAAACAGAGAGAGAAAGTATCCCCATAGTGTAATTTTTTTTAAGAAAGAAAAACAGTGAAAGAATGCCTCCAAAAACAAGGATCAAAAACCAGAAAGACAGGTAAGACAGGTCTGATATAGGGGGCTCACTTTTTATCCCAAAATAAAGCCCTACAACAGCTGTAAGTGATATGAATATATAAAACACCACACTTGAGATAATAGATCTGAGATCTGACAGATCAATCTTTGATAGGTAGTATCCTAACATTATCCCTAAAGGTGGATAAACAGGGACCGTATAGTTTGGAAGTTTTGTTTTTGATATTGAAAAAAATACCGTGTAAACTCCGACAAATATCATCAAAAACAGCAAAAAATTATTCCTGTCTTTCCAGACCCTTTTAACAGCCTGAATTATAAAAACTGAAAATGGAAGCATTCCCACAAATACAAACAAAAATGTCAGCAGAAAAATTCCCCCGTGTCCTTCCATAGGCTGAGAAAACCTGTGTATGTTGTGCCTGAAAATAAAATCATAAACCCATTTTCCGTCTGTTTTCAGATAAACGGCTACATACCACGGCAGAGAAACCGCAAGGAAAAGCAGTAAACCTGAAAAAGGTCTCAAAAGAAGGACATTTTTGAGGCTCAGATTTTTTGTGAAGAAAAGATACAAAAGAATGATCACGGAAGGCAAAACAACAGCAACAGGTCCCTTCGTTAAAACACCAAGACCCATAAAAATATAAAAAAGATATAAAAATGTTCTCTTTTTTTCTGTAAACCCCACATAGAATGAAAACAGGGCAGCATTAATGAAAAATATCAGGTAAGGATCAGGAACAGCCATGTGAAACTGGACAGAAAGATGCAGAGACGAAATCAAAACTACAAAAGATAAAAATGCAACCTTTTCCCCAAGGTATCTTCTGGCAAACAGAAATGTTATGAGAACCGTTAATGCTCCAAAAAAAGATGAGAAAAATCTTGCAGAAAACTCATTTACTCCGAAGATCTTGTATGACAGGATCATAAAGTAGTAATGGATAGGGGGTTTGTCCGTCCTTAGCTGATAATTAAAGGTAGGGACGATAAGGTCACCCCTCTCAAGCATCTCCCTTGCACATTCTGAGTTTTTAGCCTCATCAAGGGAGTATATTGATAAGCCCCCGATATTTGCTGAAAACACAAAAAATGAGGAGATGAAAATAAAAACCGGAATGATAAAATACCTGTATTCCAAGCTAAAAACTCCATTTTTTTATATATTTTAGCCTATTTGTTGCCTGTTTATTTTTTGTCCTTAATATTAATATTACGAATTTTAAAAAAGTAATACGGAGGGGTGATGCATATACCTGACGGTTATCTTTCACCTGCTACCTACATTTCATCTTATGCTGCCGCTGTTCCCCTTTTTGCTTACGGTATAAAAAAGCTTAAAGAAAGCCTTGATGAAAAAACACTTCCTCTTATATCCTCGCTTACAGCGTTGTCATTTCTTGTAATGATGATCAATATTCCTATTCCCGGTGGAACAAGCGGACATGCTGTAGGTGCAGCGGCTATATCTATTCTTATAAATCCATGGATCGGTTTTATATCCCTTTCTCTTGTTCTTTTAATTCAGGCTGTTATTTTTGGTGATGGTGGTATAACAGCATGGGCTGTAAACTCCCTTTCTATGGGATTTGCTGCCTCATTTACAGCTTATTTTTCATACAGGTTTTTGTCAGGTTTTAACAGGGGGTTTGCCCTGTTTTTTTCCGGCTGGATATCTGCCGTTGCATCATCATTTGTTGTGGCTTTTTTTCTGGGCATTCAGCCTATGATAGCACACGCACCGGACGGAAAACCCCTTTTTTTTCCTTTTGGACTTGAGATTACCATTCCTGCCCTTGTTTTGTCCCACATGGTTTATTTTGGTATTGTTGAGGGTGTGTACACTTTTGTTGTTGTAAGGTTTATTCAGAAAACAAAAAATCAGATTTTAGGGGAAATAAATGGGGTATAGAAGGATTTTCTTTTTGATGTTTATTCTCTTCCTTATGCTCCCCTTAGGGCTTTTGACAGATGCCCCTGCATGGGGAGAGTGGGATCTTTCATTTTATGAAAAAGCTATAGGTTTTATCCCTGAAGGAATGAAAAAGGGGAATGTGATAGATCCTCTTATTCAGGATTACTCATTAGAGGGTCTTCCTCCTGCTGTTTCTTACTATCTGTCAGCTTTTATAGGAACCGCTTTAATATTTTTGAGCTTTTACTGGATAAAGATAATCAGGAAGAAAGATGAAAGATAGATTGATGCTTTTGCTTTACATAGCATCTGTTCTTATGCTAACATCTGTTCATGATTTATTATTTTTATCCTTTTTTCTTCTATCACTCTTTTTAATCAGCGGTAAAGACCTTTTATCCCTTTTAAGAAAGAGTTTTATTTCTGTGGTCTTTTTCAATTTTGCTGTAAGTATAAGCTACATAATCTTTGGTTTACTGAAAGGTCAGGAATGGCTTTCTTATGTTGTTTTACTGAACCTGAGGGTATTCAGCCTTACATTTTTAACATTTTTGTTTGTGTCAAAAATTAATTTTTTTAAGGCTGTCTCATTTTCTAAAACCCTCCAGTACCTGCTTACCATCTCATACAGCCAGATAACAGCCTACACAAAATCATTTGAAGATTTTAGACTGTCTCTTAAAAGCAGACTTATACAAAGACCTGACAGAAAAGATGTATATACATTTATATCAAGGGTTTTCTCTTACTTTTTTAAAAAATCTGTGGAAAACTCAAAAGAGATATCACAGGCTATGAGATCAAGGGGATTTTTCATTGATTGAACTAAAAAATTTATCTTACAAATACGGGGAAAAATATGCCCTGAAGGATATAAATCTGACCCTAAATAAAGGAGAAAAAATTGTTATTCTGGGGGTTAACGGGAGCGGGAAATCAACACTGCTGAAGGTCATAAACGGTCTGATATTTCCTGATACAGGAGAGTATTTTTATAAAGGAAGAAAAATAACAAAAAAGGCTTTCAGGGATAAAAATTTTGCAAAAAATTTCAGAAAAGAGGTTGTTCTTCTTTTTCAGAACCCTGACAGCATGCTTTTTAATCCTACAGTTTATGACGAGATAGCATTTGGACTGAGACAGCTTGGGATTGAGGGCAAAGACAGAATAAAAAACTGGGCAGAAAGGTTAAGGATAGATCATCTTTTAAGCAGATCTCCATTTGATCTGAGTGGTGGGGAAAAACAGAAGGTCTGTCTTGCCTCACTGCTGATTTTGGAACCTGAAGTTCTTCTTCTTGATGAACCAACGGCCAACCTTGATCCTGCATCTACAGACTGGCTTGTTGAGTTTCTGTCTGGGCTTGATAAGACTATAATCACAACAACACACAACCTTTACACTGCTGGTTATCTTGGAAAAAGAGCTGTTGTTTTAGATAAAGACCACAAAGTTCTTTATGATGGGGATATGAAAAGTTTATTTTCTGATAAAGATCTTTTAAAAAGGGCAAATCTAATGCACAGACATTTTATCGGTTATTACCGGAAAGGAGAAGGATATGGGAGAAAAGCTTGTTAGATTTAGCATCACAATACCTGAAGAACTTTTAGACTATATTGATAAAAATCTGATAAAAAAGGGCTATTCATCAAGATCAGAGTTTGTAAGGGATCTTGTAAGGGAAATGATAGTCAGTGATAGATGGTCAGATGATCAAAACGAGGTTGTAGGGGTTTTAACAGTTATCTACGACCACCACCAGAGGGAGCTTACCCAGAAGATGATAGATCTTCAGCATTCTAAATATATAAACATAATGTGTACAACCCACGTTCATCTTGACCACAACAACTGTCTGGAAACGATAATAATAAAGGGAAAGCCTTCAGAGATAGAAAGTATATCTGTAAAAATAGCAGGTCTAAAAGGGGTTAAGTTTGCAAAACTGACAAAAACATCAAAACTGGAAATATGAGAAATCCACCCTTATATTTATAAAAAAGGAGGGGTGATATGTGTAAAGACTGCGGATGTTCTATAACAGATGCTCAATTCCACGACCATAAACATGAACCTCACCACCACAAAAACCTAACCATTGAGGATAAAAAGACTGTTGAGGTTCTTACAAAGATACTTGATCAGAACGACAAACAGGCAGAAAGCAACAGGAAGCATTTTGATAAATACGGCATTCTTGCTGTTAATCTTATGAGTTCACCAGGAGCAGGAAAGACCACCCTACTTGAAAAAACGATAGATATTTTATCTGAACAGCTCAAAATTGGAGTCATAGAAGGGGATCTTGAGACAGATAAAGATGCCGAAAGAATAAAAGCTAAAGGTGCTCCTGCATACCAGATAACAACAGGACAGGCGTGTCATCTTGATGCGTTTATGGTTCATGAGGGTATTCACCACCTTCCCTTAGAAAGCCTTGATATTGTTTTTGTTGAAAATGTTGGAAATCTTGTGTGTCCTGCATCTTACGATATAGGAACCCATATCAATGTTGTTCTTCTTTCAGTTCCTGAAGGGGACGACAAACCTGCAAAATACCCTGTTATGTTCAGATCTGCAGACCTTCTTTTGATAACGAAGGTTGATCTTCTTCCTTACTTTGATTTTGATATGGAAAAAGTTGCTTATGAGGCGAGAAAACTCAATCCAAAGATAGACATAATACAGATATCAGCAAAAACAAGTGAAGGTGTTGATAAATGGATAAGCTACCTTAAGATGAAATCTTCCTTGAGAAGTATAGTTTAAAAGATTTAACTGCCAATAAGTATGTAAAAAGTCATCTTAATATAAAACCCTTAAATGGAGGGGATCATGAATATTTCAGAAAGGGAACACCTTAGAGCATTGTTCTCAAAACCAACAAACTTTATAAACACAAACAGGGGAGAGGATTACTACAGGGATCTCTACAGAAAAATGGAAAAAAGACTAAATGAACTGAGATCATCAAAACCAGTCACAGAAACCGAGCTCAAGTTTGAGGAATACCTGAAGGTATGGGAGTTAACAAGAAGGGATTTTCTAAAGTGGGTTTCTGCAACAACAGCTCTCCTGATGCTACCGCCCCAGTTTGAACCTCTTGTTGCACAGGCTGCACAGGTAATGAACAGGGTTCCGATTATATGGATAAACATTCAGGACTGTGCAGGAAATACAGAGGCACTTCTTAGAAGCTATTCCCCAACTGTTGATGAGCTTATCCTTGAATACCTTTCTGTTGAGTATCAGGAAGTAATAATGGCAGCTGCAGGGGATCAGGCTGAGGAAAATCTTGAGAAGGCTGTAAAAGATTTTGATGGGAAGTATCTTCTTTTTGTTGAAGGTTCAATACCTGCAGGTATGCCGGAAGCGTTCACCATAGGAAGACACCCTAAGAACGGGGTTGAACATGTAAAATATCTTGCTGAGCATTCTGCTGCTGTTATCGCTGTTGGTGCGTGTGCAGCTTTCGGAGGTGCTCCAGCAGCCTATCCAAACCCAACAGGTGCTGTCGGGGTCATGGACATAGTAAAAGGAAAACCTATAGTAAACATTCCTGCATGTCCTGCTAATCCTGCAAACATAACAGGTGTGGTAATACACTATATCCTGACAGGAGAAATACCTGAACTTGACTCCCTTTTGAGACCAAAGTTTGCCTTTGGCTACAGAATCCATGACAACTGTGAGAGAAGAGCCCATTTTGATGCAGGTGAGTTTGTTGAGGAATGGGGTGATTTTGGAGCAAAAAATAACTTCTGCCTTTACAAAATGGGGTGTAAAGGACCTTTCACATTCAACAACTGCTCAATAGTTAGATACAACGAAGGAACGAACTGGCCGATAGGTGTCGGCAGAGGATGTATAGGATGCTCAGAGCCTAACTTCTGGGATGTTTATGCAACAGAAAGACCTATCGCAGACTCACCTGTTCAGCCCCCGGCAGGAAGAGGTGTTGAATCAACGGTAGATCAGTTTGGTCTGGGAATTCTGACGGCAACTGTAATAGGTATAGGAATACATGCCGTTGCCAGTGCAATCGCAGGTAAAAGGGAAGAAACTAAAGAGGAAGAATAAGGAGGGCTAAAAAATGGGAAAACATCTTGTTGTAGATCCTATAACGAGGATAGAGGGTCATTTAAGAATAGAGGTCGTAATTGATGATAACAATGTTATTGTTGATGCTTACAGCTGTGCAACAATGTTCAGGGGAATAGAGATAATAATGAAAGGTAGAGATCCAAGAGATGTTCCCCTTTTAGCGATGAGAATATGTGGTGTCTGCACAGGAACACATTACTACACAAGCACCCAGACTGTAGAACATGCACTTGATATTATTCCCCCAAAAAATGCAAGGCTTGTTAGAAATCTGATACAGGGATCTTTATTTATTCATGACCACACGGTTCATTTTTACCATCTACATGCACTTGACTGGGTTGATATAGTTTCTGCCCTTAAGGCTGATCCAAAAAAAGCCTCAGAAGAAGCAAAAAAATGGGCAAACAAACTGACAGATCCTAAAACAGGGGAAAGACTACAGCCGTGGAACGCCGGAGAAGGTACATACAGAGCTGTTCAGGAAAGGCTTAAAAAGTTTGTAAAAGCCGGAAGACTTGGACCTTTTGCAAATGCATACTGGGGAAACAGATCCTACAAACTGTCTCCTGAGCAGAACCTTGTTGCTGTATCCCATTACCTTGATGCACTTGATATTCAGAGAGAGATGGCAAAGCTGATGGCTATATTTGGCGGTAAAAATCCCCATCCACAATCCCTTGTTGTCGGCGGTGTAACATGCGTTCAGGATATAAAAAATCCGACCCGTCTGGGACAGTTTGGGGATCTTCTGAGAGAGTCAAGGGAGTTTATATACAGGGCTTATCTTCCTGATCTTTTGATGGCAGGCAGTGTTTATGCAGATGAGGCTCTCAAGGGTATAGGTAGAGGTCTTGGAAATTATATGGCTTACGGGGATTTCAGAATGGACGACAACCAGTGGTATAAAGGCAAGCTTTTATTCCCTTCTGGAGTTGTTCTGAATATGGATCTTTCAACAGTTCATGAACTTGATCAATCAAAAGTAACAGAAGATGTAACCCACAGCTGGTACGAGTACTCTGTAAACCAGCCTTTACACCCATTTCAGGGGCAAACAAAACCTAAATACACAGGATTCAGAGAAGATGGGACAGTTAATCCTGAAGGTAAGTACTCATGGATAAAAGCTCCTATATACGACGACCACAGAGTTGAGGTTGGACCCCTTGCAAGGATGATTGTGGGATATGCAAAAGGAGATGAAAGGATAAAACATTATGTTGACTGGCTGTTAAAATCAGGAAACTTCCCGAAAGAGGTTCTTTTTTCTACTGTCGGAAGAACGGCAGGAAGGGCTGTGGAAACAGCAATAATGGTTGATGCGATGGTTGAGTGGCTGAATGAACTTTCAAAGAATGTTGCCTCAGGAGACTTAAGCACATGGACAGATTACGATTTTGATAGGCTTACAAAAGGAAAAGAAAGGAAGGGATACGGTCTGACAGAAGCTCCAAGAGGAGCTCTGGGACACTGGGTAAGGATAAAAGACGGAAAGGTGGAAAACTATCAGGCTGTCGTGCCAACAACATGGAACGGATCTCCAAGGGATTACAAAAACAGAATGGGGGCATTTGAAGCATCACTTATAGGCACTCCGGTCTCAAACCCCGATCAGCCTCTTGAGATACTCAGAACGATACACTCGTTTGATCCATGTCTGGCGTGTGCCGTTCATATTATTGATACAAAAGGCAGAGAACTTGGTGTTTACAGGGTAGAGCCTGTTGGAGGTTTCTGCAATGTATAAAAAAGTGAAAAGAATGACAGCAACAATGAGAATAATCCACTGGGTAAATGTTTTTTCCATTGTCGCAGCTGTGATAACAGGGCTTTACATAGCCCACCCTTACTACCAGAGTATGATAGCTGAAGCTGCAGCTTATAAATACATTATGGCTTACAACAGATGGGTTCATTTTATAGCTGCTATTCTTCTTGATGTTACATCTATAGCTGTTGCTTACCTTTACTTTTTCAGCAGATTTGAAAAGCCTGTT
>Ga0256832_1001834_pt1 | contig 14502 bp, 11 predicted proteins | sample 134614metaG_FD_190534 | JGI IMG/M metagenome (GOLD analysis project Ga0256832, IMG submission 190534) | Hydrothermal vent microbial communities from Lau Basin, Pacific Ocean - 134-614 | ecosystem: Environmental > Aquatic > Marine > Hydrothermal vents | place: Pacific Ocean: Lau Basin | collected...
ACCGCGCAGCGGCGACGAGGGGTCTCGAGATGTGCTCTAATCCCGGGGTGGCGCTCAGCGGCTCGATCTTCCGCCTGGTGGCCGACGCGCTCGTGCGCGCCGGGGTGGACGCCACCGAGATCGTCAGGCGCACCGGCGTCGAGCGCACCCATTGGGGCGAGGGGTGGGTCTCCGACGACGCCGAGGAAGCGCTTTGGCGTCTGGCGGCCGACCGCGTCCCGGACGTGGCCGTACGGGCGGCCAAGGCACTTCCCCGCGGCGCCTTCCATGGACTCGAATACGCCTTCCGGTCGGCGCCGACGGTAGAAGCGGCGCTGCGAGTGCTCGTACGCTTCCAGGACATCCTCCACGGCACGACGCTCTTCGAGTACGAAGAAGGGGTCTTGCGATACCGCCCGCCCCACGACGAGCCGCGGGTTCGTGCGGTGGCCTCGGAGTTCTCGGTCGCATGCCTGGTGCGCATCACCGACGACATCGCCGACGTGCCGCGGGTCGCCGAGAGGGTCGAGTTTGCGCACCCGCGCCCCGCTCACGCCGAAGCCCTCGACGAGATCCTGGGCGTGGGCGCGGCCTACGGGCGACCCTCGACATTCGTGCACTTCTCGCCAGCCGCGCTGGCCAGACGGAGCCGCGAAGCAGACCCGGCGCTGCACCGCCTGATGCAGCAGTGGGTCGCTTCGGAGTTGCACAGGGTCCCACGGGCCTCATGGACGAGCCGCGTCCGCGAGACAATCCGCGACGAGCTCCTCGAAGGCGAAGTGAGCCTGGCAGGCGTGGCCCAGACCCTGGGCCTGAGCGAGCGTGCGCTGCAGCATCGGCTCAAAGAGGAAGGGACCACGTTCCGGGACGAGCTCGAGCACGCACGCCACGGCTTGGCCGTTCACCTTCTGGGGTACGACCACCTCAGCCTCTCAGACATCGCGCTGATGCTCGGATACGCCGAGCAGTCGACGTTCCAGCGGGCCTTCAAGCGATGGTGTGGCGAGACGCCGGGGCGCTATCGGCGCGCCCTCAGTCGCCCCCTTCGCTCGTGGACGCCGACTCCGCGCTCTCGGTGACGGGAACGTAGACGCTCGCGGTCATCCCGCCCCCCTCTTCGGCACGCAGTTCGATCGCGCCGCCGGCCCGTTCCACCAGGTAGCGGACCCAGGGCAGCCCCGCACCGGCTTCGCTCCCATTGGGCGCGAGGCGAAGGGCGAGAGCTCGCGCTTCTGCGTCCATCACGGCGCCATCGTCCCGCACCGAGAGCTTCAGCCAGCGTCCGGGAGGCAGGGAGCGCTCCGGATGCTCGACCGGTCCTTCGACGAGCTCCGTGCGCAGCACGACGGACCGGGCCTCGGCACGCTGCGCGTTCACCACGAGGTTGCTGACGACGCTGCGCAGATGCTCTGTCGACCAGGCGATCGCCGCGCCCCCGTCCGCGAGGTCGAGCTCGAGGGAGGCCCGCTCACCGACGAGCCCACGCAGCAGAGGCAGGAGCGCTGCGAGGGCGTCGCGCACCACGAGGGGCCCTCGCGGCGAGCGCGGACCCCCTGCCTCGAGGCCCTGCAGCCTCTTGGTCACGCGGATGGCCTCGTCCAGCAGCGCTCGGACTTCGTTGGCCGAGGAGCCCTCGCTCAGCCGCGACGCGAGGACGTCGAGGAGGTTGCCGAGATCGACGGCCAGGGGTGCGGCCCGCTCCTCCCGGAGAATCACCGCTTCCAGCCGATCGGTGAGCACGTACAGGGCGTTGAGCTCGTGGGCCCGACGCATCCGCTCGGAGATGTCGTCGATCACCAGCTCCAGCCCCTCCTCGGTCGCTCGAGCCACCGATCGCAGCATCCGCTCCGTTCCGTCGGGGCCCGGCTGGGTCCAGGTCAGCGTCCAGGTCGGCCCAAGGAGCGCCCGCTCGACGTCGGCCCGCGGACGGCCCGACCACCCGCGGACGAGATCGCCCAGGCGCTGGCCCAGCAGAGCGGAGGGCGGCTGCCCAAGGAGCTCGCACGCGACGCGGCCAACGCGCACCACCTCCCCCTCTTGGTCAGCCACCAGGAGTCCGGCGTGCAGGTGGCGGGTGCGGGCCTCGAAGCGCTCTACCTCGTCCATCGGTACCCAAACTGGGTTGACCCGCCCCTCGCTTCTTGGCCGTGGGCGCAGAAATCTTGGCCCGGGGCGCCGCAGGCCGCCTGGTTCTCCGCACCGCCTCCCCTGCCCGGGACCTGTGGCTGGTCGCCCGGCCTGGGCGTGCGCATGAGCCTCGAGCGTCCGCGTGGGTTCTTCCCGGACCCTTGGCCTGCGGGCCTCGAGCGTCCGGGTGGGTTCTTCCAGCGGCCGGTTGACCAAAGGGGCGCCGGGCCCCGATGCTTCTTCCCGCCTTGCGGATCGGACCCTACGAGCTCCTGGAGCGGATTGGCGTCGGCGGGATGGCCGAAGTCTTCCGGGCACGCCAGACCGGAGCCGATGGGTTCGAACGCTTCGTGGCCATCAAGCGGATCCTCCCCGGGATCGCGGCAGACCACGACTTCGTCGAGATGTTCATCGATGAAGCCAAGATCGCCGTGCAGCTCTCGCATCCGAACATCGCTCAGATCTACGACCTGGGGATGGAAGACGGCGTCTACTTCATCGCCCAGGAGTACGTCCACGGGCGCGATATGGGCGCCATCGTCGAGCGGCAGAAGGCCGCGGGGGTCCCGCTCCCGATCCCCTTCGTCGTCCACATCGGGATGAAGGTCTGCGAGGCGCTGCAGCACGCACACACGGCGGTCGGTCCGGGCGGACAGCCGCTGCGGATCATTCACCGCGACGTCTCGCCCTCGAACGTCCTCGTCAGCTACGAGGGGGCCGTGAAGGTGATCGACTTTGGTCTCGCCAAAGCCCAAGGGCGCCTCGCGACGACGCAGGTGGGCGTCGTCAAAGGAAAGCTCGCGTACCTGAGCCCCGAGCAAGCCAAGGGCCGCCCGATCGACTCCCGAAGCGACCTTTTCAGCCTCGGCACCTGCATGTTCGAGTGGCTCACGGGACAACGGCTGTTTCTTCGCGCCAACGACGTCGACACGGTGATGGCGATCCAACGAGCGGAGGTGCCACCGCTCCGCGCGCTCCGCCCGGAAGTGCCCCCGAAGCTGCAGGCGATCGTCCTCAAGGCCCTCGCCCCGGACCCCGATCGCCGCTACCCGGCCGCCGCGGAGATGGCCGAGGAGCTCCTCGCCTTCTCCTACGAGGCTCGCATGAGCACACGGCGAGCGACCCTCGGCGACTACGTCCAGACGCTGTTTCCGGAGGACTTCACACAAGACTGGGCCGAACCGACCGATCCGCGGCCGCGGCGCGACACGGTACCGAGCAGCCCGACGGTGGATGTGGACTTGCTGCCGACGGCGGATCTGGACCTGCTCGCCCCCGAGCCGGATTCGGCTCGGCCAAGCTGGACCACGCGGGAGGACGACGAACCCAGGACCACACCCCTCGATCGCGACGCGGCGGCCACCTCCCTTCCAGGCCCGATCGCCGGCGATCGGGTGACGCGCGAGCTGTTGCCGTTGGAGAGCGTGGGCGCGCGCGCAGCTACCGGGAACATCGACGACATCGACGACATCGACGACATCGACGACATCGACGACATCGACGACATCGACGAAGAGAGCTTCGAGGCCCTGCCCCCAGACGCCCACGCTTTCGACGACGACTTCGAGCCCACCAGAACGCACCTGCCGCGCGGGAGCACCCGGGAGATCCTCACGAGGACGGACGTTCGTTTCGACGACGCCACAGCGGACCTCCGGCGCGAGGCGGTCGAACTGGCCCAGCACATGGACGGCTTCGAGGACGTGACGGCACCTGGCGGCGAGCTGGGGCGGTCCATGCTGTCCGCCTTCGACGAAGACGAAAAGACCGCAGCGATCTCCGAGGAGGTCTTACGCGAGGCGTTGGAGAAGGCCCGCACACCGACCGACGCAGCGCCCGGCGACGACGAGGCAGGCCAGGCCGCACCACCGGAGGATGCCTTTGACATCTCGGACGAAACGCGTCTCGAGCCCCTCGCGGGGGACGACACGAACCCTGAATTCGACCTGAACGAATCGTGAACGCGGGGCTCAGCCGGTCGTCTTCGCGGCTTCCGCCGGCTCCGCGGCAGGCGCCACGGCGCCGTGCTCGGCGAGCGAGCCCTCGAGTTCCGCGCACTCAAGCACGATCTCGATGCCCGGGTGAGCGCACGCCACCGCGCGCGGCGACTTGCGTTCCTGGGCCACACGCAGCTCAATCCCAAGGCGGCAAAGCATCGTCGCGACAGCGGCGCGCACCGCACCGTCGTCATCGATGGTGGAGCGCATCAATCGATTGAGGAGCGCATCAAGGGTGCGTCCGAAGCTCTCGCGCCATGGGATGAGGAAACGGGGTGGAGCCCCGTAAGGTCAGCCGCCAATGAGGCTCATGCCGACGGACTCGTGCTCACGCTCCGCCGCGTCGAGGAAACGGTGGCCCTCGTCCTTGCCTGATAGAGCCCACCACGCCGCCCACGCGAGCTCCCGGTCGTCATCCGAGGATCGCATGACGTCGCGCAAGCTGATCGCACGCCGTGACGCCAAGCAAGCGCGAACATCGCCGCGGGCGGTGATGCGCACGCGGTTGCACGTACCGCAGAACTCCTGGCTGAGCGGGGCGATGAAGCCCACGCGCCGTTCGGAACCGTCCGCGGCGCCACGATAGCGCGCTGGACCGTGGTCGGCGCGAGCGTCCATCAGCCCGCCCGCGACTCGCTCACCGAGTCGCCTCAGCACCTCCGCGCTACCGATGCGAGCGCCGCTCCCAAGCTTCGCGCCCTCACCGAGGGGCATCAACTCGATGAACCGCGGAGTGACCCCTCGCTCCCAGCACCAGTCGACGATCGCGCCAAGCTCGTCGTCGTTGTAGCCTCGCACTGGGACGACGTTGAGCTTTACCTCCAGCCCGACGGCAAGGGCTGCCTCAATGCCTGCGAGCACCCGGGTCAGGTCGCCGCCGCGCGTGAGGGTGGCGAAACGCTCCGGGTCGAGGCTGTCGAGAGACACGTTCACGCCGGTCAGCCCTGCCTCCCGCAGGGGCGCCGCCAGCTCCGCAAGGCGCGTGGCGTTCGTCGTCATCACGAGGGCGTCGACGGGGGTGCTGCGACGGATGAGCGCGACGAGCGCGACGACGTCCTTGCGCACGAGGGGCTCGCCCCCAGTGAGCCGCACCCGGCGAATGCCCATGGCCGCCAAGACGCGGACCAGGCGCGCTGCCTCCTCAAAGGAGAGCATCTCCCTGCGCACCGAGTGCTCGACCTCACCGCCCGGGGGCATGCAGTAGACGCAGGCCAGGTCGCACCGATCCGTGACGCTCAGCCGCAGGTACGTGTAGCGGCGCCCCTGCGCATCGGCGAGAGGCGGCAAGCGCTCGTCCCCCCAGCCCGAAGGGCGCGGCGGTAGCACGTCGTAGACCGCCACGCGACTGGCGGCGTCGCGGAGCACCGGGAGGGCACGCGGCACAGGGCCAAGACTCCGACACGCAACCTCCCTCGGCAAGCGCCCATGCATCGGCGGCAGAGTTCACTCACAGGCTCCCCACGACGGTTCGCCCCCACCGAACCCACCTGCTATGAGCGCGCCATGCGCACCGCTGCTCTCGTGCTCGCGCTCGCCGGCGCAGCGGCGACGGGCTTTGCCGGACTCTTCACGGTCGGCAGCGCCCTGGCCGAGACGCGGCGGATCGAGCAGGCCCGGGCGCTGCGCCCGCATCTGGTGACGGACGACGTCGTACGTCGGGCGACGTCGAAGCGAGACGCCGCCATCGCGCTCCTGGTCGGATGCGCTCTGGCGCTCGCAGCAACCCCGCTGGTGAAGCGCAGCCGCCTCGCCGCCCTACCCCTCGTCGGCGCGGCGGTCGCCCCGCTGCCGTTCGCGCTCTGGACCATCGTGCCCACCGGACCCCTCCTCGTGGCGGGGGCCCTCGCGCTCTACGCGGCGCCGGACGCGCGGCCCTCCATCACGCGATGAGATCGTCGAATTCGTCGAGCCGCGAGGCGACCAGGCATCCCATCAGGTAGCCCTGCACGCCCGCAACGTACCCCAGCCCCGAAGCGAAGAGCACGACCCCGGCGGTCCCAATCGGAGGCCCTGCGGCGAGCATCCACCCGACGATCAGCAAGAGCCCGCCGATGGCGAGCAACCCCACCAAGACCACGACCGCGTAAGGCAGGCCTGCGGCGCGGACCCCGCGGAGCACCGTGATCGGGTTCAGACCGTGGACCAGTTCGCCAGTCAGGCCCACGGTCGTGAGCGCCATCGGCCAGTAGGCGAAGGGCACTATGGAGGCTACCCAGGCCAGCGTCTCCCGTCCGTCGAGGAAGAACATCGCCGGCAATGCGAACAGCAGCGTCGTCAAGAGCAGGACGGCGCCGCCCCGGTAGACCAGATCGTCCCGCCGGGGCGGAGCCCACGCCGGGCGCGGCCACCCTCCGCCGGTGTCGTGCAAGCCCGTCTGCGCCGCCTGCGCGAAGTAGCTCCCCAACAGGCCCAAGTACAGCGCCATGCCCAGGGGCATGGTCAGCCAGCCCATGCAGAGGAGGCGCAAGATCGCCGCCGCGAAGAACGCAAACACCAGCGCACCGAGCCACAGCACACCTTCGCCCAGGAAGGGCACGGCGAACGCAACCGGAAACCGTGCCCAGAAGCCGGGGTGCGGCTCGTCTTGCTCGGGGAGCACCGGGCCCGCCCCCACCTCCATTCCGGCGAGCGCCGCCGCAGCGCTCAGTGGGACCCGCTGAGCAGCCGCCGCGTTCTGCGTCGCGATCGCTTGCCGCGCCCGCTCCCTGGACGCGGCGCTCTGCCCTACGCTTCGGTCGCCCCCCGAGCGAGGGGTCTGGGGCCGCACGTCGACCTCCGCACCGAGGGCACGCAGCTCCTTTTCGAGGGCCGAAGCCGTCTCCAGGGAAACGCCGCCCTTGACCACCACGGGTGCGCTCGCCACCAAAGTCTCCGCCGTGCGTCGGTCGAGGCCGAGGAGCGCGGCGAGGCGAGCACCGGCATCGGTCGCGTCCCCAGAGAAGCCGCGCAGGGTGACCTCGAAGGTCGCTCCCCCGTCGGTCTCGAGAGCAAGCGTGGGCACATTCTTGGCGGGAGCAAAGAGCCCCGGCTCGTCATCGAACGCGAGCGCCTCCTGCGAAGGCGCGACCGCGCCGGGCTCGGCATCGAAGCCTTCGGTGGGCAGCGGAAGGCTCGGTACCGCCCGTCCCGTCGAGGACTCGGTGGCGGCGCTCTCCTCCGACTCCAGATCGGGCAGCGGCAAGTCCGGCTCTGGCTCCTCCATGCGCCTCCTTCGCTCAAGCGCATCTCAAGGGCGATCGTCGATCGATCGGTGGACTGGGCAAGACCGGTGGCGCATCCGCGACGCGAGGGAATGTCGAGCATTCTTGGGCTGAGAGGATGAACGCCCAAGCCTCTTGTTCTGACATCGCCTTTCTCGGGTCTGGGGTCGCCCTGCGGGCACGCCGCCTCCATCCAGGCCGAGGAGAAGCTACCATGCTCCGTTCCATGCGCTCAAGCGCAGACAGGAGCGTGTTGAGTCGGAAAGACTCGGAATGCTCTGCGACGCGTGCAAGTGCAACGCGGGTGTGTCAGGAATGTGACAGGAGCGTTACACTTCGTTGGCTTCTACCCTCGCCAAGCCCAGGGCCCGTCCGCGCCTACGCGCCGATGTGGGACGCCCCTCGCTTCGCCCCCCAGCGACGGAGTGGGCCTCGTTCTTGGGGGAGCTGAGTCCGGGCGACAGCCCTCCCAAGTGGCGGGTCCACGACCGCACGCACCTCGAGTTCGCCGTGGACTATCCCCTCGGGGACAAGCTGAGCGACTGGGTGTGGGAGGCCTACTTCTTCATCCCCACGAGCCTCCGCATCCATTCGGGGACTTACGGCAAGGGGCGTATCTACGAGGACCTGCACAGCTACGTGCGCTTCGCCGTCCCTGGGTTGCCCCTCGAAGAGCTGACGAGACACGCCCGCCAGGAGTTGTGCGAGAAACTTCGCGGCCCGGAAGCGGAGGCGGTGCGCGAGCTCCGGCTCTACGCGAGCTGCGTCCGAACCTCCATGAACAGCGCGCGCCGTCACCTGCAGAACCTGATGGAACGAGGCGACGACTCTGTGGACGCGGCGGCGATGGCGCTGGCGGCCCAGACGCGTGAGCTCCTGCGAGCCATGCGCGAGGCCTTCGCCGAGTGCGCGACGGATCTCGCCCGAATGGCCGCCGACTACGTGGACGAAGACCTCTCCATCCTCGCGGAGACGACGCTCGCCTCACTCTCCCTCGATCTTCGACGGGCAAAGCTCACCGAGACCGCCAGCCGCGTGGCGGCCGGGGCGGTCCACGAAGCGCGCTATCGCCGCGAGAGGGGCCTGGACGGCGTGGGCTCAGCGCGGGTCGGCAAACGCGAGGTGGAGCACCTCGAATTCCGGCGGCATCTGCTCAAGCGCTTCACCGGGTCGGTGCTTCACCTCGACACGGATGTCGCGCGCGCCGGCCGCCTCACCCTCGAGATCCTCTACGCCCTCGCTGCCTCGGTGGCGATGGCGTTCGCCGTGGTGATGGCCCTCTACCACGGCCCGACCTGGCGCCGCTTCGGCGACATGTGGCTGTGGGCGACGGTCGTGGTACTGGCCTACGCCGGCAAGGATCGCATCAAGGCCACGCTCCAGGGTGTGTTCTCGCGCTGGGCCTCGCGGCACCTGCCGGATCGACGCTGGCGCGTGAGCGACCCCCAGTCGAAGCGGCCCGTGGGCACGGTGCGGGAACGCTCCGCTTTCCTCCCGCTCGACAAGCTCCCCGCCGACGTCCTCGAGGTCCGCAACAGCACCCGAGGCCACTCCCTCGAGCGGCATGCGCGCCCCGAGGCCGTTCTGTGGCACCAAAAGGCTTGCCGCTGGGATCGGCCAGCGATTCGTCGCTCCGACGCCCGCTTCGTCGCCGTCACCGAGGTCTTCCGCTTGGACCTCACCCGCTGGCTGGCGCACACCGACGATCCCAAGCAGCGCATCGTCTTCGCCGACCCAGAGGACCAGCACATCTACTCCGCGGTCGCACCGCGGGTATACAACATCGCCGTCGTCTACCGGTTGCGCCGCGCCAGCGAGCCGGACACTACCTGGAAACGCGTCCGCGTGGTCGTCTCACGCAAGGGGATCCGACGAGTCGAACAGGTCGTCCCCTGACTTCGCCGAGCTCCGGGCCCCAGCAGCCCCGCGCGCCGACTCAGGCAGGGTTCTTCGCAAGAAAGAAGTACATCGGCGTGAAGGTCCCTGTCTCGCCGCCGGCCACGAGAGCATCGGCCCCCTCGTTGAGGAAATCGCTGACCTGCTTGGTCCCCTTGGGCGCCAGGCCCACCTTCTCGAGCACCACCGTGAGAGCGTTGGTGATCTGACGACCGAGGGGCGTCCGAGGCAACCCGGAGAGCGAAAGATCCTTCCCCGTCAGGGACATGTACCACGGCGTCTCGGGATCGCCGCTCGGCGCGAGATCCCGCGCATCGAGGAGCTCGAAGCCCGCGTCGCGCAGAGAACGGTCGATGACGGAGGTGTGGGAGAGATCCGGCAGCCCGTTGCCGACTTCGATGTCCTTCTTGATCTTCTGATGCGCGGGCGACTTGGGATCGTAGCGGTCCGTAAGGCACCACTCATAGCCGCCGAAGACCCCGCCCGGTTTGAGCACGCGGCGCAGCTCTTCGAAGAGCTTCACCCGGTCCGGGGCATGGCAAGAAGCCTCGATGGTGTAGATGGCGTCAAAAGAGTCGTCCTCGAAGGGCAGCTCCATGAAGTCGGCCTTCGTGAAGCTCACGAGGTGCTCGAGCTTCGCGCGCCGGGTGTGCCGCGCCGCCCGCTCGAGCTGATAGGCGTTGTTGTTGACGCCGACGATGGTCGCGCCCGTGTGCTTGGCGATGTATCGCGCGGGGCCTCCGACGCCGCAGCCGACATCGAGCACGCGCTGACCCGGATAGAGCCGCAACCTCCGAGCGAGGTAGCGCTCGTGACGAAGCAGGGAGTCGAGGAACTTCTCGTGCTTGAACCGAGGCGCAAAGTGAAAGTGTTGCCCCCAACCGAACTCGTAGAAGTCGGTCGCCAGATCGTAGTACTGGTTGACCAAGGTCGTGTACTGCTGCTTGCGCGTCTCGACGTCGGCAGCGTCGTGCAGCCCACGGTACTGGCTCACGGTGTCTTGGAATGCGTCGCGGCTCAGACCTGACATGGGGACCTCTTAGTACGTTTCGCTCACTGCGCCTCGGCGGCGGGGTGGGTAGTCTCACGAGGGCGCACATCCTGGGCCATCTCACGGCGCCTGCGCTCCTCATAGAGCGCAAGAGCCCAGACGGGAAAGAAACGGCGGTACAGGCGGTACTCGATGAGCGCCGTGCGAAAGAAGACGCCCGCGAACTCCTGCTCGGGCCAGTCACCGTCCGCGCCCTGCATCTGCTCGAGCCAGCGAGCCCCTCGGGCGAGGGCTTCGAAGTCCGGATCCTCCGCCTGCAGAAGCGCCTGCATGGCCCAGGCCGTCTGCACGACGTGTCCGTGCCCCAGCTCTTCGTAGCGGCCCGTAAGGCAGCTGCGCCAATGTTCACCCCAGCTGCCGTCCCCCCGCTGATGAGAGCGAAGGAACGCACAAGCACGACGGATGGCGCTGTCGTCGGTGGAAGCGCCCGCCGCCAAGAGCCCGCGTATTCCGAAGAGCGTCCCGTAAATGAAGGCTACTCCCCAGGCGCCGTCCCAACTTCCGTCCGCGTTCTGGGAACAACGCAGATAACGCTCAGCGCGCTCGATGGCGGCCGCGACCTCGTCTGCAAGCAGGTCGGGATAGCGCTCGCGTACCTCGCAGAGCGCCACCAGGTTCGAGGCCGTGCACTCATAGTACGACAGCTCCGTCATCGAGTCGCCGAACATCTCCGCCGGGTTCATCCACTCGAGTTGGAAGCGGGTCTTCCGCGCCTCGTAGCTCCCAAAGCCCCCGTCGTCGTTCTGGCACTGCAGCAGGAAGCGGATGGCCGCCTCCACCCTGTCTCGCTCGACCGTCCACAGGTCCCGCGGCGCCTCCAGAAACGCGCAAACCGCCTCGGCGGTGCAGTCGCTGACGGGCCACCCATGCCACACGCCCGCGAAGCAGAAACCGCCCGTCGGGTCCAATCGGTACGCGCGGCGATAGGCCGTGGCGTCATCGATGACCGGCCCCTGAATCTGCTGCGTGCTCAGCCAGGCGAGCCCCTCGGTGAGAGCCACGTCCAGCGCCCCACGGGTCGAGGTGTCCACGTAGGGTCGCGCGAGGCTGAGTGCCTGGAGAGCAAAGCTCGTGTCCCAGGTGGCGCTCCGCGCACCGCAGACCCGGAGTCCCTCCTGATCGTCCTCCCAGATCCACCCCTCGAAGCGCTCGATCTGCCGACGCAACACCGGGTCGCCCGGGTCCTCGGCCCAGAGCGTGAGCATGAAGAGCAGCCCGTTGACCGGTGAAAGACAGGTATAATCGCTGCTACGCAATTCCCAGCGCATCTGCTCGCGAAGCTTGGTGAGCTGACGCTGCCGCAACCCGCGCGGGTGGACTCGCTCGAAGAGGTTGACGGCCTCGTACATCGCGCGAAGCAGCGGAGTCGGCGGAGCCCAGAGGTCGGCCTCCCGCAGTCGGTGACGGCTGCCTCGAAAGTCGAGCTCGGCGAAGCGGCGGCCCGGGTAAAGCTCGGCACGCAGCGCGTCGGTCAGAGCGCTCGGCCGCGCCTGGAGCCTCAGGGCGAACACGCTCGCCATCCCCATGTAAATCAGCCGGGTGTGGCAGTAGTAGTTGCCCGGGTGCAACGGCATCCGCTCAGGCAAGAGCCACGCCTCCGGAGGCACGGCATTGACCCCTTCCCACCCGTAGAGGTTCATCAGAGCCAGCCAGGCCTTGCCCCAGCTCGGGATCGCCAGCACATCCTCGTCGGCGAAGAAGCGACGGGCCGGCGCCAAAAAGGGATCGTCCGCTCGCATGCCCAGGGTGCGGCAGGCCACGTAAACCAACGTCGTGACGAAGAGCGAAGGCTCCCCGAAGCGATGCATGCCCCACAACCCGTTGGCGAGCTGCTCGTGGCGGAACTGGGTGAAGAAACGCTCCCGCCGCTCCTCGCTGAAGCTGCGGCCCATGATGTGCCAGGCCATCGCGTACTGGGCGGCGAGCATCGAGTTCCAGATGTCCTCGCCCTCCCAATGACGCTCTTCGTTGCGCAGCTCAACGAGCCGCCGCGTGCCGCGCGAAAGAACATCGCTCGCGTCGAAAGTCATCGCTTCCCTCTGTGCTCGTGGACCGGAGCGGAGCTCCCGACCGCCGCGCGCCGGCTCAGCCGACCTGCTGGATCCCCGCGAGCAGGTCTCGCGCGACGTCGACCTTGATCTTGCCCATGGCGACCAGCTGCTGGGCTACGACGTCCACTTCGTCGCCTTCCGCACCCGCCGCAAGCGCGATCTGCCGCGCGTGCAGGCTCATATGCCCCCGCTGAATCCCCTCGGTCGCCAGGGCGCGCAGCGCGCCGAGGTTCTGGGCAAGGCCCACCGAGGCCATCACCATCCCGAGCTCGGCGGCGGATTCCACGGCCAGGATCTTGCGCATGACGCGAATGGTCGGGTGAACGTTCGTGCTGCCGCCGACCACACCCACGGCCATGGGCAGCTCGATGGATCCGTGCAGGTGACCGTCCTCCCGCCACCACTTCGTCAACGACGTGTAGCGGCCGTCCCGTGCCGCGAAGGCGTGGGCCCCCGCCTCGACGCTCCGCCAATCGTTGCCCGTGGCGATCGCGACGGCGTCAACGCCATTCATGATGCCTTTGTTGTGGGTCGCAGCACGGTAGGGATCGACGGCGGCGAAGCGATAGGCCTGCACGATGCCCTCGGCCACGTCGGTGCCCGAGAAGCCGTTGCCGGCGAGAAGCAGCTCCGGGATGCGGCAGCGCGCACGAGCTCGCCGTCGATCCGCCAGGTTGGACAGGATGCGGAGGTTGACGCGACCGCCGGTCAGTTCCTCGATGAGCGGCGCCACACCCTCCGCCATCGCGTTGATGGCGTTGGCGCCCATCGCCTCACCGCAGTCCGCGATGATGTGGACGACGATCATGGGGTACGGCTCGCCGAAACAGCGCACCTCCAGGTCCCGGGCGCCGCCACCGCGCCGCTTCATGTTCGGGTGCACGGCGTTTGCCTTGTCGATGATCCGCTCGCGCGCGGCCCGAAGACGTGCGACCGCACCGTCGGAGTCCGGCACGTCGAGCACCTGGACCTGCCCGATCATCAGCGAGGGGTCCGCGTCCGCGGTGAACCCGCCGCCCTGCCGCACGGTCCGCGCCATGTTGGAGACGGCCGCCACGACGCTGGGTTCCTCCACCACCATGGGCACCGCGTAATCGCGGCCGTTGATGAGGAAGTTGAGCCCCAGACCGATGGGTAGACCGAACACGCCAACGCAGTTCTCGACCATCTTGTCCGCGCGGCCAAGATCGAGGCGGCTGGCGTCGCGAAGCACGGCGAGGTCTTCGTCGCTCAAACCGAACTGCTCGCGCAGCTTGCCGTGGCGGGCGTCCACGTCGAGACGATAGAAACCAGGAATTCGTGAGCTACGTTCCGACATCGTTCTCTTTTCCTCACACACTCCGCAGGCAGCGGAGACAAACGGACCGTCGTCGGCACTTTGGAGGCCGGCCGACGGAACGGGCTCAGGCATAGACGGGTTGTGGGGCCACCGCAGAGTTCGTCACACCCGGACCGACGCGAGGAGGCTTGGCCTCCGGGTGGGTGATCGCTCCGCGCTCCCAGTGAAAGGCATAAGCCTCACGGAAGGCTTCCTCGATCGACGACGGCTCGAAGCCAAGCTCGCGCCGAGCCTTCGCCGTATTCGCGTGGCGACGCGGGCCGAGCTTGCGAATCGCGCCCGGCGTCAACAGCTGCGGATAATCCGGATCGACGGCGTAGATGACACGACTGACGACCTCCGAGAGAGGAAGCAGCAGACGCCGCGGCACTCGGAAACGCGGCCGGGGCTGCCCCGTGATCTCCTCGAGGATGTCGAAGATGTCGTCGAGGGTCAGAAACTGCGTGGCGATGATGTACTTATGACCCGTTCGCCCGCGCTCCATGCCCAGCAGATGGCCCGCGACGATGTCCCGGGCCGCGACGAACTCGAAGCCGCCGTCGACGTAGGCGCGCTGCTCCCGGTTCGCCATCCGGATGAGCGTCCGCCCCATCCGCGAAGGCAAGTAGTCGTGTCCCCCGATGATCGCGCAGCTCGTGACGATGAGCGCGTCCATGCCGTCCTCCGCGACGGCCTTGAGTAGTTCGTGCTCCTGGAGGACCTTGGTCCGCTCGTACGGCATCGCGGGAATGAACGGGTAGAATTGGTCCGCCTCGTCCGATGGAAGCTCCGGGCGATCCTGGTCGTACCCCACAGCGCTGAACGAGCTCGTCAAGACGAAGCGTCCAGCGTCGGCCTCCCGGGCTGCGAGAAGCAGGTTCCG
>Ga0256832_1001835_pt1 | contig 14501 bp, 12 predicted proteins | sample 134614metaG_FD_190534 | JGI IMG/M metagenome (GOLD analysis project Ga0256832, IMG submission 190534) | Hydrothermal vent microbial communities from Lau Basin, Pacific Ocean - 134-614 | ecosystem: Environmental > Aquatic > Marine > Hydrothermal vents | place: Pacific Ocean: Lau Basin | collected...
ATTCATTTCTCAAGTATCCGCTGCTGGTCAACGATCGCGACGCCTTCATGGCCGCGGCGGAAAAAGCCCGCATCAACCTGGGCGACTGGTTTGTCTCCCCCCTGCACCCGGTCGAAAGCAACTTCTCCGACTGGGGATTCGATCCGGCACGCTTTCCCGTGGCCACCCGGGTCGCGCGGCACATGGTCAACCTGCCCACGGTCAGGAGCGATCCGGCACGGGTATCAGGGTTTCTTGCCGAGCATCTGGACAACATCATGGGCGAAAACGCCGCCAGATCGCCGGCCTCGGAACACCGATCCTCCTCATCCAACCCAACGACAACCGCCGACGAGGTCTTTTCCGATGCCTCGCGGCGACCCCGGACGAAGATCAATGCAGTACCTTGAAAACAAGAAAATCCTTGTCACCGGCTGCTGTGGCACGGTTGGCTCGCAACTGCTCCGGGCGTTGCTGGCCAGCGGCCAATACAACCCCGCCCAGGTCATCGGCATCGACAACAACGAGACCGAACTGTTCTTCCAGGAGCAGCAGTACCTCGACGACCCGCGCGCCCGGTTCTTTCTTGCCGACGTGCGCGACCAGCGCGAACTGGCGCTGCGCATGGATGGCGCGGACATCGTCTTTCACACCGCCGCCTACAAGCACGTCGTCATGTGCGAGCGTTCGCCGATGGAGGCCGTGCAAACCAACATCCTCGGCGTCGAAAACGTCATCCGCGCCGCCAATGAAACCCAGGTCGGCAAGGTCATCTTCACCAGCTCCGACAAGGCCGTGAACCCGACCAATGTCATGGGCACCTCCAAGCTGATGGGCGAGCGGCTGATGACCGCCGCCAACAGCACCCGGCGCAACGGCGGGCCGATCTTCGCCTCCACCCGATTCGGCAACGTACTCGGCTCCAACGGCTCGGTCATCCCCATCTTCCGCCGCCAGATCGAGAACGGCGGTCCGGTCACCATCACCGACGAAGCCATGACCCGCTTCGTCATGAGCATCGAGGAATCGGTTCGGCTGGTCATCGAATCCGCCGCCCTGGCGCGCGGCGGCGAGGTGTTCATCACCAAGATGCCCGTCATCCGCATTATCGACCTGGCGCATGTCATGATCGATGCGCTGGCCGACGGCTTCGGACACGACCCGCGATCCATCGAACTCCAGTTCATCGGCAGCAAGCCCGGCGAAAAGCTCTACGAGGAACTGATGAGCGACGAGGAAACCCGTCGCGCCGTCGAATTGCCCCGCTATTTCGCCGTGCTGCCCGCCTTTCGCGGCCTGTACGCCAATATTCGCTATGATTTCCCGGAACTGGTCTCCGAGCAGGTCACCAACCCCTACGTCTCCAGCAACGAGACGCCGCTAAGCCGGGGCGAACTGGCCGAGTTTCTGGTGCGCAACCGGCTCCTGAACGACCTGAGCGATACCCAGCGGATCCGCATCGACCGGCGCTACTGGCCCGGCGAAAAACAGTAACCCCAGGGACGACACACGGATGAAACACGTACTGATTCTCGGCGGCGACGGTTATCTGGGCTGGCCCACGGCCATGCACTTCTCCGCGCGCGGCTGGCGGGTCACCGTGGTGGACAACTATTTCCGCCGCAACGCCTGCACCGAGCTGGACACCGGCATGCTTTATCCCACGCCAACCTTGCCGGAACGGGCGCGCATCTGGCATGAAAAAACCGGCCACGACATCAAGGTCGTGATCGGCGATCTGGCCGATCCAGCCTTCATGCGCTCGCTGTTCGACGAGCGTCTGCGCTACGATCAGGCCATCGAGCCAGGCTATTCCGGCCTGCCGGACGCCATCGTTCACTATGCCGAACAACCCTCGGCGCCCTACTCGGTAATGGACTACCGGCGCGCCGACATCACCCTGACCAACAACCTGCGCGTTACCAACAATCTGATGTGGGCGGTGCGCGATTTTTGTCCGCAAACCCCGATCGTCAAGCTCGGCACCATGGGCGAGTACGGCACGCCCAATATCGACATCGAGGAAGGCTGGCTGGACATCGAACACAAGGGCCGTCGGGATCGTTTCCTGTTCCCTCGTCAGGCCAGCTCGATCTACCACACCAGCAAGATCATGGACACCGACCTGCTGTGGTTCGGAGTGCGCACCTGGGGGCTGACCGTCACCGACCTCATGCAGGGCCCCGTGTACGGCGTCGCCACCGACGAGTCCGCTATCGACGAACGCCTCAACACGCTGTTCAACTACGACGAGATCTTCGGCACGCTGATCAACCGCTTCGTGACGCAGGCCGTCATCGGCTATCCGCTGACGGTCTACGGCCAGGGCGGCCAGACCCGGGGGTATCTGGATATCCGCGATACCCTGCAATGCGTCTGGCTGTCCGTCACCCAGCCCCCGCCGGCGGGCGAGTTGCGGATCTTCAACCAGGTGATGGAAACCTTCTCAGTCAATGAACTGGCGAAGCTGACCCAGCGGGTGGGCCGCTCACTGGGGCACGACGTGGTCATCGACCACATCGACAACCCCCGCAAGGAAGCCGAGGCACACTATTACAATCCCACCTACCAGGGGTTGATCGAACTTGGCGTCGAACCCCATTACCTGACCGAGGACAGTCTGGCCGCCCTGTTCGCCATCGTCGAAAAACATCGCCCTACTATCCGCCGCGAAGTCATCTTCCGCGGCGTCAAGTGGTAACGCCCCCAGGCAATAGCGAAAAAAGGACACAACGCATGACAGAACAAGCCTCAACGGAGAACCCCACGCGCTGGCTGATCACCGGCGGCTGCGGCTTTCTTGGAACCCGTCTGATCCAGTCGCTCCAGGAGCAAGGCGGCCACGCCATCCGGGTGCTAGACAATCTCAGCGTCGGAACGCGCGAGGATCTGGCGCAGGTTACGGATTTCAAGGAAACAACGCCCCAATCGCTCAACTCCAGCCCCGACGCCGCCGAACTGGTGGTCGGCGACATTCTCGACGCCGAGCTGGCCCTCGCCGTCGCGCGCGACAGGGACGTCATCGTCCACTTCGCCGCCAACACCGGCGTACCCAACTCGGTGGAGAATCCACGCATGGATTGCGAAGCCAACGTGCTCGGGACCTTCAACTATCTGGAAGCCGCCCGCCACAACCGTGTGCGCCGCTTCGTCTTTGCCTCCTCCGGCGCGCCCGCCGGCATCGTGGAACCGCCGATCCACGAAGAACTCCCGGCCCACCCGGTCTCCCCCTATGGCGCCAGCAAGCTGGCCGGCGAAGGCTATTGTTCCGCCTATTACCATTGCTACGGCGTGGAAACCGTCACGCTGCGCTTTGGCAACGTCTACGGCCCGGGCTCGAAACACAAATCCAGCGTGGTCGCCAAATTCATCCGCCAGGCGCTCGACGGCGAAACCTGCGAGATCTACGGCGATGGCAGTCAGACCCGGGATTTCATCTACATCGACGATCTGATCGACGCGGTAATCAAGGCCGCCAACACGCCGGGCATCGGCGGAGAGGTCTTTCAGATTGCAACCAGTCGGGAATCGACGGTCGCGGAAGTCGCAAAAATGATCCAGAAAGAGCTGGAGAAAACGCGTTCGGTTTCAATGGAGATCGTACACTCCGAGCCTCGTCAGGGCGACGTCTCGCGGAATTTCTCTGACACCAGAAAAGCCAGAACAATGCTGGGATGGAATGCGTCAACAGATCTTCCGCAAGGGATAGCGAAAACACTGACATACTTTCTGAAAAGCGCCAACTCAACGCTACACCCTTAATTGCATATTACCCCAGAAAGCCAATAACCAACTCAGCATGGGCAAAAAATTAATTTTCCATATCGCGCCGGCGTCGGCGGCCATTACCGATATGCTAAAAAGCCGGATCATGGGGTTGAACAGGGGTAATTTCTCCTGCTTGAGCATGAGCGCCACCTACGAGAACTTTCTGGCCGATCCCTCGGTTGATCTTGACGGAATCTGTCGTTACATAGAAAGCAAATGGATGACTCGCGACATCAGCATTGTTCGCGACCTCTTGTTCTTCGTGGAAGTATTCCGGGAAACCCGGAAAAACAAGCCCGATGTTGTGATAACCTATGGTCCAAAACCTGGACTGTACGCCAGAATCGCGGCTAAACTTGCCGGAACCCCGCTGGTAATGCATGTCTCCTGGGGATTATTCTTTAGAGAACATGATGGCCTCCCCAAAAAAACGGCTATTGCCTCCCTGGAATTATTATCCACCCCCTTTTCGGACGTCGTCTTCTCCGTCAACAAAGATGACATAAAAGTCATCAACAAGGTGAATATCTTCCGGAGGCCAGTCAAGTACCTGGGAAACGCCACCAACATCCACGAAATATTCAACGCAAAGCGATACTCCTGCGAGACGATTGAATCGCTGAAGAAGAAGTACGGAATAACCACAAACACAACCGTCACGCTAATTGGACGCGTTGTTCGGGAAAAAGGATATATCGAATATATCGACGCCGCCAAACGCCTGGAAAGCGCACACAAGGGCGAGGTCACATTCCTCATGGTCGGCCACTCCGATGACGCGCGGGGAAATGGTCTGCATATTAAGGAACTAATAAAGGATCACGATATCCTGAGATATATTGGGGCCGTTCCGGTAGAAGAGATGCCCGACATATTGGCCATATCAGACATCGTATGCCTGCCTTCCTACAGAGAAGGGTTCCCCCGATCGCTGGTAGAAGCCGCGGCCATGTCCAAACCTATTGTCACCACGGACACAAGGGGATGCCGCGAGGCGGTTGATCACGGAAAAAACGGTTTTCTCGTACCAGTACGAGACGCCTACGCACTCTCCCAACGACTCGACACTCTTATCTCCAACCCGGAAATGAGAGCATCCATGGGGCGTTACTCAAGGAAAATCGCGGAAGAACGATTCGACGAGAAAAACCTCATAAACACGCTTCTGACAACCATAAACTCCGAGCTTCAAAAGAAATTCAAGGGAAGACGATGATGGAGACCAGCTACCAGCAATGGTTATCCAGGAATTCAAAGCTATTTTTCTCACACAATGGCGACGTAGCCTGGAAGCTGTACAATCATGCGCTCGTTCCCGCGACGATCAAACGCGTCACGCTGACCCTGGACCTCTTGGATGCAAAACGGATCCTGAGGGAATCGGGAGCCCTATTCATCCGGTACAGCTCCGAGCCAAAAAACCATGCTGGTGACTGGTGGTACATATACTGCGACAACTATGACCCAACCCTCCTCTCTCGAAATACCCGAAGCAAACTAAGCCGTGGAAAACGTAGATGCGCCACTCGAAAAATGACTATCGAGGAACTTATCGAAACAGGATACAAAGTCCACAAAGCGGCGTTCACCAGATACCCTGGACAATCGCCCCTATCCAAGGACATCTATACAAAATCAGTCGAGTCCAGAAAAACCGGACCCTTCGAAGTCTGGGGCGTCTGGGTCGCCGACGATCTTGCCGGATACGTAATCTGCGCCCTTGAAGACAACGAAGTTTTCACAGAGATCACTCGACTTCATCCTGAATATCTAAAATACTATACCACGTATGCCCTATTTGACGCGATCTTGACCCACTATGTCGGCGCACTGGGAAAAACAGTAAACAACGGAAACAGGTCTGTGTATCACAAAACAAACATGCAACAATTCCTGCTAAAGTTGGGATACAAGAAACAACCGTGCTCACTGACAATACACTATTCCTTATTGGGAAAGTTAGCAGCGTTTTTATCTTGTCATACACACGCCTTAACGCGTCGCTTTGATAACCGTTTTGCATCGATCATCAACGGACTGGCAAAACAAGAGCTGATCAGGAGAAGATCCCTATGAACGACAGCAAAAAAATATATGAGTCAAAAGAATTTGGCAACTGGGCATATCCAACTGGCCTAATAGAAGATGAGGCAACACTCATTTCAAAATACTTTAAGAAAAATCTTGCCACTCTTGAAGCAGGAACGGGCGGAGGCAGGATACTGCATGCCCTAAGAGACTTAGGATACAACAATCTCCACGGATTCGATTATGTGCCTGAATTTATCAAAGTCGCCCGCGCCAGAGACCAATCATCCAGAATTGAGTTTAAGGTCCAGGACGCCACGCAACTTGACTACAGTGACGACAGCTTTGACCAGATCATATACCTACAACAAATCCTTTCAGCGCTGGGATCTCACTCCAGGGCCGTTGAGGCAACCAAAGAAGCAAATCGAATCCTCAAGCCGGGCGGAATCGCTATTTTTTCATTTCTCGATATCAGCATTCGACAGTCCCAAATGTTTTACAGAGCATATCTTAAGTATCTTGGATCATACAGACGGATAAAAAGAAAACATACTCCAATCAACTTGCTCCCATGGCTAAAGCTCGATAATAAAATTAATTTCGGCGCTTTTATTGACAAACCACCCTATAACTATTGGTTTACCCCGAATCAGGCGCTAGACTTGCTTACTTATCACGGATTCAAACCTATAGCCATTTACTCTAGTACGCTTCTATCAAAACATTCTCCGGCCAAGACAATAGATGACTACCACAAACAGGGTCCTCACCGAGGGAAGCTATATATCACATGCACCAAGTAACCCCCCCGCAACAAGATGTTCTTCGATAGAGTTCCGCCCCCCTTCACCTGCAAGCGCCACAGAGCTGATAAGCCAAACGCGCATAGGAGGTTACTGACGCCAACCTCACAGCCTGATGGGCCTTCGGCATATCGGGCCTACTGCCTTGGAATCCAGTGTTCTCCGGGATGACGCCCCTACTGTTGGCGACCAGTAGAGATGTCTGGCCGTTTTGCCAGCAAGAAGACTGGCGCTCCGGAGAATGTTGACATCCCTGCCGGAGGAGCCGCCTTTCTTGATAGAACGCCCCACATAAAAAGGGAGCATCTCCCCTTCCGGATCAACCCCACACGGCAAACAACCTTCCGACACACTGCCAAATCGATGCTATGCTCCACTTGAATCCAAATCACCTTTTCTCCATAGCAGACCGTACGAATAGATCATGTGTCCTAGCAACAAGACCGCACTTGACGCTATCCATCCGGATATTACCCCTAATTGACCATATTTAATCTGAAGGAGATAAGAAAAAATAAGATTCGAAAGTATCACAATAACAATCAACATGGGCTGATGTCTAAATCTTTTGCATATAACGCCGAAATAGGACAATATTGCCGCGGGTAATGAAAAATAGTTATTTATGGCTATTATAGGAAGCATAAAAGAATACATTCCAATCTGCTCACCATAGACCATTGAAACCATGTAATCACTATATCGTGCAAATATCACATGACTAATCACCGAGAACGCCAATACCACGCCAACAAGCAACCCCAACACAACACGAAGATCACGCGCGCTCCCAACATAGCACGCCCTTGACAATGCGGGAGCCGCCAATTGGAATACCGAGTTAGCCGCCAATACAATCGGCCTCATGAAATAGATCATTGATGAGTAGACCCCAACCAACATCTCGCCATAGTAGTATGCAAAGATATATCTGGTAGTATTACTTTGAACTGAATAGGCCAACTCAACCAATCCGAGATTGTATGTTGATTTCAGGATATCGAGAATCCGCCTGAGCCAGCCTGGCGCAAACCAGGATCTTATGCTATGAGATCGCTCAACCGTGTTCATTCTTCTAAACTCGAACACCAAAACACAGGCCGACGCGCTCGCACCAACGACAAGAGCCTCCGCGAGACTCCCATGGATGTAATAGGGGATCGCGAACCCTGAAAATCTAAACATCGACCGCAGTGCTTGATAGTATGGAATACTGACGATCATATTTCTCTTTAAGAAGACACCGCTAATAATATCGGAATATGAGTCAATCAACTTATACATCAGAATCCCAATAAATACCCCGATGTATTCGCCCGCCCCTGAACCAACAGCTATTAAGATTGACACAATGCTCGCCAATACAATGCCTACTGTTCGGAACGCGAAGTAGTCCGAGATGTCAATATCGTCCCCAGCATCGCCGCTTATAAATAGCCTCTGCTGCATCCAGACGAAAACGATCAAAGGGCTGATAATTGCAAGCGCGAGCGTATACTCGCCGAGTTGAACCGTATCGCCAAAACGCGATATCAACACCAAATGCCCCATCATGGACAAGATATCCATCACCTCGCCCATATACACAAACAAAAACTTCTCGGAAAACTTCTTCAACTAGACAACCCAAACTACGCGAAATAACCAGCATTGAAAATGAATATTGGGCAAACGAGCATTCCTTTGCATTCGCTAATGCGCACCACACACCCGCCGCGACACCGAGAACATAAACGGCTATTATACTTCTCGCGACCAAGCATACCCCGCCAACATTCCGGGCCGACATCCCAGCAAACGCCGGGAACCAGATCAGTAGGCCTGATAAGCCGAAGGCGCATCAGGCAATCGGGGGCGCCATAAGCAATGCCTGATGCGCCTTTGGCTTATCTGGCCTACAGCGCTTTCATCAAAAAGAGGCAACACCCTTATCGGGCCTATGGGTCTTCGAGACAAGGCTTATCGGGTCTGCGCTTACACCCACTTGGATTCACCACAAAGGCGCAAGGCACGCAATGGAATAGAAACTAGGCGCTTCTATACTTCTCGCTAGGCGCTTCTATACTTCTCGCGCCCAAGAATACCCCGTTCATGGCGCGCGTCTTTTCGCCGATAGCTGCGTTGCAACAGCTTGGCGTAGCCCCACTATGCCCGCGTTTTTGAGCATTGCTCTCGATGAAAATCCACGCACCCTGAATGAGGTATTCTTGAACGCGAGAGGTATATCTATCAATGACGAACCGAAGATACTTCCATTGAGACATTCAATTATGCGTCACCTCGCTTCATGACTGTACTTCCTATTCGAGACCGAGGCCGGCTAGCCGTAAAGTAAACCAAAAACACGCTAAGTACGAATATCCATTTTTGGCGAAGCATGATACCCACATTTACCTCATTAATCGCGATAACAGGCAACCCTACCACCAACATAACGAGACCAAAAACGAAAACCGGATTATCTAGGTATAAATATTTTTTTCGCTTCTGAACCATGTTGATCACTACAACGGAGACAACTGACAATATCACAACATTTTCCAGACTTATCATCGCCATCACCCCCCCCCCGGAAGGGGAAATCGGATAGATCAGGTAAGCAAATGGCTTTATCAAATCAGGAAGAGACTGATATCTCGCGCCCAAACTACCATAGGCCACATATTCTAATGCCTCCTGACGGAATTGATTGAGCGAGTTTAGTGATGAAATACCAAACTTAAAGTACAGGATTACCACCGCTATAACAATCGATAACGACAGCATTAAATATGCATTTAACAACTGCGAACTTTTTCTCTTCCCAACCTTCAGAGGTATTATCTTTGCCCCAGTCAGGGCAAACAAAAATATCAATCCAAAATGAGTCCTGAAGGCAAGCTCTATCATCACGCCAAGATAAGGGATGAGCTTCTTTTTATTTGCTATACCATAAACTATAAGTCCGAAGCATAGCATCGTTATCGAATCCTTCCCTATCCCACTTGTCCAATAGCTCAACCCGGGAAGAAGAAATAAAACTTTCAGCATGGAATAGTCTTTTTTGGACAAGGACGCGGTCTTGGGTATCGCCATCATACATAAATACAACCCAATATATCCAAACATACTGAACGACAAAAAAACCCCTATATAAGACCCAAACAGTATATCCAGTATTTTTGCTAACAATATTACTGCATGCCTATAAGTCCCAAGCATGTAATCTTCTTGCGATATGGCTTCGCTGTAGTAGTAGTTGCTGTCATACTCCTCGGACAGCGTATCAACATAAAACAGTCCGGCCATAAGCGTGTGATAAACAAGCAGCGCCAACGATATGGCGACCTTTTTTTGTCTCGCCAGTATAAAGTCTATGATATATAGATACATCACACATATCGATGCGATGTTATATGCGTTGTACTGTTCATAAATATTCATAACCTCAAAGCGCCTTAGCCGTTATATCATGCCTGATCCATCACTGAAATATACGCATGGTTTCCAGCGGAGGCGCGGCAACCATGCCTTGATAAGCGCTCTATATATACTTCTCGCCCCGATAAGTCCCCATTTAGAATGTATGGATTTTCGTCGATAGCAAGGCGCGAAAACGCAGGCATACTGAGGCTACGTCAATTTCTTACAACGCAGCTATCGATGGAAACATGTGCTCTCCGAACGAGATATTTTTTGAGCGCGAGAAGTACAATAGTTGCAAAAGTACTCGCGCCCTGTATCCCGATATGCGGTTTCCCCCTCACCCTAACCCTCTCTCCCAAAGGGGAGAGGGGACTATTGGGAGCGCCAGCGTGCCTGCGAGAATATACGCAACGATTAGCATAGACACTACCTCTGTTCAGCGCCGCCATGTTTGTTAGTCGCTCCTCAATGCCGTTGGGGATAGGCTCCCAGGAAATGGTTCGCCCGAGCATCTGCTGACCCCGAAGTATCCAGACAATCCCACGACCGTATTTGATGCGGGGCGCGTAACACCCGTACACAGCCAGGAAGATCGATAGCGGGGATAGACGAAAGTTCCGATATAACGCCATGAACTAAAGCCAAGACTTCTTTGTCTAAAGAGACTCCAAGCCATCGGGCCAATTCCTTTCTGATATCCAAGGAGACTATTCCTTTACAGCTTCCATGTAGAGCGAGATTTTGGGGTGAGTGCTATCAAACAAAGAGGTATCGCGCAACGGAGCGGCGCGGCTCTGCCCAAAACCCGATAGTCTGGGCGATGAAAAACCCGCCTCGCGAAAATAATGATCCAACTTGTTCGCGGCCCACCAGTTGATGTGGGTCCCTGCGTATTGATCCTTGAAAACACAGCGCCGACGAAAGAAATCCAGCGCCTCCTCCATGGATCGCGTTTCCAGGATCATTGCGATTTCTTCGGTAGAGAATTTTCTCTCCACGTCCTGATCAATATCGATTTCGCTGAGCTGGCCCGCGACAAGATGTAGAAACAGCTGTTCGATAGAGGCGTTCTTCGGTGGAATTCGGTACATCCCGCGCACTATGCGGGGACGACTATGGGGCTCGACCCAGTAGAAGAACCGCCGATCGCCACGCAAACAGGCCTCATACGCGAGCCTAGCATCAGGAACCACGATTCGCAACAAGCCGCCCGTTTTCAGTATGCGGTGCGCCTCGCTGATCAGCTTGAGCGCTGCCTGATTGGTAATGTGCTCGATCACATGGGAGCAATACACGAGCTCGGCCACATTATCCTCAACTGGGAACGCATCAAGGCTCATGAGGTTGTGATCGATGTAGCCTTTCGGCAACACCGCGCCATAATATCCGCTATTGTAATCGATATTTGTCCAATAGCGATGCTGAAAAACTCCCGCCCCGATGTTGTAGAACCGGCGCTCCGCTAGAGACCTTTCAGGGTACCCCTCATAGAGAAGATCTCCGGCGGCAACGGCAGGATCCTTTTGCAGAACCCAGCCGGCAGTCCGTAGAGTCCGCTGAAGGCCATTAACAATCTTGGCTCTGTTAATCATGATGACGTCCGGCGGAGGGCGCCATGACGAGCCCAATATGCGTCACGGCGATAGTCGCTCGATAGATGGCGAAACCCAAGTAGATAGTAAAAAACGCCGAATAAAGACTGTCTTGAGAAATCGTCCTCCCCCTTGTTGCGAGAAAGAAGACAACCAACACGAACAGGTAGTATACCGCTCTGAAAACGTGCCGGTTCCGTAGCGGCCACTCATTCAGCCCAAGTGCATACCGGGCCCGGGAGGCATGTTCGATCGTTCTCACCACGGGGAACGCCACCAGCAATAACAGAACAATCTCCGGGATGCGCTCCGCGGGGACGAAGGGCAAGACGGGGACGGTATATTTCAACGACGTCATCAGAAAGAAGGTGGCGATATTCAGCCTGTTCCTGATGCGATTGTGCAGCGCGAACACAACCAGGATCAGCAGCAATCCCACGACGAAACGCCCTGCCGATAAATCAGGCGTGAGAAAGGGACCAAGCGTTACAAATGCGCCAACGCCAATCGCCAACAAAACATGGCGAATGCCGACGACTCGCCAGAAGTGGACACGCAAATCATTCATGACCGAATCGTCCAGCCTTAACGTCGGGCTGGATTCCCGGTCGATCGTTTTCACGTCATTTTCGATATAGCCTGTTTCGTAGGCGTAATAGAACAGGGTAAACGCGGCGACGAACAGCAGCGTCACGTTTGGGATACTGGCGGATGTCATCCAGGCGACGACGATCCATAGCGGAAGCGCCGCGATTATGACCCATGACACAAACAGGCGCGGCGTCTTGAGGCGCGACAACCAAATGTAATAATAGGGAAGATAATATTTCATCCTGGGCGAATAATAACCTTGTTGTTCAGATTTACCTCCCGCCAGAACGCTTCGGCTCTGTCGCTGGAACAAACGATGTACGCCTTGTCGGCCTTGCGCAATAGCGCAAGATCCGACTTGTTATCGGTTACGACGGTCAGTTCGACAACGTTGTCAAACGCCGTTTCCAGCAGATGATGCTTGACGCCAAGCAGATCGCTTTCGAACCTGCCGGTCAGAACGCCATTCGCGACTTCGAGGCTGGAGGCATGGTAAGCCGAAGCGCCAAAGTATTCCGCGACATGGCGGATGAGCACATCGTAAGATGCGGACATCAAGACGATTTCGATCCCTTCATTCCTAAACCCTTCAAGGAGTGCGCGCACCTCGGGGCGCACCTTGTGGGACAGAAACGTCTTCACGAACTCATTGGCGCGACTATCGATAGTGTCCTGTCGCCAGCCTTTTAGCCCACGGGTATAGCGCCGCCTGAACAAATCGACGCCCGTCAGTCGATAGACAAGCGCGTTCGGCCAGCTCGCGATCCGTGAGCGCGCCAGTCCACCCTCTGGCGCGCCGTCACCCAGCTTCAGCCAGTCGACGAACGCTCTTGAGGTGTTTGCATCGTATAACGTGCCGCAAACGTCGAATACCGCGATTCTCCGAGCACCATTCGGCGGCTTCCTCACTATCCGTTGATCCTTCAAAAAACAAACCGGTATGGTAGATGAGCCAGTAAGATCTTGATGTGACGAACCGCACCACTTGGGGAGCCGATGCGCCGTGCGCCGATTCAGCGCTTATCCCGATCGCGAAAATCACTCTGGCGGGAATTGACGGAGTGAGTAAAGAAGCGTTGTTCCCGAAAAAGCCACGGCGTTCGCTGCAACCCCGGGCGCCGCCAGACGCCCCGCTCCGCCTCTCGCGCCTCGGCCTCATCCGCGTAGTACTCCGGATGCTGGCGTCTGTCGCAGTATTTCCGGTAGACCACCGCGCGCCCCTCGCGCACCAGCAAGCGGTCGATATTCTCCCGCGCCTTGAAGACGTCAGCCACCCAACGGTCGTAGCGATCGGTATCGTATTGCCGCAGCGTGACGCGAACGCCTCGCGGCAGCAGGCGGCGAAGCCGCTTGCGCGCCGCCTTTCCCCAGGGGCGCTGCTCCATTTCGGGGGCATCGATGCAGTACAGACGGATCGTTTCCAACCGTCCGTCGCAGATAGCCTGAAAAGTATCGCCGTCCAGCACCGAGGAGACCTGGCAGGAATGTACCTGAAACGCCGGTTGCCGGTATCGGGTAACGAATCCCCAGACGACCACCGCGACGGCGACAATCAACGGCACCCATTGAAAATAACGATCCACGAATCAGCCGGCAAGTTGAAAACCCAAGCACTGTAGCCGATTAGCCAAAGACGCGCGTCGCGCTCCCAGCCGAACCCGGAAATGCCCGAACTCGCGGCGCATCGGATAGCTTTTGCGCAGGTGGTCGAACCAGGGGCCACGCTGGTTCGGCAGCAGAATCGACAAACGCCGCAACCGGGCGTCATCCCAGCTGATCGGATAGGCTTGCCGCACCGCCCGTTTCACCGCCTTGATATCATCCGGTTCATCGCTCAAGTCAATCAACGGGGAAGGATCGTCCGGCAAGGCATCTTCGAGCCGCCAGCGCGGCGTCTCGCCGAGGAATTCGCAAACCGCCTGGAGAATCATTTGCGTACCCCGCAACCGGCCTTCCAGGCTGTAGCCGGCGATATGCGGCGTGCCAATCGACACCCGATCCAGCAAATCGGCGTTGATCGCGGGCTCGCCTTCCCAGCAGTCCAGCACCGCCTGGATCCGTTCCGAGCGAAGCTCGGCCAGCAGCGCCGGGTTGTCCACCACCGCGCCGCGCGCCGCATTGATCAACAAGGCTCCATCTGGCAATTGCGCCAACCGGGTCTTGTTCAACAGATGGAAAGTGGGATGGCGGTCGTCAACGGTCAAGGGCGTATGCAAGGTTACGATATCCGCGGACAAGGCCTGATCCAGGGAAACGAAATCATCCGCCACGCCCTGCTCTTCCAGCGGCGGATCATTCACCAGACAGCGAAATCCCAGCGCCTCCAACCGGC
>Ga0256832_1001836_pt1 | contig 14495 bp, 13 predicted proteins | sample 134614metaG_FD_190534 | JGI IMG/M metagenome (GOLD analysis project Ga0256832, IMG submission 190534) | Hydrothermal vent microbial communities from Lau Basin, Pacific Ocean - 134-614 | ecosystem: Environmental > Aquatic > Marine > Hydrothermal vents | place: Pacific Ocean: Lau Basin | collected...
TCCATCGGCATGCTCATCTCGCTGGCGGTGGCCTTCATCGTCACCCCCTGGCTGGCGTACAAGCTGCTGGCCCACAAGCACGGCCACTCGGTGGACGATCTGGCCCAGGAGAGCAAGCTCTACGGGGTGTTCAAGCGTTACGTTGGGCCGTTCCTGCACCGCGAGCAGGGCGCGCGCAAGCGCCGCACCCTGGCAGTGGTGGTGCTGGTGCTGATCGTGCTCTCGGTGGGCCTGGCCGGCGTCAAGCTGGTGGTGCTGAAGATGCTGCCCTTCGACAACAAGTCAGAGTTCCAGGTGGTGGTGGACATGCCCGAGGGCACGCCGGTGGAGCAGACCGCGCGGGTGCTCTCCGAGCTGGGCCACTATCTGGCCACGGTACCCGAGGTGAGCGATTACGAGGCCTATGCCGGCGGCGCCTCGCCCATCAATTTCAACGGTCTGGTGCGCCAGTACTATCTGCGCAAGGGCAGCCACTACGGCGACATCCAGGTCAACCTCATCGACAAGCACGATCGGGATCGCAAGAGCCACGACATCGCCCTCTCCGTGCGTGAGCCCCTGCAGGCCATCGGCAAGCGCTACAACGCCAACGTGAAGATCGTCGAGGTGCCGCCGGGGCCGCCGGTGATGGCGCCGCTGGTGGCCGAGATATACGGACTCGACTATCAGGGCCAGATGGACGTGGCCCGGCAGGTGCGCAAGGTGTTCGAATCCACGCCGGACATCGTCGACGTGGACGACAGCATCGAGGCGCCCGAGCCCAAGATCATCGTCGCCGTGGACCAGCAGCGCGCGGCGCTGCTCGGGGTCACCCAGCAGTCCATCGTCGGCGCGCTGTCGGCCGCGCTGTCCGGCGAGGATCTGAGCTACCTGCACGACGAGAACATGAAGTATCCGCTGCCCATCCGTCTGGAGATGACTCCGGGCGACAAGGCCAGCATCGATACCCTGCTGGCCCTCAAGGTGCGCAGCAAGAGCGGCAAGCTGGTGCCCATCGCCGACGTGATCCGGCTGGTGGAGACCCGGCGCGAGAACGCCATCTACCACAAGGATCTGCTGCCCATGACCTTCGTCACCGGCGACATGGCCGGCGAACTGGACAGTCCGCTCTATGGCATGTTCGAGATCCTGTTCCGGCTGCAGGAGACGCCGCTGCAGGAAGGCACCATCATCGATCAGTCACTGATCAATCCGCCCGCCAACCCCTACCGCTACAGCCTCAAGTGGGACGGCGAATGGACGGTGACCTACGAGACCTTCCGCGACATGGGCATCGCCTACTCGGTGGGGCTGCTGCTCATCTACCTGCTGGTGGTGGGCCAGTTCCGATCCTACCTGGTGCCGCTGATCATCATGGCGCCCATCCCGCTGACCATCATCGGCGTGATGCCGGGCCATGCCCTGTGGGGCGCCCAGTTCACCGCCACCTCCATGATCGGCATGATTGCCCTGGCCGGCATCATCGTGCGCAACTCCATCCTGCTGGTGGACTTCATCAACCAGCAGGTGGAGGAGGGCGTGCCCTTCGACGAGGCGGTGATCCGCTCCGGCGCCGTGCGCGCCAAGCCCATTGCCCTGACCGGGCTGGCCGCCATGCTCGGCGCCCTGTTCATCCTCGACGATCCGATTTTCAGCGGCCTGGCCCTGTCGCTGATCTTCGGCATCTTCGTCTCCACCCTGCTGACGCTGGTGGTGATCCCGGTGATGTACTACGCCTTCATGTACAAGCGCTTCGATCGCGCCGGCAAGGCCTGAGGTATGGAATCGGGCCCGGCGCCTTCCGGCGCCGGGTCATAGATTCTGTTTATGTTTCCGTCCGGACTTGGTAATATTGCTCCCCTAGTTTTTCCAATATCATCATAGAGATAGATTATTGGCCGTATCCGGCGGCCAGAGAGGGGGAAGATGTCCGACCGACGCCTGCAGGTCTTCCAGACGGTGGCCCGTCTGCTCAGCTTTACCAAGGCCGCCGAGGAACTGCACATGACCCAGCCGGCCGTGACCTTCCAGGTCCGCCAGCTCGAGGAGCAGTTCAACACCCGGCTGTTCGACCGCACCCACAACCGCATCAGCCTCACCGAAGCGGGCGAGCGGGTCTACGAATATGCCAACCAGATCTTCGATCTCTACGCGCAGATGGACAATGCCGTACGGGAGCTGACCGGGGACGTCAGCGGCGTGCTGATGCTCGGCGCCAGTACCACCATCGCCGAATACATGCTCCCGGCCCTGCTCGGCGACTTCAAGCAGCAGTACCCGGAAATCGTCATCCGCCTCAAGGTGGCCAATACCGACGGTATCGTCTCCCTGGTGGAGAACAACACCATTGATCTGGGCGTGGTGGAAGCGCCGGTGAACAACAAGAACCTGGTGGTGGAACAGTGCCGCATGGATCACCTGGTGCTGATCGTGCCCCCGGGCCACGAACTGGCCGGTGAGGAGACCGTGCCCATCAGCCGGATCTGCGACTATCCCTTCATCTGCCGCGAGGAAGGCTCCGGTACCCGCGAGGTGATCCTGGAGAGCCTGCAGCAGGCCGGCGTGCCGGCCAGCGCCATGAACCTGGCCATGGAACTGGGCAGCCTGGAAGCCATCAAGGGCGCGGTGGAGGCCGGCATGGGCGTCTCCGTACTCTCCAATGCCACCATCCAGAAGGAACTCAAGCTTGGCACCCTGGTGGCCGTGCAGCTCGACCCGCCCATCGATCGGCCCTTCTCCTTCGTGCACCAGAAACAGAAGTTCCGGGTGCGGGCCATGGACGAACTGCTGAGCTTCGCCCGCAACTACTGCCAGTCCCACCGGGACGAGCCCCTGGGCTGAGACGGACGCGCTCTTGAAGAAACGGGAACGGCAACTGCTCGAGCACTTCCGGCGCCTGCCGAAAGCCCAGGCCGACAGCCTGCTGGAGTTTGCCGAATTTCTGGCGGCCCGCCATGGCCGGAGCGAGGACATCCCCGCGCAGCCGCTGGACATCCCGCGCCCGGCCGAGGAGTCGGTGATCGCGGCCGTGCGCCGGCTGGCCCGGACCTACCCCATGCTCGACAAGGATCGCATGCTCAGCGTCACCTCGCCGCTGGTGGCCCAGCATCTGGTGCAGGGCCGGGCGGCCAGCGAGGTGATCGATGAGCTGGAAGCCCTGTTCGCCGAGTATTACGCCCGGCTCGGCAGCGACGAGAGTGCCGCCGATGCTTGAGATCCTGCGCAGCTGGTACCGCCGCTACCTGTCCGATCCCCAGGCCGTCATGCTGCTGCTGATTCTGGTGGTCGGCTTCGGTATCGTGCTCACCCTCGGCGACATGCTCGCGCCGGTGCTGGCGGCGCTGGTCATCGCCTACCTTCTCGAAGGCGTGGTGCGCTATTTCGAGCGCCATGGTGCGCCCCGGCTGCGGGCGGTGATTCTGGTCTTCAGCCTGTTCATGGCCTTCGTGATCTTTCTGCTGTTCGGCGTGGTGCCGCTGCTGTCGGTGCAGATCACCCAGTTCCTGCGCGAAGTGCCGCATCATCTGGCCCTGGCCCAGGAAAAGCTGTTGCAACTGCACCAGACCTACAACTTCATCAGCGAGCAGCAGGTGCAACAGATCATGGATGTCATCGAGAAGGAGATCGCCAGTACCGGTCAACGCATTCTCACCGTGTCTCTGGCCTCCATTCCCGGGTTGATTACGGTCATCGTCTATCTCATTCTGGTGCCGCTGCTGGTCTTCTTCTTCCTCAAGGACAAGGATCGCATCCTCGCCTGGCTGACGGCCTTCCTGCCCGAGGAACGCAGCCTGGCCGACAGCGTTTGGCGGGAAATGGATCAGCAGCTCGGCAATTACGTGCGCGGCAAGTTCTGGGAGATCTTCATCGTCGGCACCGTGACCTGGGTGGCCTTCGCCATCCTGGGGCTCAAGTACGCCATCCTGCTGGCCGTGCTGGTGGGCATCTCGGTACTGGTGCCCTATATCGGTGCCGCGGTGGTCACCGTGCCGGTGGCCTTCGTGGCCTATTTCCAGTTCGGCTGGGGCAGCGAGTTCGCGCTGGTGATGATCGTCTACGGCATCATCCAGGCACTGGACGGCAACGTGCTGGTCCCCCTGCTGTTCTCGGAAGTGGTCAACCTGCATCCGGTTGCGATCATCGTCAGCGTCCTGTTCTTCGGCGGCCTGTGGGGATTCTGGGGCGTGTTCTTCGCCATCCCGCTGGCCACGCTGGTCAATGCCGTATTGCGTGCCTGGCCCGTGCGGCGGGATGCGCCGGTGCCGGCCGGTAACGAAACGGCCTGATTGCCGCGGCTCCCCTGTCGTCGATATTCCCGGCGTTCGCCAACATCGATATCTGTCGCCTTTGGGGTAAGCGGTTTTTCCGATGCATTCTGTTTGCAGGTTGTCTATTCTCTGAGTAACTGTTCCGGATTCCCGAACGTATTTGATGGTTCTGTACCGACCATCAGGTCCGCGCTCAAGGCCGGCAGGTCGTTTCGTGACACGCCGTGAATGCATCCCTGTAGGCTCTACGGCCGCGTCCCTGCGGCCGAAGGTCACGAAACGACCTGCCGGCCTTGAGCGCTCCTTGCATGCCATCAGAGTTTCGGGGAATTCGGAACCGCCGTTTCAGCGATCGCATGTCGGTTTCGGTTGCCGCCATGACATCTCATTTCAACGGGGGGCGCGCAGATGGACGAAATCGGCTTGCTGTTCGGGATAGGCGCCCGCGGGATCGAGCGCTTGCTGGTCGTCATCTTCGCCGGCCTGTCCATCTATTTCGGCTATCGACTGTTTCTGGCGCTGCCCGTCAGTGATCACAAGGGCGAGATCGCCGTCCCCGGTTTCAAGGTGGTGCTGACCAAGGCGGGGCCGGGCGTGTTCTTCGCGGCATTCGGCAGCGCCGTACTCATCGCTGCCTTCACGAACCCGGTCGATATCGATTTCGAACGCGGGAGTTATGCCGGGGCCATGCCCGTCGCCGCGCAGGATCTGGCGTCCATGCCGGACCCGCCTCAAGCCGGACTGGAACCGGCTCGTGAACGGGTCCGGCTGGCCCTGCAGACCCTCAACTGCCTGCCCGGTTATGCCGCTGCCGCCTCGGCGAATCTGGCAGCGAGCGATATCGAACTGGCGGTTCGGGATGCCAAGGTGGCGCTGCTGCAACGGGTCTGGAAGACCGGGGAATGGGGCGATTATGCCGCGTTCGTGGCCTGGAGCAAGACGGGCCAGGGCGAGATCACGGATGAACTCCGGGCGTGGTACCTGGCCCGGAATGGCTGCTGAATGCAGGCAACGCAATCGGAAGGGAGAAGCGTCATGAAGGCACGCATCGGTCTGTTGCTGGTCGCCTTGTGCTCGGCCGGCGGGCTCTGGGCCCGTGATCTGGGCGAACTGTACGACAGGCAGACCCTGAGCAGGGCCGCGGCCGTCTATGGCCCCAACATCCAGGGCCTCTTTCGCGAGGACTTTCTCGATCGCCTGACCTTTCAGGAGCGGGTATCGTTACCGAACGTGCACCTGGAGACGCCGCTGATTGGCCCGCAACGCAGTCCCTGGGAGTTCTTTGCCCTGCCGGCCCGGCAGAAGATCGTGGTGCCGGTATTGTCCATCAGGTTTCTGGACGATCTGGCCATCACCTACGCGCATCTGGAACGCCACCAGTGCGATCGGGAACAGTTGTTCAACTACCTGACCCGTCTGTTCTACGACAAGCGGTTTCCGGCAATCCCCCCGCGCCAGGCTCTCGGGATCCCGGCCGACGCGCTGGACGATCCCTACGTGGACGACGTTTCACAGAAGATCCTCAAGTCAACCATCTATTTCCTGGTCGGGCACGAATATGCGCATCTGTTGTATCAGCATCAGGGATACGAACACATCACCGCGGCACAGGCCCAGGCGCAGGAGAGCCAGTCGGATACCTTCGCGCTCGAGATCATGCGGCGCATCGGTGTTCCGCCGCTGAGCATGGCCTTCTTTTTCACCCTGGCCAGCCGTATCGATCCGGTGCCGGCGGCCTTCTCCAGCACGGCCGAGTTCGAGCGCTATCTGCAAAAGAAGCAGACGCATCCCCTGACGGGGAAGCGCCTGCAGAACGTGGCCGGTTATCTCCGGCGTCATGCCGACAGCTATGCACGCCTGCAGGCCAACCCGACGACATGGGTTTCCGCACTGCAGGCTTCCGCCACGGACATCGAGAACCTCGGCCGGATCGTCCACGATGCACAGTTTCGCCAGTTCCAGCTCAAGCGTGGCCTGGCCGCGACCGAAAGCCAGATGCGATCGGCCTGTCCGTGACCCGACCCGATGGCGGGTGTGGAGACTTGTATACAAACTGGAAGGTCTGGTATTCGGAACTTCTATCTAGCCGATCCGCGCGAGTGCCGGGTTGCGTTCGAGAATCTCCACCGGATCGCCGACGCGGAGGGTGCCGCCGCTGCGGGGAATCAGGTTCTGCCCGAAATAGATACCGCCTTCGCCCAGCCGATAGGTGCCCAGGGTCTTCAGGGGTTCGCCATCGGCCGACTTGGTGCCGGTCTCCGGATCGATGGTGGTGAAAACGCAGCGGGAGCAGTTCTTCACGCCCTCGAATTCCACTTCGCCGATGCGCAGCCGGGTCCAGGTGTCCTCGGCATAGGGTTCGGCCCCTTCGATGACCAGGTTGGGACGAAAACGCCGCATCGGCACCGGCTGCGCCAGCCGGCGGTTGAGATCCGCGAGCGACGCGGTGGTGATGAGCAACAGGGGAAAGCCGTCGGCGAAACTGACCTCGTCACCGGGCCGACCGTAGTCGGGATCCACGTGGCGGTGGATGTCGTCGGTCATCTGCACCAGCCGGACCGGTTTGCCCAGCCATTCGCTGAACCATGCATCGGCGGCTTCACTGGGCGCCACGGCCTTCACCTGATCCTTCCACACCGTCACCATCAGATGATTCGGTGAGGCGGGTTGCACGGGAATGGCCAGTTCCGTCATGCGGGGCGCCCGCAGTCGCAGCACGTCGCCTTCGAGCAGCGCTTCGACCATGGCCAGGCGCGGAACCTGGCGGGCGGTGATGAAACGGCCCGTCTCGTCCACCAGCATCCAGCGGCGATCCCCCGGCAGGCCGCGCGGCATGACCTCGCTGGCGGCGAGATCGATCGGGCGGCCCGACTTGAGTGGATAGATGTGGATCGAGGCGAGTTTCATGATGGCAGCGGCTGCGTGTCAAAATGCCCGGGGCCATTCTAGCATGGCGGACTTTCCGGTTTTGACGGCACTGTGCCGCCGATCAATCTGTCACAACAGCCTGAATCACCACCCAAGGTGCCACGACCACGGCCCAGAACAGGGGATTTTCCCTGGACCAGTTCCGGGCCTCGTCCTCGCTGGCCCGGTGCAGGAGCTGGCTGTCCAGCCAGGCGGCAACCTGCGCCCGATCGTCCTCGGCCAGGGCCACGGCCGCCGTGAGCAGATCCAGTCCGGGTTCGGCCACCACCACGCTGCCCCGGGCGTAGTGCGGTTGCAGTTCCTGCCAGCGGATCTGGGCCGTCTGCCGGTTCAGTTCATCGTGCAGGGCCTGGCGGCGCTTCGTGGCATCGGGGTCGGACATGGGGAAAAGGGCGTCTGGCGGAAAAGACCGCTATTATAGCGCTTCTCTTCCGGCGCACCGGCTCCGTCCCGCAGGCGGCCATTCCGGGCGCCGGTCATTGCGAGCACAGGAAAACACGGCATGAAACTGGACATCGGCGCCATCGGCCAGCTCTGGCATCAGCTCGTCTGGGAGAGGCCGCTGGAGAGCGGATCCCGGGGGAAACGGCTTCTCGTCACCGCCTTGCGCATCGTCCAGCTTATCGTCCGCGATCTGGCCGAAGGCCAGCTCACCCTGCGCGCCATGGGGCTGGTCTACACCACGCTGCTGTCCATGGTGCCCCTGCTGGCCGTGAGCTTCTCCGTGCTCAAGGGCTTCGGCGTGCACAACCAGGTCCAACCCATGCTCCTGAAACTGATGGAGCCGCTGGGCGAGAAGGGGGTGGAAATCACCAACCAGATCATCGCCTTCGTGGACAACGTCCAGGTGGGCGTGCTCGGCGCCGTGGGCCTGGGACTGCTGTTCTACACGGTCATTTCCCTGTTGCAGAAGGTGGAGCGCGCCTTCAACTATACCTGGCGCGTGCCCCGGACCCGGCCGCTTTCCCAGCGCGTCAGTGACTATCTGAGCGTCATCCTGATCGGGCCGGTGCTGGTGTTCACGGCCATCGGCATCACCGCTTCGCTGGCCCGGACCTCTTTCGTGCAGACCCTGATCCAGCACCCCGTGCTCGGGAGTTTGATGGAGGTCATCGCGCACCTGCTGCCCTATGGTCTGATGACGACCGTCTTTGCCTTCGTCTATGTGCTGTTTCCCAACACCCGGGTCCAGGTTCGCGCTGCCATCATCGGCGGACTGGTTGCCAGCATTCTCTGGCAGTTCACCGGCTGGGTGTTCGCGGCCTTCGTGGTCAATTCCGCCAAGTACACGGCCATCTACTCGGTCTTTGCCACGCTCATCGTGTTTCTCATCTGGCTGTATCTGAACTGGCTGATCGTGCTGGTGGGCTGCACCATCACGTTCTATGTGCAGCATCCGGAATATCGCAACCTGCGCCCGCGGATCGTGCGCCTGAGCAACCGGGTGCGGGAGAAACTGGGCCTGTGCGTGATGATCTGCGTGGCGCGTCGTTTCCACGCCCGGGAGCCGTGCTGGACGGTCGCCACCCTGGCCGAGACCCTGAATGTGGGTGCCGATATCGTGCAACGCATCGTCGATGGCCTGGTCGAAACCCGTCTGCTGGCGACCACCGCCGACGAGCCGCCATGCCTGCTGCCGGCCAGCGCCCTGGAAAGCCTGACCTTGCGGGAAGTGCTGTCGGCCATTCGCCGGATCGGCGAACAGCGCTCGATCACGCTCGACGTCCTGCCGCAGGACGAAACGGTGGACGCCCTGACCGGCGAGATCGAGGCGGCCATCGACACCGCCACGGGCGACCGCACCCTGCTGGACATCGTGCGCGACGAGCCGCATTCGGCACAATCGCCTCAGAAAGCCTGAACGGCGAGTCGTCGATTGTGCGGGGAGAAAAAGAAAAGGCGCCGGGAAAACCGGCGCCTTTTGCGAATGTCTGGGATGTTCGGGAAATGGTGCCGAGGAGAGGACTTGAACCTCCACGGGGTTTCCCCCACTAGCACCTGAAGCTAGCGCGTCTACCAATTCCGCCACCTCGGCATAGGGCGCGCACTCTACCGGGAGCCGGCGAGGTTGTCAAATCGCCCGCCGGCAGGCCGGAAAAATCCCCCGCAAGCGGCCCGGCTACGTTACACTACGGGCCCGAATCTATATATAAAAGGTACAGGAAAACCCATTCCATCCCGCCCATGAACAAAAAGACGAAATCCGCCGCCGACCCTTACGCGGCGCGCGAAGCCCAGAAATACGAAAACCCCATCCCCAGCCGCGAATTCATCATCCAGCTCCTCGAGAAAGAGGGCCATCCCATGACCCGGGAGGCCATCGCCGAGGCGTTGGCGCTCGAGAGCGAGGAGCAGCTCGAGGCCCTGCGCCGGCGTCTGCGCGCCATGGAGCGCGACGGCCAGCTGGTGTTCAACCGCCGCAACGAGTACGGCCTGGTCAGCCACATGAACCTGGTCCGCGGCCGGGTCATCGGCCATCCCGACGGTTTCGGTTTCCTGGTTCCCGACGAGACCGGCGACGACGTGTTCCTCTCCGCCCGCGAGATGCGCAGCCTGCTGCACGGCGACCGGGCGCTGGTGAGCATCACCGGCGTGGATCGCCGCGGCCGCCGCGAGGGCACCCTCATCGAGGTGCTGGAACGGGCCAACCACACCCTGGTGGGCCGCCTGTTCGTGGAGAGCAACATGGCCTTCGTGGTGCCCGACAACAAGCGCATCCACCAGGACATCCTGATCCCGCCCGAGCACCGGGGCGTGGCCGAGAACGGCCAGATCGTGGTGGTGGAAATCCTCGAGCAGCCGACCCGCTACCGCCAGCCCATCGGCAAGGTCGTGGAGGTGCTGGGCGATCACATGGCGCCCGGCATGGAAATCGACGTGGCCATCCGCTCCCACGGCCTGCCCATGGTCTGGTCGCCCGAGACGGAGCAGGCCATCGCCCACCTGCGCGAGGAGGTGGAGGAAGCCGACAAGCGCGGCCGCGAGGACATCCGCCATCTGCCGCTGGTGACCATCGACGGCGAGGACGCCCGCGACTTCGACGACGCCGTGTACTGCGAGCGCAACGACGCCGGCTGGCGCCTGCTGGTGGCCATCGCCGACGTCTCCCATTACGTGGAACCCGACTCGCCCCTCGACGCCGATGCCCTGGAGCGGGGCAACTCGGTCTATTTCCCGGAACGGGTCATTCCCATGCTGCCCGAGGTGCTGTCCAACGGCCTGTGTTCGCTCAATCCCCAAGTGGATCGCCTGTGCATGGTCTGCGACATGCAGCTCAGCCCACGGGGCGTGCTCAAGGACTTCCGTTTCTATCCGGCGGTGATGTTCTCCCACGCCCGCCTCACCTACACCAAGGTGGCGGCCATGCTGGTGGAGGGCGACGAGGAACTGCGCGAGACCTACCGGGAAGTGCTGCCGCATCTGGAGGATTTGCACGCCCTGTACAAGGTGCTGCGCAAGCGCCGCGAGCAGCGCGGCGCCATCGACTTCGAGACCGTGGAGACCCGCATCGTCTTCGGCGAGGAGCGCAAGATCGATCGCATCGTGCCGGTGATCCGCAACGACGCCCACAAGATGATCGAGGAGTTCATGATCACCGCCAACGTGGCCACCGCCCGTTTCCTGCTCAAGGCGAAGATCCCGGCCCTGTACCGGGTGCACGAGGGGCCGGCGGCGGAGAAGCTGGAGGATCTGCGGTCCTTCCTGGCCGAGTTCGGCCTCAGGCTCGAAGGCGGCGACAGTCCCCAGGCCAAGGACTACGCGAAACTGCTCAAGGAAGTCCAGGGCCGGCCCGATGCCCACCTGATCCAGACGGTCCTGCTGCGCAGCCTCAAGCAGGCGGTCTACAGCCCCGACAACGTGGGTCACTTCGGCCTGGCCTACGACGCCTATGCCCACTTCACCTCGCCCATCCGCCGCTATCCGGATCTGCTGGTGCACCGGGCCATCCGCCACGTGCTCTCCGGCCAGCCGCCGGAGCTGTTCCGCTACGATCACGAGAAGATGGTGAATCTTGGCGAGCACTGTTCCCAGACCGAACGCCGCGCCGACGAGGCCACCCGCGACGTGGTGGACTGGCTCAAGTGCGAATACATGCTCGACGAGGTGGGAGGCGAGTTCGACGGCACCATCACCAGCGTCACCGGCTTCGGCCTGTTCGTGGAGCTGGACGACATCTACGTCGAGGGCCTGATCCACATCACCAGCCTGGAGAACGACTACTATCACTTCGATCCGGTCAAGCATCAGCTTGTGGGCGAGCACAACCATCAGGTCTACCGGCTCGGTGATCGCCTGCGGGTGAAGGTGGCCCGGGTGGATCTGGACGAGCGCAAGATCGACTTCGCCTACGTGGGACCGGCCCAGAGCCAGCCCACGACCATGTCGGCCGCTCCCGAGAGCACCGGTGGCAAGAAGAAGGCGGCGAAGAAGAAGGCCAGCCGCGGCAAGAAGGGCGCGAGCAAAAAGAAGAGCGCCAGGAAGAAGGCGGCGAAGAAGACCACCCGCAAGACCCACAACCGCAAGAAGACCAAGCGCAGCCAGAGCAAGGCGCGCTGAGCCCGGCCATGGCCGAGACCGAGATCCTGCATGGCCTGCATGCGGTGCAGGCGGCGCTGGAACACGAGCCGGAGCGCATCACCGGCCTGTGGATCGAACAGGGCCGGCACGACCGGCGCATCCGCGAGCTGGAGGAAACCGCCCGAGCCGCCGGGGTGAAGGTCCGGCGGGTGCCCCGCGAAGCGCTCGAACGCCGGGCACCGGGGCGCCGGCATCAGGGCGTGGTGGCCGAGGTCCAGGCCCTGCCGCCGCGCGACGAGGCGCAACTGCTGCCCCTGCTCGAATCCCTCGCCGAGCCGGCCTTCCTGCTGGTCCTCGACGGCGTGCAGGATCCCCACAACCTCGGCGCCTGCCTGCGCACTGCCGACGCCGCGGGCGTGCACGCCGTGATCGCGCCGAAGGACCGCGCCTGCGGCCTCACCGGCACGGTGCGCAAGGTGGCCTCCGGCGCCGCCGAGACGGTGCCCTTCTTCCAGGTCACCAACCTGGCCCGCACCCTGCGCCGCCTGCAGGAAGCCGGGATCTGGCTGGTGGGCACCGACGTGGACGCCGACACCGATCTCTTCGCCGCCGATCTCACCGGCCCCCTGGCCCTGATCCTCGGCGCCGAAGGCCGCGGCCTGCGCCGCCTCACCCGCGAAGCCTGCGACATCCTGATTTCCCTGCCCATGCGCGGCACCGTCCAGAGTCTCAACGTCTCGGTCGCGACCGGCATCTGCCTGTACGAAGCGTTACGGCAACGGGGCCTCGATGGGGGGCGCTGGAAATGACACGGAGGGCACGGAGACACGGAGTTCACGGAGAAAAATTATTGTTTTCCTCAAACAGCAAATCTCTCACCGATAACAAAATCAAAAATCTCCGTGCCCTCCGTGTCTCCGTGCCCTCCGTGTTCCTTCCACCCACCCCGAATAAGGACGAGGGATTGCGCCGATCCCCGGGTTCCCGTACAATCGCCGGTCTTTCGCGGCCCCAGTAGGCCCGGAAGTCACAATCCGACACACTCTCTGCCTCACCGCCACGACGGGAGGCTTGATAGCCGAAGGGAGCATCATGAGACACTACGAAATCGTGTTTCTGGTCCATCCTGACCAGAGCGAGCAGGTTCCCGCCATGCTCGAACGCTACCGCAAGACCATCGAAGGCAAGGGCGGCAAGATCCACCGTCTCGAGGACTGGGGTCGTCGCCAGCTCGCCTACACCATCCAGAAGGTCCACAAGGCCCACTACGTGCTCATGAACATCGAGTGCGACAAGGAGACCCTGGAAGAGCTGACCGCCGCCTTCCGCTTCAACGACGCCGTGATCCGCAATCTGGTCATCAAGCGCGACAAGGCCATCACCGAGCCCTCGCCGCTGGCCAAGAAGGAAGAGGGCGAGAAGAAGGAAGCCGAGGCCGCCCCGGCCGCCGCGGAAGCCTGAATCACCGGTACCGTTTGAACGCGCCGCCGAAGCGGCGCCTGCATGAAGGAAACCCGACATGTCCCGTTATTTTCGTCGCAGAAAGTACTGCCGCTTCACTGCCGAAGGCATTGAAGAGATCGATTACAAGGATCTGAACCTGCTCAAGGCCAACATCTCCGAGAGCGGCAAGATCGTCCCGAGCCGGATCACCGGCACCAAGGCCAAGTATCAGCGCCAGCTGGCCACTGCCGTCAAGCGCGCCCGCTACCTGGCCCTGCTGCCGTACACCGACTCGCACAAGTAAGTCGCAAGCCTCGGCCATGCGGGGGCTGGCCTCCCACATCCTGCGTGGCCGGATGCCGGCCATCCTCACGGTGGCGGCACTGGCGGTCCTGGCGCTGGCCGTGCCGCTGCTGGGCTGGCCGCTGACCTGGTTCAGCGCCGGTGGCGTTGCCCTGGTGACCCTGCAGCAGGGTGCCCGGGAGGGAGGCATCGTGGTCGCCGGGGCCACGGCGCTGGTGGGCGTGCTGGGCATGCTCTTCGGCGCGCCGGGCCTGGCGCCGGCCCTGCTGATCGGCCTGTGGCTGCCCGTCTGGGTGGCGGCCGCGGCCACGGGGGCCAGCCGCTCGCTGGCGCTGGGGCTGATGATCTGCAGCCTGATCGGGGCGCTGATCGTGATGGGTGCCTGGGTCGTGCTGGACGATCCGGTGCGCTCGTGGCAGAACTACATTCACGAGGCGCTGCTGCCGGCGCTCGAGCAGGCGGGCATCCTGGTCGACATGCCGGCCGACTTCGAGGCCCGGCTGAACGAGACCGCCCGCATCATGACCGGGGCGATGGCCGCCTCGGGCACCTTCGGGCTGTCGCTGGGGCTCGTCATCGGCCGCTGGTGGCAGTCGGTGGTGACCCGGCCCGGGGCCTTCGGCGAGGAATTCCGCCGCCTGCGGCTGGGCCGTATCGTCAGCCTGCTGATGCTGGCGGTGGTCCTCGGCGCGGCGTTTCTGCCCGAAACGCTGGCCCTGCCGCTGGTGAACCTGGTACCGGTGCTGGCCGTGCCCTTTCTGCTGCAGGGGCTGGCGCTGGCCCACGTGATCCTGGGGCGCCGCCCGCAGGACCGGGGCTGGCTGATCGGGTTCTATGTGCTGCTGGTGCTGTTCATGCCCTGGTCGCTGGTGTTCGTGGCGGTCCTGGGCTGGCTGGACAATGGCCTGGACTTCCGGGCGCGCCTGCCGGCGGGCGTCGATTGAAACGCCGGCACGGAAACGAGCGAAATTACCGACTATTCAGGAGTCATACGATGGAAGTCATTCTGCTGGAGAAGGTGGCCAACCTGGGCGATCTGGGCGACAAGGTCGAGGT
>Ga0256832_1001837_pt1 | contig 14490 bp, 12 predicted proteins | sample 134614metaG_FD_190534 | JGI IMG/M metagenome (GOLD analysis project Ga0256832, IMG submission 190534) | Hydrothermal vent microbial communities from Lau Basin, Pacific Ocean - 134-614 | ecosystem: Environmental > Aquatic > Marine > Hydrothermal vents | place: Pacific Ocean: Lau Basin | collected...
AAAACCATTCCGTACTCTGTCTATTTTTTCTCATTTTTGGTTAAAAATTCGGCTTATAACCTTATAATACCTGAGAATTCGGAGGAAAAGAATTATTAACCCTATCCGGTCAATGATGATAATGAGAAGCGTAGTGAAACATAAGTTGTTTTTGTTATTTTTGATTTGTGATTCAACGTTTGATCTTTTTCATCTTTTTTCTGCTAAGCCTGAGCCTTTGGAGTCAGGGTTACCGGCATTTTACCATTGAGGACGGATTACCAAGTAACCGTATTTACAAAGTGTTGCAGGATTCCACCGGTTTTATTTGGATAGCCACCGACAACGGCCTGGTGCGTTTTGACGGCGTACGTTTCAAAGTATTCAATTCTTCCAACGGATTACCGGTTAATGATATATGGGAAATGGCGGTGGATACCCGAAATCGCTTATGGTTTATCACCAATGCCTCGGGATTGGGTTTTATCAAGAATGATAGTGTCTATGTTTTTTATGCAAAGGATAATCAAAATTTCAATCCGTTGTATTACAATGTATCCGATACAACCGTCGGTTTTAAAAACGCCGACGGGAAATATTATATTTGGACGGGTAATGAATGGAAGATAAGCAGGCAGCATTTATTCAAGGATAATTATCAATTGATACATCCGAATTTCGGGGGGATAGGAAGAGATAAACATCACCTTGACAGGTGGTTTATAATGAACAAGAATGGCGATACGATACCATTAAATATAAAAATTTCAGGCCGATATTTGTTTGTAAATCAAGTTTCCGGAGATATCTTTACACTCAGCGATTATCAAAAATTGGCCGTAGTTCGTTTAGATAGTTTATTTGCCAACACACTGGAAATAGATTCTTTATTTGAAAATTTTCCCCGGGGCATTCCAAGTCGTGCCGGACTGCAATGGACAAGTGGAAACGCTTGGTTGCTAACAGACAAAAACGGAAAAATAAAGGATTGGAAACGATTTGAAAAAGTAGATGAAGCCCATGGTGTTTTTCAAGACCGACAAGGAAATTTTTGGGTTTATACTTTTGGGAACGGATTATGGTTTTTCCCCAAAGCCAATCCTGAATTAGCTCGTTTTCTGGTAAACCGAAAGGTGCATTTTGCCAAGAAAATAGGAGATAAAATATTCGTACACATTTTGGATGACGGTGTTTATCAATGGAATCCCACATCTGCTGAATTCCATAAAGTTTTGCCTTATAAAGGTTATGTCTATAATATTTTTTCCGGGCCGGATAACTCCATCTATGTGTTGGGAAGTACTCGGTTATTTATTCGAAGGCGAAACCATTGGACCGAGTTTGAAAATTGGTATGGAATCAATGGAATCGGCCTAGGAAAGCATCTATATTTTTCCATGAAATCACATGTATTGAAAACCGATAATTTTTTACAAACCGTTGATACATTATCCTTGTCAAATGTAGTTATGTTTCGTAATACACCGCTGGGTTTATTAGCCGCCACGAACCGGGGATTGTTTCATATAAAGGGGGATAAATTTTTCCCCGTGTTTGCTCAAAAATTGAGTATAATGCCGATAAAAGATATACGTGTTAAGAAAAATAATACGTATGTGCTCACTGAAAACGGTAAGATATACCGCATCAGCATGCCGGGCGAATTATATGAACTAAAAATAGAAGGTATGAGAGGTCCTATCGGAACGATGGCCTTTGACCGCGAAGGGAAATTATGGATAGGAGGTGAAAAAGGTTTACAAGTATTTGTCCCTGATGAAAATGATAATTACCGTTTCCTGTACGGATTTCACAAAATGCACGGACTGACATCGGAACAAGTCACGGGTATTTTGTTGGACAGTCTCCATGTCTGGGTTAGTTCCTATAATGGAATAGTCAGGTTTCCCGCTCGGATGAAACCGCCGCGCGAATTGGAGCATCTCTATTTGCGTTTTATTGAATATGGAGGACATAAACAAAAACAAGATAAATGGAAATTTCAACCCAAAAGCCGGCTGAGAATCGGATTCGGTATTGTGGATTATATGCATCCCGAACATGTTCAACTATACTACCGAATGATGCCCGACGGACATTGGCATCATGCCACTTCTGACGAAGTAAGTTTCGAAAGGCTCATACCTGGCAATTACCGTTTTGAACTAAAAGCACTAGCCCCGGATGGAACCCGGAAGCATTTGGCATATGACTTTAGCATACTTCCGTTGTGGTGGCAAACGACCACTACTCGTTTGCTTTTTGGAGTGCTAATGGCTTTTATGCTACTTTTTACAGGGAATTGGATAAGGAAAAAACAATCACAGCGTAGGTATGAGTTACTGATTCGTGAAAAACAATGGGCCGAAGCCGAATTGGCCGCCTTACGAAGCCGGATGAATCCGCATTTTATTTTTAACGCGCTCAACAGCATCTTGTATCATATTGAAAAAAAAGAATACCGCTTATCGGAAAAATACCTGGTCAAGTTTTCACAGCTCGTCAGAAAAATTTTCGAATTATCGGCTGTCAAAACAGTGGAACTGGAAAAGGAAATACAGTTTATTACCGATTATTTGGAAATGGAAAAACTCCGATTCAAAGACCGTCTTTCCTATTGCATAGATATAGCTCCGGAGGTGAAGCTTACGACCAAAATTCCTTCCATGCTCCTGCAACCATTGGTGGAAAACGCGTTGCAGCACGGATTGTTTCACAAAAAAGGCAAAGGGCATGTCTGTATTGAAATACGCAAGTCGGGTCAAAAGGGATTGGAAATACGTGTTAAGGATGACGGTATCGGTATCAAACGGGCCGAAGCAATGAAAAAACACACCCTCGGAAATCACCTTTCACGCGCCACCCGCATCTTGCAAGGTCGTATCAACCTTATAAATAAGAGCGGAAAATGGAAAATCAACATGCAAATGCATGACCGGACACAAAATGAAAATGAAACATACAATACCATTGTCACCCTAAAAATAGAACCTCATGATCAAAGCCATCATCATTGACGACGAACCCAAAGCTTTGGAAATACTCACATTGAAATTACAAAGATTATTTCCCGAAATCAATGTGGTCCGAAGCTATGAAAATCCGGAACAAGCCTTGTCGGAATTGCCTCACATCCAACCCGATTTGGTTTTTCTGGATATAGCCATGCCGGGCATGAACGGTTTTGAATGGTTGGAAACCGTGGAAGAACCTTCGTTTGAAGTGGTCTTCGTAACCGCCTATGATGAATTTGCTTTGGAGGCCCTGCGACATGCCGCAGTGGGTTATGTATTGAAACCCATCGATGAAAATGAATTGAAAAATGCCGTAAAAAATGCCCTTAAAAATATTGAAGCCAAGAATTCCTTTCATCATAACACCGATTTATTGAGTTATTTACGCAGCAATGATAAACTTCTTTCCATACCGCTGACCGAAGGCATCAAATTCATTCGCATCGATAAAATTGTACGCCTTGAAGGTACGGCCGGATATACCCGCATTGTGTGTGAAAACGGCAAAGATTTTATCAGCTCTTATTCACTGGGGAAATTTCAGGAAATGTTACCGGAAGATCATTTTATCAAAACGCATCGTTCGCATATTGTCAATCTGGATTATGTGGAAACTTATTTGCACAAAGGTTTTTTGGAGTTGACCAATGGAGATCAAATTCCTTTGACCCGGCCGAATAGGAAAGAATTTTGGAATAAAATGGAAAAACGTAAGTAAAAGATTTTATAAACATCACAACAATAAAGGCTTTAGGGAAACAACAAATGTTAAAGTTTATAAAGCCGGTCATTTTAATGCATATTTTTACTAATTTCGGGGGCGTGAATTTAAAAATGGATTTTTATGAAGGTTATCGGGATCATGAGTGGCACATCTCTTGACGGCGTGGACATGATTTATGTGGACTTTGACGATGAGAAGGTGAATAAATACCAAATTCTGGCGGCTAAAACATATCCTTATAGTGGGGATCAAAAAAAGAAACTCTATGATGCATTTCATTTTGACAGTAAACAATTGATGGAACTGCATGTTGATTTCGGGTCTTTTTTGGGCAGATTGGCCAAAAGATTTATTGCCGATTTTGATTTGCCCGCTCCCGACTGGATTTCATCACACGGCCACACCATTTTTCATGAACCTTTGAAAGGCTATACTTTCCAAATAGGTCATGGAGCCTATTTGATGGCGGCATCGGAAGTGAACACGGTTTGTGATTTCAGGCCGCAAGACATAGCTTTGGGTGGCATGGGTGCCCCTTTTGCTCCCATTGGTGATCATATTTTGTTTAAGGAATATGACTATTGTCTCAACATAGGCGGATTTGCCAATGTTTCTTATGAAGACGAGAAAGGTAAACGTCAAGCACATGATATTGTGGCGGCCAATTTTGTTTTAAACGCAATGGCCGAATGGCTGGGCAAACCCTATGATGAAGGAGGAAAATTTGCACGTCAAGGGAAAATAATAAAGGATTTGTTCAATGAACTGAAAGTTCAATCGAATTTAGGAGATTTAAAATTATCCTTAGGAAGGGAATTTGTGGAAGAAAAAATATTCCCGATTCTGAACAAATTTTCAAATAATATTTACAATTTATTGAGAACGTATGTCGAATTTATTGCCTCCGAAATTGCTACCAGCGTGGGTAAGGGTAAAATGCTGATTACGGGAGGTGGAGCTTATAATGATTTTTTGATTGAACGCATCAAAGCTTTATCCGAAACGGAAATTATTATACCGGATAAAATAATTGTAGATTTTAAAGAAGCACTTATTTTTGCTTTGATGGGATATTTGAGAGTAAAAAACAAAGTGAATGTGTTAGCATCGGTAACGGGTGCCCGGAAAGATCATTCTTCCGGAGTGATTTATTTGGTCCCCGAATAAGTTTAGTTTTATTACATTTGTCGTTGTTAAAAAATTTAGGCACATGGATTTAGCGCAAATTATTCCCTGGTTAATCGTCATTGCTTTTGTTGTAGGATATGTGTTAATCGCCACGGAGCATAAACTGGGGGTGGATAAAACCGTTCCAGCATTGGTGCTGGCGGCCGTGTTATGGACGATTGTTAGCATTGCTTTTAAAAACGGTTGGATCAACGTTATTGATGCAGAAGGACATGTTTATAAATTTTTGGATGGTGAATCGGCCGAACATGGGTTCAAAAATATTTTGCTTCATCATTTGGCCAAGACATCGGAAATTTTGGTTTTCTTGCTTGGGGCCATGACTATTGTGGAATTGATAGACTTACACCGGGGTTTTGAAATATTGAAATCCTATATCAAAACTAATAGCCGCAGGAAACTACTATGGGTGATTGGCATTTTGGCCTTTTTCTTGTCTGCTGTAATTGACAACTTGACGGCCACCATTGTTTTGATAACACTCTTGAGGAAACTTATCAAAGAAAGAAACGACAGGATTTGGTATGCATCGCTTATTGTGATTGCCGCCAATGCAGGTGGCGCTTGGTCTCCCATTGGTGATGTGACAACCACCATGCTTTGGATTGCCAATAAAATTTCTGTAGCGGGTTTGATTGAGCATGTGGTGGCTCCATCGTTATTAAATTTTGCCGTTCCGTTTTTTATAGCATCCACCTTCCCGGTTTTTAAAGGCTATGTGGATAGAGCCAAAGAAAACGAAAGGGAACTGGAAAAAATCGAACTATTACTCAGTAGCCGGACGATGCTTTTTGTAGGCTTGGGATCCATCATTATGGTTCCTGTTTTTAAAGTAGTAACCCATTTACCTCCTTATATTGGAATGATGTTGGCTTTGGGCATTGTATGGTTGGTATCGGAAATTGTTCACCCGGAAGAAGAATTCACTGAAGAACGCAAGCATCTTTATTCTGCACACACGGCCTTATCTAGGGTGGAAATGTCCAGTATTTTGTTTTTCTTGGGTATTCTTCTTGCAGTGGGAGCTTTGGAAAGTGTGGTTTGGGGAAGCATTCAAATAAACGGCCATTTAGCTGAAGCCAATACATTACAATATTTGGCCTATGTGCTCAATAATATCTTCCCTTCGCAAGAAATTGTGATCATTCTCTTGGGGATTATCTCCGCCATTATTGATAACGTTCCGTTGGTAGCGGCAGCCATCAGCATGTTTGATTGGCCGATGGATTCGGTTTATTGGCATCAAATAGCTTATTCTGCCGGAACAGGTGGTAGTATTTTGATCATCGGTTCGGCAGCGGGAGTGGCCGCGATGGGTATGGAAAAAATAGAGTTTTTCTGGTATTTGAAACGAATTTCATGGTTGGCATTTTTGGGTTTTTTAACCGGATTTATAACTTTTGGGATTGAAAGTTTTTTTATATAAGTAATAATTAAATAATAACCACGTTTGAATAAAGATTAAAATAAAAAGATTAAAATAATAATCATATGATTCCACTTCAAACCACAAAAGTAGCGGATACATTGGCCACAGCAAGCGAAAACCTCACCGGTGAGCCGGTGGAGAAAACCTTATCCGTAATGGATTTGGTGCTTCAAAGCGGACCGGCCGGACTAACCATTATCATTCTTTTGTTTTTGATGCTTTTTGTAACGCTATTCATCTATTTTGAACGTTTATCCGCCTTGAAAGACGCTTCCAAAATCGATCCTAACTTTATGAATCAAATACGTCATTCCATTAAATCGGGGAATTTGGAAGGGGCGCTCATGCTTGCCCGTCAATCCAAATCTCCTGTAGCCCGGTTGATTGAAAAAGGCATTACGCGTATAGGAAAACCCTTGGATGATATCAACAAAGCCATTGAAAATGCAGGGAAACTGGAAGTTTATAACCTGGAAAAAAATGTGAGTATACTGGCCATGATTGCCGGAGCGGCACCTATGTTAGGTTTCTTGGGAACCGTAGTAGGTATGATTATTGCGTTTCATAACATGGCTTCCGGAGGTGGAAAAATTGAAGTAAGTGCTTTGGCTCAAGGTATATACACGGCCATGACCACCACTGTTGCCGGTTTAATTGTGGGAATTATTGCATACATAGCCTACAACCATTTGGTGGTTAAAACCGATAAGTTGATATATAAAATGGAAGCCAATGCCGTAGAATTTTTGGATGTTTTAAACGAACCCGCCTAATCATCCCACCATGGATTTAAAAGGAAGAAATAAAATAAGTCCGGAATTCAGCATGGCATCCATGACGGACATTGTCTTTTTGTTGTTGATATTCTTTATGCTCACCTCCACTTTGGTGGCCGTAGATGCATTGGATATTGTTTTGCCCAAAGCTAAAGGGAAAACCGAAAAAAGTCAGGACGTGTCGGTGACCATCACCAAAGATTTGAAATTTTATGTGAATAAAACTCCGGTCCCTAAGGATAAAATCCCTGCGGTGATACAAGCCAAACTCAAAAACGATGATAAACCTGTTGTCATTCTCCGTGCCGAAGAAGGTGTTCCCATTGAAGAAGCCGTGTACATCATGGATATTGCCAACCGGAATAATTATAAATTGATATTGGCGGTCAGTCCGGAATAAAATTTGTATTTTTAATTAACCGAGTTTAGAATAAACCATGCTGGAAACCAAACATCAACGTAAAGCATTGATGGAAACCGTTGCCATTTTGGCGGTTCTCATTGCTTTAATGTTGATTTCGGGATTAAAATACCTGGATCCGCCTCCACCGGGAAATATTGCCGTTAATTTCGGTACTTCCGAAACGGGAAAAGGAAATGTTCAACCAGAACAACCCGTCAACAAACCCAAACCGGTCACTCCACCCGAACCTGTCAAGCAAGTGAAAGAACAAGTGCTGACCAATGACCAAACGGATGCACCCATAATTACTCCCAAGAAAAAGAAACCCAAATCCAAACCTCAATCTAAACCGAAGCCCAAACCCAAGCCTTCCAAAGAAACCACCGATGTGTTGGATAATATTTTCAATGCCCCTGCAGATGAAGGAGGTGAAGGCGATGATCAAACCGTTGGAGACAAAGGAAATCGAGAAGGAGATAAAAATGCCAAGGGATATTACGGCACGGGTAAATCGGGCGGTGGAGGAGACGGAAATTATTTTTTGGGCAACCGCAAACCCGTTTATAAAGCCAAGCCTGCCTACAAATGTAATGAAAGCGGCACTGTGGTGGTCATCATCACGGTGGACCGGAACGGAAATGTAATCAAAGCCGTGAAAGGAAGAGGTACTACCGCCGCTCCTTGTTTGACCGAAGCCGCCATTCAAGCCGCCTATAAAACCAAGTGGGAAAAAGGCGATATGGACAAGCAAGTGGGCAAAATTATTTTCCGTTTCAAATTGCAATGAGCACTACCTATGAACAGACTTTGCAGTGGATGTACGGTAAATTACCGGCTTATCAACGTATAGGCCAAAAAGCTTTCAAAAAAGATTTAACCAATATCAGAGAATTTGCCAACAGGTTAGGACAACCGCATCTTTCTTATGCTACCATTCACGTGGCCGGCACAAATGGAAAGGGGTCGGTGAGTTCCATGTTGGCTTCCGTGTTGCAAGAGGCGGGATATAAAACGGGGCTTTATACTTCGCCGCATTTGAAAGATTTCAGGGAACGTATTCGCATTAACGGGGAAATGATTTCCAAGGATTATGTGATTTATTTCATCGACCGGCATCGTGATTTTCTGGAAAAACAACAACTTTCTTTTTTTGAAATGACTGTGGGGATGGCTTTTCAATATTTCCATGATATGCAAGTGGATGTGGCGGTGATTGAAACCGGCTTGGGCGGACGACTGGATTCCACCAACATCATCCGGCCCGAACTGAGCATTATCACCAATGTGCATTATGACCACACGGACATGCTGGGCGATACTTTGGCAAAAATAGCCCGGGAAAAGGCCGGTATTATCAAAACGGGAACCCCTGTTGTGATTGGCGAGAAACATCCCGAAACGGAACCTGTTTTTTGGCAAACCGCTCAAGAAAAAAAAGCGGAAATTTTTTGGGCGGAAGATTTCAAAATTCCGCCTTTACAATCGGATTTGAAGGGAACATATCAAAGACAAAATATAAGGACGGTTTGGGCTTCTATAGATATTTTAAGAAAAAGAGATTTTAAAATTCCGCCCGAAGCCATTGAACGGGGACTTTTACATGTTCAAAAAAATACGGGTTTGCGCGGCAGGTGGGAAATTTTGAGTGACCGGCCGTTCACTGTTGCCGATACGGCACACAATCCGCATGCTTTCCGTGAAGTGATGGAACAATTGAAAACCGTTCCGCACGAACAAGCCTTTTTTGTTTTGGGTTTTGTAGAAGGAAAAGATTTGGAACAAATGATTGACTTCATTCCGCAAGATGCACAAGTTTTTTTAAGCCGGCCGGCCGTGTTGAGAGGCCGTGATCCGAATGAAGTTGCACAAATTTTTGAGCGTAAAGGATTACGGCCTGAAATTTTTCGCAGTATACGTGATGCTTTTGATAAAGCGCGTTCTCTTGCAGCGGAAAACGATTTAATTTACGTGGGTGGAAGCACATTTACGGTGGCGGAAATTTTGTAGTATGCTTTTTTCAATTGCGCCGGCGGGCGAAGTGGTATCCTTGCGAAGGCGAAAAGCTTATTTTTGTTTGACGGAGGAGGCTCCGAGCGAAGACGAGGAGACCCCGCACGGCAACTTACAAAAATGCTTTGAGCCGAGCAAGATTTAAACGGAGCACGCCATAAGGCGCCCTGAAAATTACAAGCAATAAATTAAAAATGAATGTCATCGGCGTGCATGCGCAGGATTCGGCGGGTGGCAAAATAGGAAGTCAACAAGGTGATGACGAGCGAAAAGACAATGAGGCCTCCGAAAAGGTATAGATAGGTATTTAACCCGGACAAAAAAGTAAGTCCTTCAAAATATTTTTTCAAATAGAACAATCCGGCATATAAACTTGCACCGGCCAAAACGGATGCCAATAAACCTGTTATCATGTTTTTCCAAACAATGGGGCGAATAATGTAGGATTCGGGTGCACCGACCAATTGCATGGTTTTGATGATATGACGTCGGTTGTAGATGCTCAAACTTACGGTATTGCGGATGAGAAGCCATACAATGAACAGTAAAACCAATCCCAAGCCTAGGATGATAATTCCGATTTTACGGATATTTTTGTTCAATAAATCCAATACGGCTTGTTCGTAGGCTACTTCTTGTATATGCTTGTTTTTTTGGAGGTTCCGTGTGAAGTTTTTGACGATGGAATCGTTTACAAAGCGTGCATTCAAATGGATTTCCAAATTGTCTTGCAGGGGATTGGTGCCCAAAATTTCTATAAAATCCTCTCCTAAAATTTCTTTGGCTTTTTCGGCCGCCCGCTCTTTGGAAATGAAAACAATGTCTTTGACAAGGGTGTCGGTTTTCAACCTTTTTTCGGTCTTCTTGATGGTGGCAACAGGTGTTCCTTGCTTAAAATAAACGGTGATGGTGAATTTTTCTTTGAAATATTGATTCAGATGATTGGCGTTGATGATCAGAATGCCGAAAATCCCCAAAAGTAAAAGCATTAAAAACAAACTGACAAATAGGGTGATGTATAAATTCTGTTTTCTATAACGGGTATATTGCTTTTCTACATTCATACGAGGATATGTTCATTCACGAAAATAAACATTTTATTCCATTTCATAGGTTGTCCCTTCGGGCGTGTCTTTCAAACGAATACCGTGCCGTGCCAAATCATCTCTTATTTTATCGGCCAATGCCCAATTTTTTTGTTTTCTAGCTTGATTTCTCAAATCTATCAGAAGTTCCATGAGAAAATCCATGTTTTTTTGTGTCTTTCCTTCGTCTTGGACGGCGGGAATGCCCAGTATGTCAAACAAGAAAGTTTCAAAGGTATTTTTAAGTAGTTCTTTGTCTTCTTGTGTGACGGTTTCTTTGCCTTCGGCTATGTTTTTGATTTTTTTGGCGCCGTCGAAAAGTCGTGCAATGGTGACTGGTGTATTGAAATCGTCGTTCATGGCTTGGTAGAGCGAATCTTTCCAGGCTTTGACATCCCAAGTGCTTTTCGCATGCACAGGAAGTTTTTCTATGGATTGATAGGCATCAAGCAATCTTTTTAAACCTTTTTCCGCGGCTTTCAATGCGTCATCGGATAAGTCCAAAATGTTGCGATAGTGTGCTTGCAAGAAGAAAAAGCGCAAGACGGCCGGTGAATAGGCTTTGGAAAGTTTATCGTTTTTACCGGAGAAAATTTCTTCGGGCAAGATGGTATTTCCGGTGGATTTTGACATTTTTTGTCCGTTCATGTGCAACATGTTGGCGTGCATCCAATATTTGACCGGATCAACGCCGTATAGTGCTTTCCCTTGTGCTATTTCGCATTCGTGATGGGGAAATTTCAAATCCATACCGCCACCGTGAATATCAAACTGTTCGCCCAAATATTTGGTGCTCATCACCGTACATTCCAAATGCCATCCTGGGAAACCTTCACCCCAAGGCGACGGCCATCGCATGATATGCTGCGGTTTGGCTTTTTTCCATAAAGCAAAATCTTGCGGATTGCGTTTTTCGTCTTGGCCTTCAAGTTCTCTTGTATGGGCCATGAGGTCTTCAATATTCCTGCCGCTCAATTTTCCGTATTTATCAACTTCTTTGTTGTATTTGATCACATCAAAATAAACCGAACCGTTCACTTCATAGGCCAAACCTTTATCTAAAATTTCTTTGGTGGCTTCAATTTGCTCTATGATATGTCCTGTAGCGGTGGGTTCAATACTCGGTGGCAGGTTGTTGATCTTATCCAGGATGCGGTGAAAATCCACCGTGTATTTTTGCACGATTTCCATGGGTTCAATCTTCTCCAGCCGGGCTTTTTTGGAGATTTTATCTTCTTCACTGTCATCTTCCAGGTGTCCGGCATCGGTGATGTTGCGCACATATCTGACCTTGAAACCCAAATGTTTCAAATATCTGTAAACTACATCAAACGCTACAAAAGTGCGAACATTTCCCAAGTGAACATGACTATAAACCGTAGGGCCGCAAACATACATCCCCACATGTCCGGGCACAACCGGACGAAAAGGTTCTTTTTTCCCCGTTAATGAATTGTAGATTTTCAACTTTTCAGCATATTCTTTTATGGCATCAGACATGGTGGTTCTTTTTTCACTCAAAAAAATTCGTGTTCATTTGGATATAAGACAAAAACTCTTTCCTGACCGCAGGGTCCTTGAATTTCCCGCTGAACTCGGCCGTAACCGTACTGCTATTTTCATCTTTGATGCCGCGTGAATTCACACACAAATGTTTGGCATCCACCACACAGGCCACATCCTCGGTTTTCAAAGCTTTTTTCAAAAACTCCACTATTTGCATGGTCATTCGTTCTTGCACTTGCGGCCGGCGCGCAAAATAATCCACAATCCGGTTTAATTTGGAAATGCCTATCACCCGTCCTTTGGAAATATATGCCACATGCGCCATGCCGATAATAGGTAACAAATGATGTTCACAAGTGGAAAACACACGAATATTTTTTTCCACCAACATCTCTCCGTATTTATACTTGTTTTCAAAGGTGTTCATGCTTGGCATATTCTCCGGATTCAAGCCTTTGAAAATCTCCTTTACATACATTTTGGCCACCCGCTTGGGCGTACCGCAAATGCTATCATCTTTGATATCCAAACCCAAGGTTTCCAAAATACCCTTCACATGGCCTTCTATGATTTTCATTTTTTCTTCATCACTCAACTTAAAAGCATCATCACGCAGGGGATAATGATCACTTCCGATATGATTTTCGCCTATTTCTTCTATGTTTTTATTATCGCAACTCATATTATAATGTTATTGATTTGAGCTAAACAAAGATACACTAAAATTGAAGATTCCCATCAAATTTCATCCAAACCATTCTGCATACTCTTCTTGAAGCACTTTCTTCAACCATTCGTCATTAAATGTATGAAGTTTTAAAATTTATACAAAGGTAAGGATATGAATCTTTTTTATTGAGTTATATTTTTTTGGGCGCCATTCGGCGTGCTCCGTTTAAATCTTTTTCGGCTCAGCCTGCGGATGTAAAGTTGGCCTGCGGGGTCTCCCGGCATTCGCCGGCGAGCCTCCTCGGCCAAACATCCGCTCGGCTTCGCCTTCAAAAGGATACCACTTCGCCCGCCGGCGCGGAGGGTTAGGGCCAAAATTATATTTTACTTCTTTAACGCGAAGTAACATCAACTTAAAAGGTTCTTTCAGGATAATGTTATTTTTTGTGTAAATTTGATTTACATAAGCAAAAAAATAATAAACATAGATGCTCTGTAAAAACTTCTCATGCTTGTTGCCGATACTGTTTTTATTCGTTTTGCAATCGTTCGGACAAGCGGACTTCATTAAAGATTATACTTTTTTCGGTGTAAACGGAGATTTTGTTTACTATAAAAAAGGTTATACGGATTACGGAGTTCCGGACAGTCCGGTAACCGTTTATCATATGCATACTCCTTCATTCAATGCAGGGCTGAGTTTTAATGTATATCATCACAAAAGATTGATTTTGAAAACCGGCTTGGGAATAAGGTATATACATGAAATAAGAAGATATCATATAGATCCCGATCAAACCCGCAGTCCATATGGCAATGATTTTATTATTAAATTCAGTAGTGATGATGTTGTATTGTTTATACCAATAGAATTAAACTATTTATTGTTCAAGAAAATCTTTTTTTATAATAACATTAAATTAGGATATTATAAAGAAGATGGTGGTTTGGCATACAATTTAAAAGATACAATTGAAATTTTTTTGGTTTACCCGGCTCAAGCCAATTGGTTTTATTTGGATTGGTCGTTTGGTTTCGGGGTGTATATACCCATTAAATATGCTTTGATACAACCCTATGTTTGCTACAATAAAAGTTTTCATAATATGTGGCAAGGAAGCATTCATGTCAAAGGAATCAAAAACCGTCCTTATACCGAAATTAACGGGAGTATAGAACAATCGGGGAATTATGTAGGTTTCGGGATTAATATTTATCCCAAGAAGTTTTGGCGAAAAAATTAATTATTGTTTAGGGTTTAATATGGAACAAGCGTTCATCAAGTATGCATTCTGTTAAAGTGTTATTTAATTCCGGCAGAAAGATAAACAAAAGGCATTATAATGTTGAAAAAGGCATAGAACTTTCCATTTTAACGGTGTTTCAAAACAACGGCTGAGAAATCTCAATAACATTAGTGGATAAAAAAAGAGATTTCTCCTCACTTCGTTCGTCGAAATGACACACTACTTCAATATTTGCAGTACGAGAATGAAAATCATTAATCAGTGTTCGGAGTTCGAGATTCCTCATTCGAGGGCGGTGTACCGCCCTAGCCTAAGCGCCAGGGATGGGAGCGTTATGAGGCGAAGGGGAAGACCGGGCGGTGCTTCAAACATAAAATATATAACCAAGTTTTGTTCTTTTTGCCGATAACTGCATTGACCATCCTTGCCATAGCTACGGCTATGCCTACGGATGGCCGGC
>Ga0256832_1001838_pt1 | contig 14489 bp, 13 predicted proteins | sample 134614metaG_FD_190534 | JGI IMG/M metagenome (GOLD analysis project Ga0256832, IMG submission 190534) | Hydrothermal vent microbial communities from Lau Basin, Pacific Ocean - 134-614 | ecosystem: Environmental > Aquatic > Marine > Hydrothermal vents | place: Pacific Ocean: Lau Basin | collected...
CTACGGAGCTGATATTAAGGGGTTTGTAAATAATTTTACATGGTTGCATTAATATTTTATGGCATTCCAGAATAATACACATATGGTGCGTTTGCCCTGTATTAAGTTGCAAACTTATTAAAATCTTCTTTAAAGGTCATAAAATCCTCTTCCGAAGGTGTAAATTTACCATACCAAACATAGTCGTAAATAAAAGTTAAATGCTTAAATAGAGGCTTTAAGTCTTTGGATTTTAACTCGTTGACATAATCGCGGTTCGTTTTATCAGGATGCCAATCAATTAGTTGATTATCAATTAATTGTTTTAAAGTTTTTAAATAGTAATATCGTATGGCCAGTCTGTAATCTTTTTCATTGACAGCCTCGTTTATCAAACTATCCAAATCGGCTTCTTTGATTATTTGTTCGTCGTTCAAATTATGTACTTTCCCTTTGGGAAGCGTTTTGTTTTGTCCTATTGAAATCAATTCAGCACCAATTAAATATCTAAAAATTAAATAAGTAAAAATTAATACGGCTATATATGGCAAAGCTCTAATGATGAATCTGACAAAATTACCGGCATTTTTTTCGCCCAGCAACCATGAAAAAAACTTTATTAATAATTGATAAAATTTATTTTTAAGCCAATTAAGCATTTTTATGAAAATATTGTCTTCCGTTGGCTTAATTACATAATTAAAATCTTGGTCTTTCCGGTATTTTTCTAAATGTTTTTCGGGTATTTCAACCTTAGGAATATGTCGTTGGTCAACCGGCATGTACTGTGCCAGTAAAACCGGAGTTAATCCTATAAGAAAACCGAGAATCAACCAGTATTTATATATGTTCTGCATCTTCTTTGCGTCCTATTTGATTGATTTTTTGTATTAAACCTTCACCTGTATGGTATTCTTTCAAACTAAAATATAAAAAAGTCATAGCAATAATCATTAAAATTCTTAAAATCATTTGTCCCAGATATGAAATAATGGAGAAAATTGCAACAATAAAATCACCTTGGCCGGAATATTGGGTAACTTCGGGATTTTTCACCATCCAAAACATTTTAATAAATATGTATATTGTAACCGGAGCATTAACGGCACTACTGATTAGCGCAATAATAAGTCCCATAATAAATAAAACCCCAAAACTAAACCAAAAGCGCCCTTTTAAATAGGTTTTGGTTTTAAAAATGGCTTCGGCTATGCCAATATCTTCAAAAAAATACACATAATAGGTCAAGCTAAAATATAGGATACCATATATCATAAATGAAAAAAACATTACTAAAAACAAAAAAACACCCCAATCTCCTAATATACTTGTTACACCGGCTAAAATCAACGAGGTGCCAATCATGATTAATACGGCAATGATACCGATAACCAAAGTTAATCCGATAAGCCCCCAAAATTTATTCCTGACCAATTCTTTGACTTGTTCAATATCCACTTCTCCCGTTTCTTCATTATAAGCTCTAAAATAACCGACAATTGCCCCAAAAAAACGCGGCGTAAAAATCAAAGAGAAAATAAACAATGAAAGCATCACCAAAGAAAAATAGGGAGAAGAGAACATTTCAACATTTTGGGATGGAACACCATTTCTAAACGAAAAAAGTTGGTTTAGCATACCAAAATAAAAATAAACATACAGAAAGTATGAGAGCACTAAACCGGTTAGAATTATCCGGTTTTGTTCCCATATTATTTTTAAAATAGGTTTAGCATGAGCTTTAAAAAATTTAAAACTGTCTTCGATGATAGCATCCAAGCCACGTTGTTTCCTTAGTTGAAAGATTTTTTTCATAGGCAGATTTTAAGATAATTAAAAAATATAATTAATCGTTGATTTTCAACAACTTAAATTTTTAATTTAATAATTTCAAACTTTTTATTTTGCCATGTTTTGCAAATATAATCTTTTTGGCAAAACAACATAATAAAAAATAATTAAAGCTAATGAACTTAAAATAATGAATATAGCTAACCAGTCGGGCATTTCGGTATGACGGGTTACAAAACCTTCAAAAAATCCGGCGATAATAAAGAACGGAATAGTGCTAATCATCACTTTTAAGCCGTCACGGGCTTTTTGCACAAAAGCATGCATCCGTGTATAAGTACCGGGCATCAAAATGCCGCTAGCCATAATAAATCCGGCAGCACCGGCTACTATAATTACCGAAATTTCAATGGTGCCGTGTATCCAAATAGTCCGGACAGATTCCCAAAAAACACCTTGCTTTAAAAAGAAATATTGAAAGGCACCAAGCATAATAGCATTACGCATGAGGTAGTAGAGAGTTCCCAGCCCAAAAGTTATGCCTAACATAAAAGTAAACAAAGCCACTTTGATATTGTTGATGGTTATACCGAGGAACATATCTACTTCATTGGCTTGTTTGTAAACAGCCATAGGGTCGCCATTTTTGATATTTTGCAAAGTCATATCCACATAAGCATTACCCATAATCCAACGGGCAAAATCTTGATTTTTCATGGTTGAATACCAACCGATTGCCGAAAAAATGACAAACACTACAAAAGAAAAGCCTAAAAATTTTCTATATTGATAAAACATCAACGGAAAATCGTGTAAGTAAAATCTTTTGATAGCGTTACCGCTGGTCTTTTTTGTTTTATAAATTTTCCGGTGCGCCATACCTGCAAGCTCATTAAGATATGCCGTTAATTGACTGTCAGGATAATAAGTTGAAGCGTAAGACAAATCATCTGTTAAATCGAGATACATAACAGTTAATTCTTCCGGATTGAGTCGTGTCTTACCGGTCAATGCCGCTTCATAGTTTAACCATTTGTCTTTATTTTTTTTTGCAAAAACAACTTCTCTCATAAAATGTAGTATAGATTTAAATCAAATCTTCTTAAATAAAAAACAAATTGATATCCTTATAATCCAAACCAAACCACTCGCCTACCGATTTATTGGTCAAAATACCTTTGTAAATATATATGCCGTTTCGTAAGCCACGGTTAAAACGGGCGGCATCGTCAATACCGCCTTTTTCACCGATATCTAAAAGGTATCGCAAGAAAATGTTACTCAGTGATAAACTGGCTGTCCGCGCATATCGCGCCGGAATATTAGGAACGCCATAATGGACTACCCCGTGTTTGACAACAATGGGATTGGAATGAGTCGTTAATTCTGAGGTTTCACTAACACCGCCTCTGTCTATACTGACATCAATAAAAACCGAGCCTTCTTGCATCATTTGTATCATTGGCTCGGTGATGACGATAGGCGTGCGTGATTTGCCACGAATGGCACCGACGACAACATCGGCACGTTGTAAAGCATCAAGAATGACATTAGGATTAATGGTTGATGTATAAACTTGATTACTCAACAATGTTTTGAGCCGGCGTAATCGCGTGACCGAATTATCAAAAACTTTTACCGAAGCCCCTAGACCCAAAGCGGTTTTTGCGGCAAATTCGCCTACCGTTCCAGCACCTAAAATAACCACACTAGCCGGCGGCACGCCACTGATGTTTCCTAATAATAAATTTTTTCCAACTAAAGGTTTGGTTAATAATTCGGCAGCAATTAACATAGATGCAGTCCCTGCAATTTCACTTTGCGCCCTCACAATGGGAAAAGAACCTTGTTCATCGCGCAAAAATTCGTATGCAATACCGGTTATTTTTTTTTCTAGTAATTTTTCAATTAAATCTCTACGTTGCGTTTTAATTTGCAAGGCCGAAATGACAATACTTTCAGGCTCTAAATAGGCTACTTCGGTTAAATCCGGCGGTTCAACTTTCAACACAATATGACTTTTAAAAACCTTTTCGGTATCATAAGTGATTTGCGCTCCCATTTCTGCATAATCTTGGTCTGAAAAGTTAGCCCCTTCTCCTGCTCCGCTTTCCATTACGATTTTATGTCCATGTGCCACTAAAGTGCCTACGGCATCGGGGGTTAAACATATTCGTTTTTCTTGCAGCCTGATTTCCTTGGGAATCCCAATTTGTAATTCGCTTTTCCGGTATTGAATAGCCAAGCGTTCTTCTTGCGGCAATAAAATATCTTTTGAATATGGTTTTAACATACCTTATAATATTTGCAATATGCGTGTCTCAATATCTTTAACAATAATACGAATTTTTTGCGAATTTTCGGGTAATATGTCTGCAATAACTTCCGGCCATTCTATCAACACATACGCATTTGGTTGCGACAGATACTCTTCAATACCAAAATCCAAGGCTTCAAAATAGTCATTAAGCCGGTACAAATCAAAATGATAGATAGGATAATTCGGTGTATGATACTCATTGACAATGGCAAAAGTCGGCGAATGGGCTTCATCATTAGACCCTAAATGTTTAACCAAAGTTTTTATTAAAGTAGTTTTGCCGCTTCCCATAGCGCCTTCAAACAAAAGTATCCGGCTTTTGCTGTTTTTTAAAACAAATTGGGCTGCTTTGTCTAAATCATTTAAGGTATAAATCAGCTCTTTCATAGAGACTCTATTTTGATTATCGTTTAGGTCAATTTTTCATAAATTAACAAACATTTCATTGATATAGAAGTGTTTAATAGGCATTTTTACTGATTTTGATAATGGCATAAATCATCACGGTAGCGCTAATCCACTGAATCAGTGATAGTTGTTGATGATTTACAAAATAATCTAACAAGATGGCGGTAATGGGAAAGAACAATTCCATAATGGTCGCCAACATGGCATTGATTTTTTTAAGCCCATAGTAATAAATAAAAATGGCGACCGAACCGCTAGTAAGAGCAATAATTCCTACAATCAACCAATTGAGTGGTGTCATCGTGTTAAAATCAAAGAAATGTCCTGTTGCTATTACAATTATTAAGCTTAATAAAGTTGTGACACCATAACGAAAGAAGGTTGCCGTAATAAAATCGAGTTTATGAAGTATTTTTTTACTAAAAACCGTAGAAGCCCCGAAACTGAAAGCCGCTAGAATGGCAAAAAAGGCGGCAAAAATGGTATTTTTGTCATGTTCCATCTGTGGTAATTGCCAACCGAAAGTTAAAAAATAACCGGCTATTAAAGCCAAACTGGCCCAATAAAGAAAATGTTTTTTTAACGGTTCTTTTAAGAAAAAATGCGCCAAGGCAATGGCAAAAACCGGTTGTAATTTTTGCAGTAAAACGACAATACTTAAAGATTTGAAATTAACTAAGAATAAAGCTTTTACAATAGCCCACGTGCCGATGGCACCACCAAACAAGGCTACCAAAAAAAGTGACATAAACTCTACACGGTTCAAATATTTGAGATATTTATAGCGTTTAAACAAAAAGACATTCATCAATAAGAACGGAACGGCATGTAAAATGAAAACCACAAACCAAATATTCAAATTATACAATTTTGGGGTTAATACTATACCGTCCATACCCCACAATGCCGCAGCAAATGCTACTAAGGTAGCGCCTAAAACGGTTTCTTTTTTTGATTTAAAATTCATTGATTGTTAAAGGTATTGATAAATTAAGATTTTTTGAAGCATTCTCATCCTGACAAAACTGACAAAAGCAAGAAAAAATGTCAATAAAGTTGTTTTTCCGCTTTAATACTCAACCGGTCAAAATAAATTGAGACTTTTTTGTTTGGAACAATCCTATTCATTGAGCAACTCTACGATTTTTTGTTCCAATTCTTCCCGTCTCAGGTTTTTGGCTCTGATAATACCTTTGGCATCAAGAATAAAAGTTTGCGGAATAGACATTACACCATATAGTTTTGCAATGGGATCTTGCCAAAATTTAAGCTCGGATACATGTTGCCATTTCAAGCCGTCGTCTTTGATAGCGCGTAACCACGATTCTTTATTTTTATCTAATGACACCCCAATAATATTCAAGCCTTGATCATGATATTTATTGTAAATCTGAACTACATACGGATTTTCATTACGACAGGGGCGACACCAAGATGCCCAAAAGTCAATTATGGTAACTTTACCCATGGCTTGGTTAAGGGTTAATTTTTTACCATCAGGCGTTGTTCCCGTAAAATTTGGGGCTTTTCCGCCTATTTCGGTCGCACCTTTTGTCAAAATTAAAGTGTTGATATATTTACCCAAATTGGTTGTTTTGACACTTTGCGGATACGTCTCAAAAGCTTTTCTAACTTTCTCAAAATCAGCATCCGGAGAAGACAAAATAGTTTGCATCACAATCAAACCGACAATATCTTTATTTTTATTGATGTAGTCATATTGATAAGCTTCTGCATCTTTTCGCCATTGATTAAAAACTTTTTTGATACTATCTCGTTTTTTTGCGTCCGGTTGGGTACGATATTTTTGCATCAGTAACATCCCTTTTTCCTTATCTTTCATAACATAACGTTCGTATTGAAAAAACTTTTGGGTTAATTGTGAGGTCGTTTTTGACAAATCCGATTGAAAGGGTGTATGCTTATCAACGATCATATCAATATTACCATCACCCATAATAACCGGAATTTTTAGCTTTGCCCCTTCAAAACTGATAATTCCAATGGTCGGATTTTGTTGAGGTATTTTAAAAGCGAAAATACTATCGGTTATGATTACCGTATCTAAGGCGATACTTTTTAAATTTTTATCTAAACCTGACAAATAGGCTTTTTTGTTGTCCAATCCCGTTATTTTCCCTTTGACATCATACATAACCGGTTTGGGGGTTGAGCCGCATTGCCAAAGCAAAAATCCTAATAAAATCAGTAGTAAACTTGTTTTTTTCATAAGCCATCTAAATTAAAAAAACGGAACAAAATTGCAATTATTTAACAAATCTTGTTCCGTTTGTAAAAATACGATTTTATTTTAAAACTTCTTATTTCTCTTCCAAAAGTTCTTTGATTTTGGCTTCCAGTCTGTCCCGTCTTAAATTTTTAGCTCTAATCACGCCGTTTTTATCTAAAATAAAGGTTTGCGGAATAGATTCCACATGATATAATTCACGAGCAATAGGGTCTTGCCAATATTTCAAATTGGAAACATGATACCAAGTTAAGCCATCGTCTTTTATGGCTTTAAGCCAATCAGCTTTATGTCCGGGTTTGTCTAATGACACCCCGATAATATTTAAACCTTTGTCATGATATTTTTCATATATTTTTTTAACAAACGGGTTTTCCGCACGACAAGGACGACACCAAGACGCCCAGAAATCAATCACGGTAACTTTACCCATGGCATCTTTTAAGGATAACATTTTGCCCTCAGGAGTCGGCGCCGAAAAATCAGGGGCTTTGCTACCAATTGAAATTGCCGCCAAATCTTTTACACGTTTGTAAGCGTTTTTGACATTGGGCAATTCTTTAACATCTTTAGAAAAACCTTCGTAAAGTTTCAACAATTTGTTATAATTAGGTTCCGCTTTATCAAAAGCCATAGATTCAAAAACCAATCCGCCTACTAAATTATCTTTATTTTCTTCAATAAATTTATATTCATAATCATGCCGTTCATCATCAATGGCGTAATAACGATTGATAATATCTGTTTTTTGAGCTTCGGTTCCTTTATTTTGGGCAGCTTGATAGAGTTTAGCCAATTTTTCTTGTTTGTCTCTAAACATTTTGTTTTGATCCAAATAATCATAAAACTTTTTGTTCAAACCTTGACTGATAACCGCAGAACGACGTATATGAGACCGGTCTAAATCTACTTTTATATTAGAGCCGGGTTCAATGATCAAGGGCAAATCACTGGGAATTCCATTAACACGCAAAAATACCAATGTGGGCTTATCGACTTTTTCATATAATTTAAAATGGCCTTCTTGCATTTGTGTTGAATCCAACACTTTTTCTTTCATGCCTTCATAAGTCAACAACTTAACCGCTGCATTTTCCATTCCCATGGCGGAGCCGTCAATTTCTACATTGGCATCTTTCTTTTTTGATGGATTTCCACAAGAAGCCAATAAGACCATACTCAATAACAATAGCGTTAATTTTTTCATTTTGATGTTTTTTTAAATTTAATTGTGTGCAAAGATAATAAAAATTGATCGGTATCGAATTTTCTTAACATAAGATTAATGATTAGTAAATGCAACCCAATTAAATAAAAAACCTATTTTTGTTTTTATAAAAATTGTTTCTACAATGCCTAATTTAGTTATTCCCGCTTCCAAAAGTATTTCCAACCGGCTACTAATTTTGCAATATCTTTATCCGTCGTTGAAAATCAACAACTTATCTACGGCTCAGGATTCTATAGTGCTTCAAAAAGCTTTATCTGAAATCAATAAAAACAGTGCGCCCATAAAAATTAATGTTGGTCATGCCGGTACAGCCATGCGATTTTTGACGGCGCTCCTATCTACACTGGACGGCAAACAATTTATTTTGGACGGCTCTAACCGTATGCGACAACGCCCTGTTAAAATTTTAGTGGAAGCCTTACAAAATCTCGGGGCAGATATTTCTTATTTAGAAAATGAGGGTTATCCACCTCTACAAATTACCGGTAAAACATTTGACAGAAATGCAGTCAAAATTACTCAAAATGTCAGTAGTCAATATATTTCTGCGCTGTTGTTAATAGCGCCTGCCTTACCAAATGGATTGACAATTTATCTTGAAGGTAAACAAGTATCTAAACCTTATGTGCAAATGACACTCGGTATTTTGCAAAATCTCGGGATTAAAACGGAACAATCGGCTGAAAAAATCAAAGTTTTTCCAAGCAAAGACATTGAGGAACAAACATTTCATATCGAAGGAGATTGGTCTTCCGCTTCTTATTTTTATGGTGCTACGGCAGTGTTACGTCAGCAACCGGTTTACTTGACACCCTTTGATAAAAATTCTATTCAAGGCGACCGTAAAGTCGCGGATTATTTCAAATATTTCGGTGTGACAACAGAATTTACGAATAGACAAAAAATCATTCTCATACCTGAAAAAAACTTTCAAAAACCGGCAATTTTAAGTTTTGACTTGTTAGAAACACCGGATTTGGCGCAAACTATTGCCGTAAGCTGTTTGGCAATGGGTATCAGATGCCATCTAACAGGTTTACAAACTTTACGTATCAAAGAAACTGACCGTTTGTTGGCTATGAAAACTGAAATGCAAAAGCTAGGGGCAGTAGTAGAAATTACGGATGATAGTTTGGAAATTATTGCCCCGGAGATTTCTAAAACTAATATAGCTATTGATACGTATGATGATCATCGTATGGCAATGAGTTTTGCCATTTTGCAAAAAAAATACCCCGACTTGGTTATCAACCAACCGGAAGTTGTCGTAAAATCATTTCCTGATTTTTGGGAAAAATTTGATAAAATATAAAAGGCTCTATGTTGTTTTGTATGGGTAATAATAAATCAGGTTCAAAACCATGTAATCATAGCTATTTTATTTTCAAATTATTTCACCCCTTCGGGGTTTATGATTTTTAACGTCATAAATTTCTATAATAATGTCACCCCTTCGGGGTTCAATGGTGTTTTTTTTATTGTTTAATCTATAAATATATCACCCCTTCGGGGTTCAATAGTGTGTTTTTTAATATTTTATCTATTAAATATATCACCCTTATGGAGTTCTTTATATATGAAGCCCGAAGGGCTGAAATTATTGTAATAAAACTATTAAAACAGAATCCTAGAAACCCCGAAGGGGTGACATTATTGTTTAAGGTATTATTTGTTACCCACCAAAATCGATTTAGAACCATATAAAACAAGACTGATTAAAATGACGTATGAGTTTGATTTGGAAATCTTAAATTTTAGGCACAAACTTTGCAGATTAATTTTCAAAACTTTATTTTTACCAAAAAATTTTGCTTATGAATCTCAATAAAGCCATAGAAAACTTACCTGAAAAAGGCTATTTAGACATTCCGGTTCCTAAAAATATTGATTTAGTTAAAGAAATCAACCGATTACGTAAAGAAAAAAACGCCGTGATTTTGGCTCATTATTATCAAGTGCCGGAAATACAAGACATAGCTGATTTTGTAGGCGATAGTTTGGCTTTGGCACAAGCAGCAGCCAAAACACAAGCCGATATTATTTTGTTTGCCGGAGTTCATTTTATGGCAGAAACGGCAAAAATACTCAATCCCGATAAAAAAGTGCTGCTTCCCGATTTACTTGCCGGTTGTTCATTAGCAGAATCGGCGCCCAAAGACAAATTTGAAGCTTTTAAGAAACAACACCCCGATCATGTGGTTGTGTCGTATGTCAATACTTCGGCGGATATCAAAGCCTTGACTGATATTGTTTGCACGTCATCTAATGCCGAAAAAATCATCAATTCCATACCAAAGGATAAAAAGATCATTTTTGCTCCCGATAAAAATCTCGGCGCTTATCTCATCAAAAAAACCGGACGGGACATGTTATTGTGGGACGGCGCATGCGAAGTGCATGAAGAATTTTCTCTTGAAAAGATTTTAAAACTTAAACAAGAACACCCCGATGCTAAAATTATTGCGCATCCTGAGTCCAGAGATTACATACTCAATATTGCCGATTATATCGGTTCGACATCCGGCTTGCTCAAATATGTGCAAGAAAGTGACGCCAAGGCATTTATCATTGCTACGGAATCGGGAATTTTACACAAAATGGCACAAGTAGCGCCCAATAAAATTTTGATTCCCGCACCGCCCGAAAACGATGAAAATTCGTGTGCCTGCACCGAATGCCCGTATATGAAACGCAATACTTTGGAAAAAATATATTTGGCTTTGCAATATGAACAACCCGAGGTTAATGTTGAAGAAGAATTGCGCCAAAAAGCTTTGGTATCTATTCAACGGATGTTAGAGTTGAGTTAAAATAAAAGATATACAGATGAAAATTCAAAGCGACTTTTTAGTTATCGGTTCCGGGATTGCCGGATTATCTTTTGCCATTAAAACAGCCGAAAAATTTCCCGATAAAAAAATCAGTATCATCACCAAAGGTACCAAAGACGAATCTAATACCAAATATGCACAAGGCGGTATTGCAACGGTTTACGATTTGACTAAAGATTCTTACGAATCGCATATCAAAGATACGTTAATAGCCGGTGACGGCTTATGCGATGAGACTATCGTGAGAATGGTCATCACTCAAGCCACCGAACGACTGGACGAATTGCTACAATGGGGCGTTTCATTTGATAAAAATAAGCAAGGCGAATTTGATTTGGGCAAAGAAGGCGGACACTCCAAAAACCGCATCTTTCATCATAAAGATATCACAGGATTTGAAATAGAACGGTCCTTACTTAAAATTGTAGACCAAACCCCAAATATTGATTTTTATGATTTTCACTACGCCATTGATTTGATTACTGAGCATCAAGTTTACGGAGATTTAATCTCTCTCGACTCTGACAAAACCGTATTTGGTGCTTATGTATTAGACGAAAAAAGTAAAGAAGTTAAAACTTTTACGGCAAAATATACGCTTTTGGCAACCGGCGGTAGCGGTCAAGTTTATGAAACCACAACCAATCCGTTTGTGGCTACCGGCGATGGCATTGGCATGGCTTACCGGGCTAAAGCTCGTTTGTCGGATATGGAATTCATCCAATTTCACCCGACTGCCCTATACAATCCGGGTGAAAGTCCGGCTTTTTTGATTTCAGAAGCAGTAAGAGGATTTGGAGCATATTTACGAAATGATAGTGGCGAAAGGTTTATGAAAAAATATGACAAGCGATTGGAATTGGCACCCAGAGATATCGTTGCTCGCGCTATTGACACGGAAATGAAATTACAAGGAAGCAAACACGTTTATCTAGATGTCACCCACTTAAATTATGATGACTTTGTTAAACATTTTCCAAACATTACCAAAAAATGTCAAAGTTTGAATATTGACATCCGAAAAGATTATATTCCGGTAGCGCCGGCGGCACATTATATGATGGGCGGTGTTGTAGTAGACAAAAATGCCCGCACATCCATCAAAAATCTATATGCCAGCGGTGAAGTCAGTCGCACCGGACTTCACGGCGCCAATCGGCTGGCATCCAACTCGTTATTAGAAGCTTTGGTCTTTTCGCATAATGCTGCCGAAGATTTGGCGAAAAACTTTGATGAAACCTATAAATTACCTTCCATACCCGAATGGATTGATACCAGCACAGACAGGACTATGGAAAAAATCTTAATCACGCATGACCGGAATGAAGTCAAAACCATTATGAGTAATTATGTGGGGATTGTGCGTTCTAATGAGCGATTATTGAGAGCTTTACGACGCTTATATGTCTTATATCAAGATAATAAACGCTTGTATGACCACGCTGAAATCACAACCGATTTGTTAGAATTGCGAAACTTAATTACAACAGCCTATTTAATTGTAGAATTTTCCAGAAAACGTCAAGAAAACAAAGGTGGATTTTATAGTAAAGATTTTGAGAAATGAATAAAAAAATATAACGCCCATAAAAGTATGAGCGTTATATCCCGCGATAAATTTGTTTGTGTTTAATTATTGCAGTCCGAAACAACAATTGCAGGTTGTTATTTCATGTTGTAAAATTACAACCATATTTTTAAGTTTTTTTTAACAATTGTATTAAATTCTTTCACAATTCTGTTAAAAATCAGATTTTTTCTTTAATTTTGTTTGTATGAAAGAGGCTTTAAGAATACATAATCAAAATAAAAAAATAGACCGGTTAATTGAGAATATCACAAAATACTCTGCCGGAATGGCTGAATTGGATATTTTTGAAACATTTGAAAAGATTGACCAACTACAAATTGCACTGGAACAGCCTTTTATTGCCAGCATGCTTACCGGTAAAAAAATTATGCATATTGAAGACATGGATAGTTTCGAATTTCTACCCGGCGAATCTATCATTGTTCCGGCAAAAAAAGATTTGGTTATAGACTTTCCCGAAGCCGGTAAAGATAATCCTACGCAATGTATTGTTTTAACTATGGAACAGGACATTATAGAACAAACTGTCGATTATTTCAATTCTAAAGTCGCTATTGAAAATGAAAACAACAATTGGACATTACAAGATGTAAATGTTGCGCATTTGGTTCATCATCCAAGTGTTAATAACGTAATCAGTAGGTTATTTACGTCATTTATGTCGGATGATTTATCTAAAGACATGATTGTAGAACTATCTATAAAAGAATTAATAATCAGACTATTACAGACAAAAGCCCGCAAATTAATATTATATTCTGCCAATGCTCAATATAATGACTCGCGTATAGGCGAAGTCGTAAAATATATCAAACAAAATTTGACCGAAAAGAATATCAAAATTGATGATTTGGCAGATTTGGCATGTATGAGCAATTCACATTTTTATAAACAATTTAAAAACACTTTGGGTATTTCGCCTGTTGATTACATCAATAGCGAACGGATCAAATTTGCCAAAAGACTTTTTGCTACTGAAAAAAATCTAAATATAACGGATGTTGCTTACAAATCCGGTTTTAATAGTGTCAGTTATTTTAACCGGCAGTTTAAAAAACATGAAATGATTTCGCCCAGTGCTTACTTAAAAGCTTTGAAATTAAAAATGTAAAACCTTATTCGACTTTTTGCAAATCTAAATCTGGATTGATTTTTAAGATGATGCTGGCTTGGTTATGAAAGCCCGAATCAGGAGAGTGACGATATAAATAAACTTTTGAAGTTTGCTCTGTTCGCCCTATTTTTTGTAATCCCTCAAACAAATTATCGGCATTTGCCGCTCTAACTAACAAGTCGAAAGTGGTATCAAATCCGTTAACGGCTGTAAAATCAGGCAAAGTTTTATATTGTTTTTTATAAGCTTTTGCAAAATCATGATTAATTAATCGGAGCATTTTAGCCGGAAAATGATAATTTAAATTGGCTAAAAATACATTCATCCTGTCATTGGAAGCGTCTTCATACAATTTTTTATCGTTAAGGGTAAATAAGGTTATATTATGTTGCTTATTAATAGAATTTAAAGTCGATAAAACCGAAAAAATAAAGGAATCATCATCCGATAGTAAGATTACATAATTTGACTTTTGGTTATCAATAGCGTTTTTAATATCATCGGCATAAATGGAAACGCCCTTTTTGGTTTTTTTACCGGAAATTTTTACCACAGGCACCCCCAAACGCACTTCCAAACTATCTGCCAAAGCTTTTTTTCCAGGGTCATATATCAAGTTTATGACTTTGTCTGCTGCATTTTCTTTAATATATTGTATCAAGTGATTTTGCAGATTTTCTTCCTTGGAAGTTGTAACGACTAAATTTCGATATTTTTGCGCGCCTTTGTATTGATGGACGGCTATAGGCGTATTATCATATTCTAAAATACGAGCCACTTTTTCGATATTATCTTTTTTAACCGGTCCTATCACAAAATTATAATCGGACAAGTCGGTTATTTCTAAAATTTTACCGGTAACATAAGGCGAGCCTTGGGTGTCAAACACGTCGTATTGCACATTTAAACCCAGATGTTTAAGTGAATCAATGGCAAATTTTATTCCCGAATAATAACTTAAAATCTTGTTATTTAT
>Ga0256832_1001839_pt1 | contig 14485 bp, 18 predicted proteins | sample 134614metaG_FD_190534 | JGI IMG/M metagenome (GOLD analysis project Ga0256832, IMG submission 190534) | Hydrothermal vent microbial communities from Lau Basin, Pacific Ocean - 134-614 | ecosystem: Environmental > Aquatic > Marine > Hydrothermal vents | place: Pacific Ocean: Lau Basin | collected...
ATCAACATTTAATGCATTTGATATATTTTTTGATTCTATATCAGCATTTGCTTTATCTATATTAAAATTATAATCTCTATTATCTATTGATCTATTATATACATCTTTTTGCATATTTTTAAAAGAGTTTGCAACTATATTTTTATCATATATGGTATCTGGCAAATTTCTATATATATCATTTAATTGTTGTTGAGTATTGGCTGAATTTAATGCATTTATTATTGAAGCAGTATTATTCTTTTTTATTTGATTGATTTGATCGTCTTGTCTTTTTTTATATTTGCTGCTAACTTTTTCTAATCCATCAAAAGCATTATTTATAAGCATATCTCTTTTTGTTAATAAAGTTGTTATTGCATTTGTATAATTTGGTACAGCCATTTTACTCTCCTTAAATTCTCTCTTTTATCTGGTTTTTCTTTTTCCACTCTTCTGAATTTACTTTTTTAACTGCATCTTCATAACTACTACCAGCCATTTGTGCTCTAACTATCTCTTGATCTCTTAACCTTCTATTATAATCTTTTGCTTGATTCGTATAATTTTGTGCAAGGTATTTAGATTGTGTATTCCACATATCTTCTGCCAATTTTCCTTGTTTGTATCCACTATATATATCCCATACAGATTTAACAGCTGGAAGTGCATCAGAAAAGCCAAAACCCCTATTTCCATACTTATCTATAGAACCACCCCAAAGTTCGTTTAAAAGTCTTTTATATGTACCTTTTTTACCATATAAAGCATCTATATCTATACTTTTTGTTTTTGGTTTGATAGTGTTATTATCTTGACCTTCTAATGGCTTTTTTTCTATATAATCTATGTTTTGTGTTTTTAAGTTTTCTGGTTCTGGTATAGTTATATTTTTTAATTGCTGTTTTTGGTATTTATCAACAAGAGGAGCATTCCATATTGCTTCTTTGTTAATATATTGATTATCTGGCAATAGACTTGGATCATTATATGGATAATAGCCGTATGGTAAGCCTTGATTTTTAGATACATAATCTTGAAGAAGATTTGTTTGACTTGTTGGTTGTGTTTGCATTGTATCTTCATTTACTATAGTATTATTCCAAAAATCTTCTATCTTCTTTTTTGCTTTTGGGATATTTATTAATAAGTTATTTGCCATTATATTTTCCTTATTTTTTGAAATTATAAAATTATAACGAAAAAAGTATCAATGTATTTGATTAAAATGGATCAAAGTAAAATGGATCAGTGGTTCTTTCATAAAAATCATCAATATCTTCTGGTTCTTCTATTGATATCATTTCAAGATCAAGTGGTGTAAAACCACTTTTATCTTCTATCTCTTTTTGTAATTTTTCTATCTCTTTTTTATTTTTTTCAAATTGCATTTTTAATTTATTTATATGTATTTGATTCTCTTTTAGATATTGCTTTGATGTAGAATCTAATAAAAATGATGCTTTTTTAATATTTGTATCAAAATCTAGCATTGAGTAATTTACATATATTTGTATTGCTCTAAGTACTGCTCTTATTTCATCTGACCCAATCTCTGAAATTATAAGATCAAGTACTCTATTTACAATATAATATTTCAAACCTTGTTTTATAATTTCTGATGTAATTTGTCCCCAGCTTAAACTTGTTCCTCCAGATGGTATAGCTGCAACTATTGAAACTATAGTTATTGCAATTTGTAAAAAACCTAAAAATTCTGGTGTTTCATACCATTTTAAATGTGTTATATGAGCTGAAAATATTTCTAGTGTTACTGCATATCTTCCAAGAAGTGCTTTATCTTGTGCTGGTAAATTATTATATATTTGCCAAAATAGTGGTATGTGAGAACCATCTTCATCGTACTCTATTATTGCTGTTTTTCCTTTTCCACTCTTTGTTATATATGTAGATACTTGAAGATCAACAACTCTATATGTAGTTTTTCTTAATTTTATATCTCCATTATTATCTTTATAAGATTTATATTGTGTTATCTCATACTGATTATCAATGGAATACTCATATTTGTCATATCTATATTGATCAAGCGTTGGTTCTATATTGTCTGTTTGAATTTTAGATATAGATTTAAACGATACAGTTTTATTGTAATGATTTTCTTCATATCTTATATGAACATTTGTTGTATTTGAATATAAACTATAAATGGCTTCAAAACTATAAAATATCGCTTTTAGAACCACATTGTGTTGCGATTGAAGATTTAAGCTCATAGATATAAAATATGAATCTAAATCATCTAAAGATTGTTTTTTATCACTAAAAGAGTTGTTTATAATATATTTTGTCACTCTATTGTATGAGTCTGACAAATAAGCATTAAAAGAGTTTATACTATCTCTATATTTTTCAAAATTATCTTTTTGTGATCTATTGTATTTAAAATACTCTTCATATGCTTGATCGTTATGAGTTCTTTCTAATTCTTGCAATGTATAAAGATATGGATCAGCTCCATTTGGGATATTAAAGTTTGGTTCATCATTGAACCAACCCCATGTTTTATTATATATTGCTAACTCCTCTTTTAATTGAGCTACTATCTCATCTTTTGTAAATTGTGTGTTATTTGTTTGATTATATGCATCTATTTTTTGAACCAATTCAGATTCATATCGTAAATCATTTGATGCATTTTTTGATGAAGAGATTACATTGTCTATAAAGTCTGTTGATCCAATTCCTATTTTGTTAAATAGTGCTTCATATATTGCAAATTCTTTTTTTTCTTGTTCTGATAAATTTTGTATAAAATCATTTCTTTTATGTGAAGGTATTACAGAGTGACCAATAGAATAATCAGATACCTCATTCCAATCATTAAAAACAAATTTATTTTTAAAATTTGTTCCATCAAATAGATCAAGTATTGGAAAACCAGTAAAATCCAAATTTGTTACTTGTGGTTCATATATTGACATATATGGATATAGATTTTGATCATAATTTATTATTAATGTCTCTTCTATAGTTTTATACACATTTTCTGATACTATTTCTATCATTTGACTTTCAACATAATAGATAATATTATTTGTAGTTGGTTTTATATCATAATATATCTCTGATCCTATATGATATTCGATCCAATCATTCTGTTCAACTATATTATCTATTAAATATGTTCCATTTCCAATTTCTGCTTTATATCCATAATATTGTGGATCAAAAGTTTCATCTGGATTGTCGTTATATATTCTTGTTATTGTCTTTGTTTGTGGTGTATCTGGATCAGTTGGTATGTGGTTTTTTGGAAGATAATTTATCTCTGTTGTAAGCTCGTTTTGGTTCTGTGATGCAGTTCCAACTCTTAATGCCCATTCAAACATATTTGGATTGGATATATATAGATATGTTATAACAGGTGTATCAAGAGAGGTAAAATGAGAAAATAGATCGTATGCTTCTTGTATCAATGAACTTTCACCTTGATATGTAATAGATTTTACATCAAGAATTCCATTCTCCCAACTATGTTTAGCATATTCATATAGTGCTGTATTATTTATATGATGACCAGATTTTACAAATTGTAATAACTCTTGATAAAGATATGTATTATTTAATTGTGCTGATAGTGCTAAATTTTGAAGTTTAAACTCTTTATCATTTTGTTCATTTATAAATTGAGCACTTGTAGATACAGATATTACTTTTTTACCCACAAGTTACTCCTTTTAATTATATATTAAGTCTATGTGGTTGGATCGTTTAATCCTATTTGATTAAATAAATCTTTTAATGTATCATCTATATTATGAATATTACCAACTTTTCTAAAAGAATCAGGTATATCAAGAGCTTGATTTTGTGTGTAAATAGTTGTCCAACCATTTGTAACTATCTTAACTGCTTCTATTTTTACTTTATCTCTATAACCTTCTGCTTGAGCTTTATAAAGGTTGGTTCTCTCTTTTGATTCAAGAATTTGCTGTTCAGTCGCTTTTGCATTTAAAAGCTCTTGTATAGCTTGTAACTTTAATCTTTTTACCTCAAGTCTAAGTTTTGCTTCTTCATAAGGTAGTGTTTTTATTTTTATTAAATCATCAATAGAACCACTCAAAGCTGTTGGTAATAATTGAGCAAAAGCAGTTGCTACATCATCACCAGTAAGTCTTTGCTTTTTCCATTGCTCTTCAAGAGCATCAGTTATAAATTTTATATTATCTTGTTTTATCTCTTTTAGTTTTGTTTGATAATCTTCATTTTCTATTGAAGTTGGTATATTGATATCATCAAAATTTATGATATCATCTAGTGTTATGGAACATTGATCAATATTTATACTACAAGCCATTTTTTAATCCTTCAATCTGTCTGTTTTCCTTTGATCATCTGCTAATTTTTTTATCTCTTCTTTTGTTAATGGTGGCAATACAGATATAGCAAATTCTGGTCTTTGTTCATACTCTATTCTTGTTTGTTTATATCCATTTGGATCTTTGTATTCTACCTCTTTTTTGTATGAGAATGTTTTGTTTACTAAATACTCATATATACAATATTCTATATGCCACTCTTTCCCAAATGGTATTACTCTAGCAGCTATAGTGCCATATTTTGCATTTCCGATATGACACTCTTCTGCTTTTTTATATTGAGTATCTGGATTCATATTCATAATTTTAACTCTTATAAGCCTTTTTGCTTGTTTGAGTTTATCTTTCTCTTCTTTTATCTTATATGTATCTAAATTTTTATCTAGATTCATGTTTGATACATCAACACCGGGTGCTAACATAGATACATCTATGTCTGATTCAGCTATATCATCTATTGTACCTGCTGTTGGTTCTTTTGTTGGTTCTGGTTGTGGTTCTGGTTCTTCTGTTTGTGTGATAACATCTGGTTCTATTTCATTATCATCTATCACCATATTTGGATTCTCTTTTTCATAATCTTTTATTTTCTTCTCAAGAGCTTTATATGTTATATCTTTTTTGTAATAGATACCATATTTGTTTGCTTTTAGTTTTAGTTTATCTAATTTACCAAGTGCCATATTGTTTCCTTTTATTAAATTTTGAAAGATTATATCAAAAAAAAAGAAAATAATTGAAATATGAATTTTTGCATATTTTAATTGATTTGAAATGTAGATATTATAGATATATAAAAAACAAAAAGGAGATATAAATGGATGATTTAATTCAATTAACATCAACAGAGAGTTTCTTGCAAAAAACAGGTTTTACAATGACATTGAAAGATGTTGCAGATCAATATGGAAAGGAAAATGGTAAGCTTGTAAAAAGTTTTGAACAACAAATTAATTAATTATCAGAAGATAGATTTAATACTTTAAATTACTGGCTCGACACGGTGGCGAGTCAGTCAGGTACAAATAATAAAGTAATAAAAAAAATAAAAACATACAGAATGGATTTAAAAACATTAATTTGGTTTATTGCTAAGTTTGATGCAAACCTTAGATTGGATATTGTCAATTTTGCTTTTTCTAAATTGGAAGAATCAAACAAGATAGATATAGATAAAGCTATTGAGATTGCTAAAAAACCAAAAGTATATGAAAATGGATATATGAGTGTTAGAGGTTGTATTGGTGTTGCATTTGATGATATAGAAGAGCCTGTATCTGAATCAGATGTATGGGATGCTTTAGTTTGGAATGGTATAGCTGTTACAAAAGCAAAAGTAACTATAAAAAGAGTGTTATCAAATTCAATGGAAAACATAATTGGTAATTCAAAGAAAAATACAGTTGTATTTGATCCAAATGTAGTTAGAAACGCTTATGATAAATGGTTGAAAGATGGCAAACCAAAACCAACTGAATATGAAAGATTGAAACAAGAGTTTGAACAAATAGCTAATTATTACCATGAGATGATGGAAAAAGCAAAATAAAAAAAAATATAGTGAATTAAAAAAAAATTTCAGATGCAGCAATTAAATATGTTGATGAATTTTTGTTAGATGAGAACCAAGAAGAGAGTTAATCTCCTCTTGGCTCATTTGCAGTTGGTTCTGCTACAATTCAGATATGAAAAAATCATATTTGAATTATATTCTAGCTGTTACAAGCCCTTTAATTATGCGTTCTGTACGCAATGGTAAGAAACCATAGTAGGCTCTGTATGAGCAGAAACCGCTTTCCCCATATACATCATGTCTATCAGCTATATCACTACCCGGTTTTTTGATAATAACTCTCCATTTGAATTTATCACCAAGTCCTTTTTGACCACCATGCAATGTAATAGCATTAAAACTTTCTTGACCTACTACAAGTATAGGGAACACTTGATAAGCTCCACTAGATGTTTGATAAAAATCAGCAGTTGCACCTGCTGCACCTTCACCAGCTAATACCATATCTTGTACTGCAACAATTCTGAATTTACCAACTCTACCAGCTTCATTCTCAAGTACTCTACCGGCACTAGCATAATGTTCAACAGATACAAAAGCCTGTTTACCATGATAATCTGTCATTCTCTCAATATCATTCATAAGTTCTGTTGGAACATAAGCAACTCTAGCATTTGGAATAACTCTAGTATCAATTTTAGTTGAACCAGTTATCATCTTCATTGTTGTTGGCATATAGTTATCATCTGCCTTTTTAGCCATAGCATTGAAAAATGCATAATCAACAGTAGATGTGTTATCGAGTTGATTTTGAGCTGTAGCAGTACCGCCATACATGACTACACCAGCATTATCTTGTAAATCTAACTGTATAGCTGTTTCAAATATCTTATTTGCAGCTTCTGCAGCTAAAGATGTATAATGCATATAAAGCTCTGCATCTGAATCAAACATCATCTCTTCTTCACTATATTCCCAAAAGAATTGAAACTTTTTCAATTCACCAGATATCTCATATCTTGAGAAACCCAGTCTGTTGCATTTATCTTCAACAGTATTCGCTACTATACTGTCCGTCCACAATAATCCTAAGATTAAAGTAACTGCTATATGTTTCCATATAGATGAGACTATATCAAGAACCAATGTTGCTTTTGGTTCGTTGCCGTTTCGAGTACCAATAGCTTGTACTCTACTCCCTTTTTCTTTTATGTGGCATTGGGATAGTCGTTGGACTTTATTAAGAAATTTCAAGAAAGACTCCTTATTAATTCATATCTTGCAACAAAAGCGAGTTTTCTTGCCTCAAGCTCTCCATATTTTTTACAACTAAAAGTTTTTATCTTTTTTTTATGATTTCTATAAACATGAACAACATATTCTTTTATGTTATTTCCATTTATTCTATATGATATATTTTTGGCTATAGAAAAAGTTCCTCTTTTATTCACTCTTAAACCATTAGATATAGAGTGTTGTATATTTTCTGATGGAGTACACCATTCAAGATTACAAGCATTATTGTTTAGCTTGTTACCATCGATATGGTTTACTTGAGATTTATTATATGGATTATTGCAAAAAACATCAGCTACTATTCTATGAAGTGCAACTCTTTTTCTTTTTCTATCATTTGTCCACATAGAAATTTTATAATATCCATTACTTCCAATATATGGAGATAATATTTTTTTTAATTTTTTATGTCTAACATTTCCAAATTCATTCACTTCATATTTACTGAAATTTTTTACTTCTTTCCACACTTTTCAAATTCCTTAATTTTAGTAACGGATCGCCTTCAACTTTACTTGTTAAGGTGTTCCCGTTTTAGGCAACTTTTGATATACGATTACTCGCATAAAAGACCATTAAGCAGCTATTGCCGCCAGAATCCTACCACCTGTCTCTCTACCATTTGGGAATCTACCTTTAATTGTACCCGGATCACGAGAAGAACCCCATAAGTTACCATTTGCAGTTATAAGACCATTTGCATCAATACCTTGATCATTGATGTTTCTATCATCAATTACTGGAAGATATCTATACATTTTAATTGTCTTACCACTATTTAACATCATTTCTCTAGTTGTAGCTAGTTGTTGAAATGTCATATCTTTTCTGATATCCATAATTGCTTTTTTCAAAAAAGCGTATGGAACAAGTTGTTTATTTGCTACTTCAGCAGATGTAGCTCCTATACCATCTGCACCTGCTGCAAATTCAGCTGGATTTACATTTGATTGCCTAACCCCATAAGTTGTTGGTTCTGCAAAAACATTAATTGGATGTTGTCCTGTATTTTCTATAGTTGCCATTAAATACTCCTTGAATTTTGAATTTTACAGTTATATTCCAAACTGTCTTTTAAACATTTTTTCAAAATCCTCATCTGGCATTTTATCTACATCTATTTTGGTTAAATCAACAACTCTTTTTGAACCACCAGTGTTGAACTCATTTCTAGGCATTATTTGAACTGGAGGATTGAGTTGTGGTTCTATTCTATTTTGTTGTTGTATTTGCTGTTGTTGAGGTTGTTGTTGAACATGTTGCTGTTGGTTCTCTTTTTGTTGCAACAATTTTATTGCAACATCTTCATATGCTCTAATAAATGGAATATTTAAATAATTACCAAATATTTTTCCTTTTTCTATTTCTTTTACAACCTCGTCATATAAACCAATTTCAATGTGTTTATTTAGTGCCAATATTTTTTGAGGATCACCTATTAATTCCTGTTTGGATACATCATCAAATGAAGACAATACTTCAACAGTCTTTTGATATGTTGGACTATCTTTCAATTGATTGTTTATCTCCTCTAATGTTAATTCACGACTAACATCATATTTGTTTTTATCTGGACTATATTTGAAATTTTCATCTTCTATTAAATCACTTACATCATCAAGCGATATATTATTGTCCTTTATTATTTGTGAAATTGCCTCCTTATTACCTTGAGCAGCTTCAAGCAAAGTAATAAGTTTACTTTCATCATCTAAACCAGCTTTTTCTATTTTTTTTACAATTTCAAGCTTTGGCTTAATGTACTGTCTATCTGAATAGTATTTAGAACCAAGCTGAATCAACTTAATCATCTCTTCTGGAGTTGGTTGAATTTCAGTCTTATTTGCTTTAATTGGTCTAAATAATTTTTGATAATCTTCTGGAAGCTTATCAAATAACTCTTTATCAAACGGAGGTGTAAAATCATTTACCTCTGATTGAGAACCACCATCTTGTGCTTGTGGATCATTATTATCAGAGCTATTTTCTTGTTCCAACTCTTGTTGTGGTTCATCTTTAGTACTGTCTTGTACATTACTATCTGTATTGTTTGAACCAGAAACTATTTTGTCAAAGTTTTTAATAAAATCTTCGTCTGACATATTTTCTAAATCTTCTTGATTTAAACTTTGATCATTTTGATCAAAATTGTCATCATGTTGATCTATATTGTCATTTGTGTTGTTTTGTTCTATTTGGTTTGTTTCCATTTACCAATATTTCCTTTCTATCTTTATTAAATGAATTTTATCATTATTTTTTAAAAAATATTAATTTGATTCTTCTTCAGCTTCTATTTTTTCAAGCTCTTCTAACTCGCTAGGTGCATTTTGACCAGCTATAATTATATTATTGAACCATCTTTGTAAACCAGATATAGCAATAATTTTTGCATCATTCATTAATTTTAATTTCTCATTTCTATATGCATTATCACTATCAACTATCTTAACTGCATTTGCAGCCTCTTTTATAAAAAACTCTTCTTTAATAAGATATATAAAATCTGGATTTTGAGTTAAGTTTTGTAATGCTTTTAATCTCTTTATTGCATTTTTCTTCTCCTCTTTTAAATCTTCTATCTCTATTGAAAATGAAGAATCTAATTTATTGCCACTATTTTTAAATGTATCCATTGCTATCCTTTTTATTTTGAATTATTTTTGAAGTATAACTAAAAAACAAAAAAAAGGAAATACAATAAATGTAGGATAAAAAAAATGGATATTTTAATTAACTTCAACTCATTTGAAAAGGAATATCACAATATACCAACAATAAATATGTTAGATTTTGGTTTTGGTGACGAATATCTTTTAGATGATATAAATTATGCAGATATGTCTGATAAAGGACATGGTATCGGGCTTGGATCAGGCAATGGTAAAATTTGTTTAAAAAATGGCGTTGGAGATGGAGGTGGATCAGGGGATGGAAAAGGTAATAATGGCGGTGGTGATGGAAATGGATCTGGCAATGGGAAAGGCAATAGTGATGGCAGTGGACTTGGAAGTGGATCATGGAAAATATTTTTAGATAACATAACGAATATTACTATATAGGATAAAAGTTATGATAAATGAACATATATATTTTATGGAAAAAGTTAAAGATACAAACTTAATAGACAAAAAATTAACTCAAAAAGATTTTTCATTAATGCAAAATGATTATTTAACTATGATAAGTTTAACAGTAGGAAAAGGTGATGGTGAAGGTGATGGTGAAGAAAAAGGATTTGGCTTTGGAGATGGTTCTGGTAATGGAGAGGGAAATGCAGATGGTAGTGGATATGGAAATGGATATGGAAATGGTCATGAATAAAAAAATAGATAAGATTGGATGAAATTATGGTAAATGAATATATATATATTATAGAAAAAGATTATTCAATTAATTTGGTAAATTATAACGATTTTGGTGTTGGAATTGGACATGGTGAAGGTAGTGGAAAAGGATATGGAAATGGAAAAGGAGAAGGATTTGGTAGTGGCGATGGCAGAGAAGAGAAAAAAGGTAATGGTTTTGGAAGTGGCGATGGATGTGGTCATAGTAATGGGTATGGTGTTGGATTAGGTAAGGGTAATGGTTACGCAGAGAGCATTTAAAAGGAGAATTTATGAAAAATGGTAGTAACGATGGCGGTAAAAACAGTTTTTATACAATAGATAGAGATATGATATACAATATTGTTGATTTAACTATATACTTAAAATTAACAACAAAAGATATTGTTGATTTATATAAAGCTTTTGATTTATTAGATATACAATATACTCCATTAAAAACATTTCCTAAATGGGTAGAAGATGTTGATACATTATGTGAATATTATGGATGTAATTTCTATTTTGGGAATATATTAAAAACAATGTTTATTCACTTAGGAAATAGACACTCTGGAACAAATAAAGAAAGAGAATTAAAAAAAAGAGAGTGGTATCTCAATAGATTAAAGCAACAAAAGAGGAGAAAAAATGCATAATTTACATATAGTGACACTTGAAGCTGATAGTAGAGAAGATGCTATAGAAAAAGTTGTTGATGAAATAAGTGGATTTGGCAATGAAGATAACTATTTTAAAATTGCAGGAACAATAGATAGAAAAAAAGGAAAATTCAAAAAAAGTGATAAAAACGCTAGATTTCAATGGTATGATTCAGAAGAAAAAATAAATAGTTTTCTAAAAACATCGCTTAAAAATATTTATGATATATCAAATATAGATATAAACAATACACAAAATAAAATGGAATCTTGGATTGTTTTTATGCATTATAGACATAAATATCATATATTTGGAAATGAAGATATAACATTATGGGATGGTGGTGAACTATATTCATATAAATTTAATGAAGTTGGATTAACAAGATTTGATGATGAGAAATATTGCAATTTTGCTGTATTGATAGATATGCATAGTTAAGGAGATTAAAATGAAAAAATATAAAAAGATAAAAGATGATATTTTTGCAAAAATTTGTCTATATTACGATAAGGCAGAAGTTAATTATCTATCTGACAATATTAGAAGAAGAGGATTAAAATTAAGTTTTACAACTGTTAAGAAAGATGATGGTTTTGAAAGCTATACTCCAATGGATTCAGTAAATTTCAAATTTCATCTAAAAACAATGAATAGAAGAAGTGCAAAAACTGAAGAAAAAATATGGAAGAAATTAGAACCACACCTTGATCTACTTTTTGATATGTATATAAAAAATAGAGACAGCAATGAGATATTTGATTATTTAAAAAATAATGGAATGTTTGAAAAGAATTTTTAGAACCACGCATGTGTGGTTCTAAATAACTCTAAATTGATAAATGAACCACCTCCTTAATGATGTGTTTCTAAAATTAATTAGATTTATTTCTATTTCTGATATCTATTATTTGAGCTTTTAAATCTTCTAAAGCCAATTTTTCATTTGTTATTTGAGCTTGTTTTTCAAGCTCTTGTATATGACTTATTCCTTCTGCTTTATCAATAAATTCTAAATCTTTTAAATCTATATTAGCATCTATCTCTTCTGCTTTTTTAGTTTTAAGTAGAGCATCTGCCATATTCTCTTTAACAGAACTATCATAAACAGCAATTTGTCTTTTTAGCAACTCTATTTCAAGTTTTTGTCTCTCTTGTTCAAGTGGATCAGGTTGTGGTTCATATTTTCTTAACATTTCAGCTACTTCTGGATCGTTGGAGTAATCTGCTATTTTAGCCATTAAGTTTTTAGTTATATAAAATGGCATTTTTTGCCCAAGTGTTTGGAGCATAAATGACCATTTTTGTATCTTCATTTCGTTTTCTTCTGGTGTTGATACTTTTAGTTTTACATCAAATTTTCCATATAATTGATCTCTATTAATAGCTAAAAATTTATCGTTTGTTATTTTAAATATTTGACCATCAGTAAGATACATTCTGTTCATTGAGATTATCTTTTTAGCACATCTCTCAAGCATTGAAACAAATCTTCTAAGTATTCCAAGTTCTCTTTTAGTAGTAGCATCAAGCGTGGTTCTAATTGCTGTTGCTGTTGCATTTAAGGCAGATTGTGAATTACCTAAAGCAAATGGTTTTTTACCAACCATCTCTTCTGCTTCTTTGCTTTGCATATCTATCATATTAAAAATTGAATTTCCTATTTCTGGTGGTGTATGCATATAAAATGCATCTTTTGGATTTATCATAGGATTGTATTCATAATCCTCACCATTATCATATTTTCTTTTATTTACTGGATCAAGGAAATCTTTTGGTCTCCCTTCTTGTGCTGCTGCACTTCTACCAAATATATCAATAATTGATCTAGTCATTGCACCTATATTTTCTTGATTTTCAGCTATTATCTCTGCATCTGGTTCACCAAAATTAGAACCAAACACTGGTTCAAAATGGCACATTTCAAATGGTAATTCATTAAATGGTAATGGATTTGATTCAAGTCCTATCATAACTTTACCAATATATGTAGCAACAATAGGTACTGTTTTTCCATCACTATTTATATCCCAATATCCCCAATACTCTTTTACTGATAATACTTTTCTTGGATCATCTTTAAAGTTAAAATTTTCATATCTGTTTGAATCTTGTTCAGTTAAACTTTTTTCTAAATCTACTAAATCTAGATTCTTATATTTGTTCTCTTTTTTTAAATTTGATAAATTTGTTTCATACTCATATATGATAAATTGAGCTTTATTTATATCACCATTTGCTGTTGGATCAATAGTAATCTTTTTATAGTCACATGGCTCTAAAATTGGATGATTTTTCGTCATTTCTTCTATCTCAACTACTTTAGAGCCAACCTTCTGTTTTTCTGTCATTATTTTTCCATTTTGATCCAATTGTGGTTGCCCATTTTGATCCAGTACTGGTACAATAGAAAATACTGGTTCTATTTTTTTAATTTTTTCATATTTTCTATTCCAGCCTATTTTTACTATTAATGTACCTTGATTAACATATATCCTTGTTGCATTATTTAAAAATTTTATAAAATCCATCTCTTCACGGAATTGTTGATTTAGAATGATTTTATTTAAAAAAGATGTCTTATAATCTTCATGAGTTCTTGGTTCTAGTTCAAATAGATCCTTCTTAGCTAAAAGTGGCTCTTCTATTATTGGATATGTCCATTTAGCCATCTTTTTTATTATTTTTGGTCTTGTTCTTGATCTGTTTTTACCATATGATATATTTTTAGCTTCATATAGTTTTAACCAATTATCTATTTTTGAGATAATTTTTTGTCTATATTGTTCAGCATTTATATAATCTTTTTCTAAATCTTTTACAGTTGGTGGATTCTTCCAATTGACAAGTTTTTTTACTGATTCCTCTTCTATCTGTTTTAGTGAATATTCTACATGATCCATGTTATCTCCTAATATCTTCTTTCAAAGTGTACACAATCTTTAACACTTTTCCAAGACCCACCCCAAACATTATTTGTGTTTAATGATTCCCAATATTTCCCAATATCTTCATATGCTTTACATTTTCTTTGATAATGGTTATTTATAAATAAATTTAAATCTATTGCTAAAGATTTAAGATGTCTGCTATTTAAAGTCCATGATAAACCTTTAGCAATATATCTTCTTTGTTGATACATTGTTCTTTTTAATTCACCAGAAGTGAGTTTATATCCTTTCATTTTTGCATATAATATCAATTCAGATACATCTTGTAGAAATTCCCACTGTTCATCTGAGAGTGAACTATCAACAATAGATGGCTCATACACATCTTCAAAAAAAATTGGATATACGAACCAAGTAATTATTAATGCATATATTATAAGTATTGTTAAAAAAATTTTATATATCATATTCATT
>Ga0256832_1001840_pt1 | contig 14482 bp, 16 predicted proteins | sample 134614metaG_FD_190534 | JGI IMG/M metagenome (GOLD analysis project Ga0256832, IMG submission 190534) | Hydrothermal vent microbial communities from Lau Basin, Pacific Ocean - 134-614 | ecosystem: Environmental > Aquatic > Marine > Hydrothermal vents | place: Pacific Ocean: Lau Basin | collected...
AGGAATGCGCTTAATCCCAATACTTTAGAAAGCCTAATTTTATTCAGCACTTCTTTTAAAAGGTTTGAAAACCAGTCTTTTTGTAAGAATAGCTTGTTTCATGTCTACCTTCATTAACCCTCAGACCAATAGTGAAGAAGAACAGAAAAAAACTGAAAACAGTTCCTGAGGTTGAGCTTTTCTTTCCACCAAACCCTGTTCATACCACCTAAAAATCTCATAATAAATCCTCGTTTGGATGTGAGGAAAAATATTATTTTTCAAATCGACATTGTTTTGGTACAACATCTCGCGTCCAATCTGATGCTTTAACGGCTTTTTTTGCGATAGTAAAGGCAGTCCCATTGTGCTTGCCTTTTCGATTAAGGAAATTAATATCACAACTTTGCGTCGCAGTGGGATCTCGCACCACCTCATATTGATAACGATACCCTGCAACCACAAATTGCTTATGACGATAAGCTAAAATAATCGTTTCACTGCTAAGGCTCGCTGATTCTCGGTGTTCAGATTGAATTATTAAAGAACCTTTATTATTTGTTTTAAGAGATACTTTTTGACCGACTATTTGCATAAAATCAGTAAGACTTTTAGAAAGTACCTGTTTCATTTCCCCTTTCTCTTCCTCTAGCTTGGAATCTCCAAAATAAAGATATAAATAATCATCCGAGACTAAGATCGCCTTATCCAACTGCCCATCGCCATTAAAATCTGCCTCTAACACATCAGAGACCCTATCCACTTTAAGATACTCCTCTTTATTAGCGCTATAAATATTAGGTAACTCTCTATCTTCTAAGCATCTTTTAAGCAAAAGTGATTTACTTTTTTTATATATTTCTAAAATCCTGCGATTTTTCTTATTTGTTTTTACATTAAGACAAACACAAGAAAAGCCATAATTACCATTAATTCTAACAAATTCATTATCATTGCTTTCAGGCATATTATCCCAAGATTGATCAGAAAGAGGAGAAGACATTCCTTGCTCAGAAAGCCCCCATTCGCCCTCCTTATCAATAAAATAAAAATTAGCAGGGGTTGGGTTAAGCAACCAACCACAGCGATACTCCTTCGCTATTAAAGGTGCTGTCATAAATGTGCTTAAAAATACAAAGATAATTTTTTTATACATGATATATATCATTTCCTTAGAAAATAGAGAGAACTTAAAAAGGATAGAATAATAATGATATTTAGCAAGTTTATGATAATAGGCTGTGCAAGGATATTTGATATTAGAGAGAATTATTTATCTGAAATCTGAAAAACGATAGACGAGTTTGTAAAACCCGTCTAGTTAGATAAGATTAAATACTATTTACACAAAACATCAGCACGAGTGCTTTCTACAATTTCTCCTGCCTCTACAATCAGCTCCTCAGGTACGTTCATATCACGCATCGCTTTCACTAAGTTTTCAACAGTCGCGTCAAAATGCTCATCGTTTAAGCCTTTGTGATCCACTAAATGTTGATGTGCTGAACGCATATCCTTACCTGCATAACCATTATCAGCCCCTAGAGCAAAAGCAATAAATTCTGCTTGATGTCGGCGTTGTTTTTCCATATTGATATTAGTGAAAAAATGGCTGACACGATCATCGTCTAACATGTACTCGTAAAAACGATCTACAGTTGCTTCAACCGCTGCTTTACCGCCAATTTTTTTAAAGATAGTACGCATATTAACCCCTTAATTGTTTAGCCCATAAGAAAATTAACAATATAATATACAGCTTGCCTTAAGGTAATTGATAAATGTCATTTTTTTAACTATAAAAAATGTTAATAACAATCATTCTCGTGCGGAGAAGCAAATAACTAACTCTATTTACTAATAAAGCCCTAGACCTTGAGAGTTATCTCTATAAAATAGAGCAAATGATACTTTTTCTTCGCTTATCTCTTTTTATTTTTCTTCTTATTGCACCTGAAACTGTGCTGGCTCACAGTCCTATCAAGGGGATTGGTGCTTTTTTCAATGGTATATTGCATCCACTATTAGTACCTGCTCAGGTACTCGCTATATTTTCCTTAGGTCTATGGTATGGGCAGAATCAACCTACTGAAAATAAGAGGTCGGTTATTTTTTATTTAATCGCCCTTATTTTTGGCTTAGTTGCTACACGATTTTTACCCGCTGATAATGATGTCTCCATTATTTTATTACTAGGAGCAACAATTATCGGCTTGCTGATTATCAGTAATTATAGATTAGCTAAATCTGCTTATCGTATTGTAGGTCTATTATTTGGTTTTATTCTTGGTCTGGATTCTGTTCAAGATGGACTCAACCTTAAAGCAACATTGCTTGCATTATTTGGTAGCGGCGTGGGTATTTACTTTTTATTATTATACTTTATGGCATTATCTGAGAGTTTTAGTGAAAAAACATGGCAAAATATCGCGGTACGTGTACTTGCATCGTGGATAAGTGCAAGTGCGTTAATGGTGTTAGCGCTTAACTTTGCAGGTAAAGGCTAATGTTATTTTTAAAAAACTCTTTTCTAATTATTTTCCTGTTCCTCCTGCCTCTAACAAGCTATGCCGACCTTGTAAAACCTGCTTTAATTGAAATTACCGTTACTAAACAAGGTGATGTTGATATTGAAATTCGAGCCAGTATTGAAGCGTTGCTAACAGGTATTAACGGCCGCTATAAAAATACCAAGGATGCCCCCAATGCGGATGAATATGATCTATTAAGACGCATGAATAGCGAGCAATTACTGTCAAAATTCAAGGCATTTGAAACGACTTTTTTAAATAAAGTGAAATTAATTGATAATACCAATCAAAAAATTTCCCTGCGTATAAAGCAGGTTGAAATTCCTTTACGCGGTTATGTCAAAGTACCACGAATTAGTGTGATAAAACTTGTTGGCAAAGTGGATTTATCGGCTAAGTCTTTACAATGGTATTACCCTTTATCTTTTGGTGATCATGCGGTTAGATTACGACAGGTTGATACGCTAAAGAAAAAATTCCACTGGTCTGAATGGCAGTGGTTGCGTACCGATAAACTCAGCTCCCCTCTATCACTGACAGAGATCGTTAGGCATAAACCGCTTTATGAAACCATTGGAAATTATATTGAACTAGGCTATAAACATATATTACCCAAAGGGACAGATCATATATTATTTATCCTTGGGCTATTTCTCTTCTCCAGTGCCTTACGCCCTTTGCTATGGCAAATCACCATGTTTACCATTGCGCATACAATTACATTAGGTTTAGCAATGAACGGTCTTTTTGATTTACCAGAAAGAATCGTGCAACCCTTAATTGCCCTCTCCATTGTCTATGTCGGGGTAGAAAATGTATTTAATAAAAGCTTACAAAAAAGCCGCCTAATCTTAGTTTTTGCCTTTGGTTTATTACACGGCTTAGGCTTTGCCAATATGTTAGCTGACTTTGGAATGCCCGATAACGCCTTTGTAACAGCACTGATTAGTTTTAATATCGGTGTAGAATTCGGGCAACTAAGCATATTATTAATGGCATTTTTATTCATTGGATTATGGTTTGGAAAAAGAGACTGGTATAAAGCCTTAGTCATTAACCCAGCCTCCCTTATTATTGCAGCCATTGCATTTTACTGGTTTATAGATCGACTAGATTTAGGACTTATTTAAGCCAAACGTGTGGACGGGTTTGCAAAATCCGTCCAGCTAAGCTAGCTGAAGAATATATAACGATAAAGTAAACTTCCCCCCAGTTACCCCCCCCATCGGACTAGCTTTTTCGTAAAACACACCGTTCTATAATATAGCAAATATCAGCCTCGCCTAATGGCATCAGCATCGGAAAAGCTAAAACTTTCACTCCTCTTGGAACGTGGAAACTAGGGAAATTCAGGCAAAAACCAAACCGTAGGATCAGTGGAGTCTGCTTAACCGATTATTCTATAGCACGGTCTTGGTCGGTTACGCAAAGCCTCACCGACCCTACGCCACTTGTAATCATTTATTTTGTTGCTTGAATTCTTTGCTTAATTTTTCGCCTCATTATTTTCTGCAACAAAAATTCTAATATGACCGCAAAAAGAGCAAAGCTGATAAGAATGCTAATAACATGGTCTAATGCTTTAGATGTATAAATAAGATGGAGATTGAGCCAATAGCAACAATTTGGGATAAGTCAAACCATAGCAATGAAATAATAATCAAAATCCCCGTAATAAGTACTCCTTCTTTGCTATGAGCGATTGGCCTCCCAAATTCTGCAGGAAGCTCACCATCTTTAGCTAGTTGATAGTTGATAGTTGATAGCTAATATTAGTAATAACTCTAAATCCTTCATACGCCAAAAAAGTAATAGAAAGACTAAAGAATATGTTATTTGTAGGCGGATAGTCGCTTGGAGACAAAAGTTCGGGATTGAGTGTTATGATCCCCGTAATTGACAAGCCTGCTAGAACAATAAATTTAATTCCAACTGTAATTTTTTCCCAAATGGCAACATCCTGTGCTCCTTTAAGGTTAATGAAAACAAATAAAATAATGATACCCATTGAAAAAATGTGTTTCCAGAACAATTGATTAATATCTAATGGTAAAAAAGTGATTGCATAATTACCAAATGCTTTAGCAATCAAACTCAGAACAACAACTGCGGATAAATATAGTATAATACCCATACTACCCGTAAAAATGCCTGATCCAAATGCTTGAGATAAATGCTCAACAATCCCCCCAGAAGACGGATAGCGCGCCCCTAACCGTCCCAAAGAATAACCACAATTACACCACTAATGATAAATGAAATATAAACAGCATTCCCAGAAATTGCGCTCACTTCGCCAAGTAATGCAAAAATACCAGCCCCTACCATAGCACCAATACCCATTGAAACTGCTGACCAAAATCCTATTGGATTTTTTGATACATGCATAAATTATTCTTTTAATTTGTTTATTATTTTTTTACTACTCTTTAAAAACTCATGCAAACAGTGTTTATTTGATTATCAGTCGTTCCTGAACTCAAGTTAAGTAAAGAGTGCAGATAAGTTAATAGCGTGGTAATTTTAATCATGAGCAGTTGTTTGTTATTTATATGCTTTGTTAAAACTGCATATTGTAACAACTGCTTTTTTTACTCTAATTCTTCATGAATTTTAGCGAAGGTATTGATGCATTTAAAGATGCTTTTCTAACCTAGGAACTTCCTTAGTCAACCAATCTATAGAGGCAAACGAATGAGCGCACACATAATCTCCCCAGTGATTCCTGAATACCCTGTTCCTGTGACAGCACAAATTGAATCATTAAATCCGCATTATAATGCAGAAAAAAAGCAACAAATTATTGAACAAATCAAGCAATTATTAAAAGAACAGGATGCGGTATTAGTTGCACATTATTATGTAGATGAAGATCTACAGCGTTTAGCAGAGCAAACGGGCGGTTATATTTCGGATTCTCTGGACATGGCAAAATTTGGTAATGCACATTCTGCCAAAACATTGATTGTTGCAGGGGTACGTTTTATGGGGGAAACGGCTAAAATTCTTACCCCTGAAAAACGGGTTCTGATGCCAACACTAGAGGCGGATTGTTCTTTAGATTTAAGTTGCCCTATTGAAGAATTCGCTCCTTTTTGTGATCAATATCCTGATCATACCGTGGTGGTGTATGCAAATACCAGTGCAGAGGTTAAAGCTCGTGCTGATTATGTGGTGACCTCTGGAATTGCTGTTGATCTTGTGAGATGGCTTGGCGAACAAGGAAAAAAAGTACTCTGGGCCCCTGATAAACATTTAGGGCATTATATTGAAAAAGTGACAGGGGTTGAAATGGTCCGTTGGCAAGGAAGTTGTATTGTACATGATGAATTTAAAAATCGTTCATTAGGTGAGCTTGCCGAAAAATACCCCGATGCGGGGATTTTAGTGCATCCTGAATCCCCTGAAAATATTATTGCAATGGCCGATTCCGTGGGTTCAACAACGCAAATTATCAATGCAGCAAAAACAATGCCGAATAAACAATTTATTGTGGCAACGGATAAGGCTATTTTCTATAAAATGAAACAAGCCGCGCCTGATAAAGAATTTATTGCCGCCCCCACGCATGGCGAAGGTGCGACTTGTAGTAGTTGCGCTCACTGTCCTTGGATGGCAATGAATGGATTACATAATTTATTGCAAGTATTAAAAACAGGAAATAATGAGATTTTTGTTGATGAAGCGGTACGTGTAAAGGCGTTGCAATCCACACAAAGGATGCTGGATTTTGCTAAAAGACTTTAAAATTAAAGAGTTTAAAACTCTGAACGAATATGTCGTGAGAGTAATGCTTTAACCGCTATTTTAGGATCAAGGTTTTGATGCACAATACGATGTACTTCTGAACAAATTGGCATTTCAATATTCGCTCTTTGCGCTAATAGTTCAATACAACTAGATGATTTAGCACCTTCTACTGCTTGTCCTATTTGCTTGAGAGCCTCTTTTGTCGTTTGTCCTTTCCCAAGGGCTAAACCTAAGCGGCGATTGCGTGATTGATTATCCGTGCAAGTTAATACGAGGTCGCCCAGCCCTGCTAAACCCATGATGGTTTCAGGTTTTGCCCCCATGCTTTCACCTAGGCGAATGATTTCTGCTAAACCACGGGTGATAATGGCAGTCCTAGCATTAGCACCAAAACCAAGCCCGTCGGAAATACCAGCAGCAATGGCAAGTACATTTTTAACCGCACCTCCTAGCTCCACACCTAAAATATCATTACTGGTATAAACACGAAAATTATCACTTTGAAAGGCTGTTGCAGTACGATGACTTAACTCAGGCGTTGTTGTTGCTATCGTCATTGCGGTTGGTAACCCTTGTGCAACTTCCAAAGCAAAGGTTGGTCCTGAAACTAAGCCATAGGGAATGGCTTTATCCTGTATTTCCTCATTGAAAACCTCATGTAATAACTTACCTGTACCGACTTCAAGCCCTTTAGTTGCCCAAACGATATTGTGTTGAGCGCTCAATTGTGGCTTAAGTTGTTTTAATAAGTGGCGAAAACCATGACTTGGGACGACAATGAGTTGGTTGTTTGAATGTCGAATGCAATCTTCAATTTTATCAGTACATTGGAGATTATCAGGAAATGGAATACCTGCTAAGAAGTGGATGTTTTCTCGTACGGTTTGATACTCTGCGATATAGTTTGGATTAAAATCCCAAAGAAGAACATTGATATTATTTCGAGCGAGTTGTAGTGCCAGTGCAGTTCCCCAAGAACCTGCACCGTAGACAGAAATACTTTGAGTACCTTTATTAGACATTAGCTAAGAACTGTATCTTGCCCTGCATCCTTATCTTTTGTTTGTTCATTTTTTGCTATTTCACGTTGAGCTTCTTCCTCTTGCAAACGTTGTGCATAAAGAGCGTCAAAATTAATAGGAGACAGATGCATTTCTGGGAAACTACCTTTTGATATTAAGCTAGCAATGGCTTCACGAGCATAAGGATAGAGATTACTAGGGCAATAACTCGCTAATAAGTGATTGAGTTGATTAACATCATACCCTATGATTTGAAACACCCCAGCCTGTGCAACTTCAACTAAAAAGGCGGTTTTATCATCACTTTTAACTGTTACCGTGATAAGGAGGACTACTTCGTAATGATTATCAGAAATAGGTGTTACTTCCGTATTCAATTGTAGATTAGTATCAGGATTCCATTCTTCAGTAAATATAGTAGGGCTATTAGGTGACTCAAATGAGGCATCTTTTAGGTAAATACGTTCGATAATAAATTGCTGTTCTACTGGAGCGGATTGTTCTTCTGCCATTTTATATTTTTTCCTTTAATAGTGTGTCTAATGTACCGTCATAATTGAGTTGAGCCATATCATCATATCCTCCAATAGATTTTCCATTAATGAAAATTTGTGGTACTGACGTTTGCCCACTTTTTTGTTCCATTTCTTTTCTTAAGCTTTTATCATTACCGATGAGGATTTCTTTAAAGATTATTTTTTTACTTTTTAATAGTTTACGAGCTCGCATACAATAGGGACAAAATCGTGTGGAGTACATAATAACTTCTGCTTGCATTATCATTATTTCGCTATTTTTATTTTCTATTCAAAGGTAAGTTTTCAGAAGTCCAAGCCATAATACCGCCTGTTAGGTTATAAACTTCATTGAAACCATTTTTAGTAAGTGTATTACAAACATGACCTGAGCGATTACCACTCCCGCAGTAAACTAGAAAAGGGTTGTTTTTATTTTTTTCTAAAGCGCTCAGGTGCTTAGATATATCCGTTAGAGGAATAATTTTAGCGCCCTTAATAACACCGTTTCGTACCTCACTCTCTCCTCGAACATCAATAACTGTGACATTGTCTCGATTTAAGACCTGTACTGCTTGATTGGCATTGACCTGTTTGTATTTACGTGTCAAGCGAGAATATTCGCTCCAAATAATCAGACCAAGGACAGCAACAAAGCCGAGCATGAGCAAAAGATGTGCTTGCACAAATTCAATATATTCTTGCATGAATAAAGTTAACCAAAATTAAAAATAAGGCGTAAGATACCGCTCTATAAGTCTTAGGTAAAGGCAAATTTTAAATCCTTACATCAAATTTATTGAATTACTTGGTGTTTTTTTGGAGTAGCTTTAACGTACACTACAGAATATTTCTTGCATCATGCTAATTAGCTTCAATATGCGCGAATCTCCAACACGATAAAAGACACGATTCGCTTCTTTTCTAGAAGCTAGAATACCTTTGTCTCGTAAAATCGCCAAATGTTGTGAGATATTACTTTGTGATGTGCCGACATACTCAACAATATCTTGTACACTGACCTCATTTTCCCCTAACACACAGAGAATCTTTAAGCGCAATGGATGCGATATAGCTTTTAATGAGCGAGATGCAATTTCTACATCCTCATCACGGGCAAGTAGATCAACAGTAAATCCACAGCCTAGTCCTGAATTAATATATTTTATATGTTTCATCTGAGAGGGTTCATTTGCTGGTTACATGGGGTGTATTAGGATTACTGAATATGATAATGTAGTTTGCTATAAAAGTCACTGAAAACATAATGATACTCATGTTACTAAAATTATTTAAAAAAAAATTCATTTTACCGATTATTAGCATGCTAATAATCTCTTTTGTTAGCTTTCCTGCTGTTGCAGATAGTCAACAGCAAAAAATTAAAAAGAAAATTGAAAAAGCCTCTTCAAGTTTGCATTCCGCACAAAGTGAATCCAGAAAACTAAGCAAACAAGTTATTGCTTTAGAAAAAAAATTAAGTAATCTTTCAAAAGCACAATATCGCACTGAAAAGAAGATGAAGAAACTTGGTAAAAACTTAGAGAAAGCAAATCATGAAAAGTTGCAACTTTTAGAGAGTGTAACACAACAAAAAGAAGCATTAGCACAACAAATACAAGCTCTTTATACCGCAGGTGAACAATCTCATTTGCGTTTGCTGTTAAAACAAAATGATCCTTCTGATATAGGGCGGACAATAAAATATTTTGAATACCTCAACCGTAGTCGTTTGAAAAAAATTAAAAAAATTCGCGCTAGTTTAAAAAAAATTAAAATAATGGAGCAGAAAATTGAAAAAGATCGTATTAAGCTTAAAGCATTAACGATTGAATTATCTTCACAGAAAAAGAATTTAAAAAACACCCTTAAATTGCGTGAAAAATCATTGAAAAAAGCTAAAAAACAAGTGGTAACAAAGGCAGAAAAGTTAAAAAAATTAAAAAAACAAGAGGCTCGTTTGCAGAATATGATTTCTAACTTAATCGCCAAAGAAAAAAAAGAAAGTAGAGCCAAAAAAAATAAGCTGACACAAAAAAAGAATGCTAGTCGATCTCAAAAAGAACAACAAGCGACAACAACAAAACCTAAAAGTAGCAAAGGAAAGATTGTAAAACAATCAAAATTTATTTCTAGCCGGCCTTTTTCTTTTTTGAGAGGGCGGCTTTCATGGCCTGTTCAAGGACGTTTAATACACCGTTACGGCTCACGCAGAAATGCAAAACAACGTTGGAAAGGGGTGGTGATTGAAGCCCCTGGAGGACGTAAGGTACGTGCGGTTGCGCGTGGAAAAATAGAGTTTGCAGGGCGACTTAATGGCTATGGTTATTTGATTATTATTCGTCATGACAAAAACTATCGTAGTCTCTATGCCTATAATCGAGCGATTTATAAAAAAACAGGGCAAACTGTGAATGCAGGTGAGGTCATCGCTGCGGTTGGAAACTCAGGAGGGCAGGAGAAAAATGCCTTATATTTTGAGATAAGACGAGGCACACGTTTACAAAATCCATCTCGCTGGTGTCATTAAATTACATTGGGTTATGGTTTCCTGAGTGCATTTTTATGTTAGACACGATAAACTCAGTTTTTGATAGCACTCTCGGTTTGGGGCTATGTAACAATAATATAGTGAGCTAGGTTGAGAATGGCATCTCAAAACAAGTCTTCGCTAATATAAAGATTAATATTGGAGATATAATGCAACTGAAAATTAACAAAACACTAACGACAGGTGTCATTTTAGGTACAGTCATCGGTGTTGCCACATCAGTGAGTTTGAATGCTTTTGCTTTCAAAGGTGTCAGTCCCACCATTCCTTTAGCACAAATCAAAAAGTTTTCAGAAGTCTATTCACGTATTAAACGTTCCTATGTGGAAGAAGTGGATGATAAAAAATTAATTTCTGGTGCCATCAGTGGCATGCTTTCTAGTTTAGATCCACATTCCGCTTATCTGGATGCTGATGCGTTTGAAGAACTGCGTGTGGGTACTTCAGGCGAGTTTGGCGGTTTAGGCATTGAAGTCGGAATGGAAAATGGCTTTGTTAAAGTTATCTCCCCCATTGATGATACGCCCGCTTACAATGCGGGTTTAAAAGCGGGTGATTTAATTATTCGTCTTGATGATAAACCCGTTAAAGGCTTAACATTAAGTGATGCAGTTAAGCTTATGCGAGGCAAAGTTGGTGCACCGATTGAATTAATGGTGGTGCGTGAAGGCAAAGATAAACCTTTCAAAGTAAAGATTATTCGTGCCATTATTAAAATAAAAAGTGTCAAACACCGCATGTTAGAACCTGGTTTTGGTTATGTGCGTATCTCTAGCTTCCAGTCAAAAACAACCCGTGGTGTTATTAATGCACTTGCAAAACTTAAAAAAGAAAATAAAGGCAAGTTAAAAGGCATTATTCTTGATTTAAGAAATAATCCAGGAGGCGTTTTAAATGGAGCGGTCGGTGTATCGGATGTGTTCTTAGACAATAGTGGCAAAATTGTTTATACCGAAGGGCGAGTCGCAGATGCATTAATGCGTTATGACGCGCATTCAGGAGATAAGCTAGAAGGTGCGCCAATGGTTGTCTTAGTGAACCAAGGTTCTGCCTCTGCCTCAGAAATTGTTTCAGGTGCATTACAAGATCATAAACGTGCTTTAATTGTCGGTCAAAAAACCTTTGGTAAAGGCTCAGTACAAACCGTATTGCCTTTAGATGCTAAAACAGCAGTCAAATTAACCACAGCACGTTATTTTACCCCTTCAGGTAATTCAATTCAGGCAAAAGGAATTATTCCTGATATTGTGATTAAATCATTACATCTTAAAAATAATAAGCAAGATGATGATGCGTTTATTCCTTTATCAGAAGCTGATTTAACAGGACATCTATCGAATCCAAAATCTAATAATGATCCTAAAAAGCCTGATAGCAAAACAGAGGCTATTAAAGAATCAGTCAATAAAGCTAAAAAGAATAAAAAAACAAAAGGAGATTTAGTAACGAAAGACTATCCACTCTATGAAGCTTTGAATGTTTTAAAAAGTATGAGTTTAGTTCAAAGTAGAAAATAATCTTTTATTACTTGAACCTTTCTAAGGTTATATGATTAGAAAAAATTAATCCAAGGAGCATATCAGAAATATTAATCAGTACTTCCTTATGTTCTTTGGTTTTCTTATTTGTTACTTGGAACCTCCTAAATTGATCGCTTAGTATTCTTTAACACTTATACGCATGACACTGCAAAAGTTCCTTCACGCACTTAATCCCGTTGAATTATTGCGACGTGATTTCTTTATTTATATTCTTATCGGTCTTATATGCGGTGGTATAGCTGTTATATTCCATCTTTCTATTCGCTTCGTTTTTGAAACTCTGCAAGAATACAAAAATCAACAAACCCAATGGGTAATGTTGACACTAATGATCACCCTTCCCGCCTTAGGTGGATTATTTATTGGATTTATTATTCAATATGTAGAGCCACAAGCAGGTGGTGGTGGCATTCCGCAAACAAAAGTAGCTTATTGGAATAATAAGAGTATTTTAACTTTAAAAGAGGCTTTTTGGCGTTTTATTCTTACCGTTATTTCTTTAGGTAGCGGAGGAAGTTTAGGACGAGAAGGGCCGACAGTACACCTTTGTGCTTCTATCGCCTCAGAAATAGGGCAATGGTTAAAACTGCGTAGAGAAGCCTTTCACTCTATGATTCCCATTGGCATGGCAGCAGGATTGGCAGCGGCTTTTAATACTCCTTTAGCAGCCATTACTTTTGTTATAGAAGAAATTTTATTGCATAACTACAAGGCTAAAGCTATCGGTGGCATTATTTTTGCAGCTGTAACGGCTGCGGCAGTCGAACGGCTTGTGCTAGGTTCAAACCCTGTTTATCTAGTTGGATTGCCACCATTTGAAATCGATTGGTGGATGCTTATTTGCCTGCCGATTGGTCTGTTAGGTGGTATTTTTTCCCATGTTTTTGTTTCAGGCTTATTAAGTACACGTCATCTATTTCAAAATTGGAAACAATGTCCAAACTGGGGGAAACCTGCTATTGGTGGCTTAGCAATGGGAATTACAGGCACTATGATCTTTTTGACCACAGGACATGAAGGCATCTTTGGTTTAGGATACAACGACTTCAATGATACTCTCAGTGGCAAAATTTTTGGTGTCACTTTATTGGTCTTATTTGTAGGAAAAATCATAGCCACCATTTTAAGTTACTCCTCAGGAGGCAGTGGCGGAATTATTGCGCCATCGCTTTATATGGGCATGATGCTAGGTGGTTCTCTTGGCTCTTTATTGGTTCATTTTTTTGAGCTTTCCACTAATATTCTTGGAGGTGCGGCACTACTTGGTATGGGTGCTTTTTTTGCAGGTACTATTCGTGTTCCCTTTACCTCAGTTCTACTAGTCTATGAAATGACTGGGAACTACTCTCTCATACTGCCATTAATGTTTGGGAATATGTTAGCCTATAATATTGCAGAGCGTCTGCGTCCGATACCATTGCATGAAGCTTTACTGCTACAAAATGGGATTCATTTAAACTATCAATCCTCACAATCCAAACGCTAGTAGAAAATATTAAAAAAGACTATCGACAACCTCCTTAAATCAGGTAAAATGGCGCGCTTTCACAGATTACCCAAGTCTGAATAACTTGGCCGGAGTGGTGGAATTGGTAGACACGCGGGATTCAAAATCCCGTTTTGGCAACAAAGTGTGGGTTCAAGTCCCACCTCCGGCACCATCCTAAATGATAGCGTAGTGAGAGCTTATTTAAATCAATACTTCAGACACAATTATGCAGCAATAGCACCATAATCAATAAGCCTCTGATACTCAGGGTGTAATTTAATTGATGTTGGCTGGAAATCTAACAGCGAAATAATTCTATCTATCAGATATTGATTGAATTTTCTGATTTTCAAACGCTGTATAGAAATCACATGATCATCTCTTTTTTCCGCTCCTTTTCGGCCTTGAAGTTTCAGAAGATTTAATGCCGTCATGCTGGCATTAAAATGAAATGTAAGGGCTTCTTTCTTGGGTGACTGACAATCACCCAGTCCCGTGTATTGTCGTGCATCACGAAATAAAAACTCTATCTGAAAACGAGAACGGTAGTAGCGAACAATCTCAGTGGCTTCTAGCTCGGTATCGGTACTAAACAGGATCGCTTTACGTTTCCCTTTATGAGAGCTGGGTGTCTGAATCAAGCACTTGCTGTTCAAAGCGTTCCTGATGCTCATCAAATATCACTTTCCCGTCATATTGTTTACGTCGCCCTAATGGCTTTTGCTCGCCCGTATATAACCACCTTAAATGCTGGAGATAAACATCCATACGTGTTTGATCATCCTCAAGTTGATCAGGCGTTTGTTGGGAGGAGAGGTGATAGGCTGTATTGTAATTGACATCAATGATAGCAAGTTCTGAGAACTCTAAGCCTCTCTCTGCTCGTCCTGTTTTTCCATTATGAAACCAAGCCAGACCATAGCTTTTCTGACTACTTTTTTCAGTAAAGTGACAGTCCATTGCCGCAATCAGATGGGCTTTTTTAGGGAGTTCTTTGGTTAAAATATTGAGATTAAACTGTGTAAAATCAAAGGACTTTCTGTACTGTCTTGAATAGGTTTTTTCACAATAATCACTGTAGCGGCTAAGATTACGAAACGCGGC
>Ga0256832_1001841_pt1 | contig 14480 bp, 14 predicted proteins | sample 134614metaG_FD_190534 | JGI IMG/M metagenome (GOLD analysis project Ga0256832, IMG submission 190534) | Hydrothermal vent microbial communities from Lau Basin, Pacific Ocean - 134-614 | ecosystem: Environmental > Aquatic > Marine > Hydrothermal vents | place: Pacific Ocean: Lau Basin | collected...
TTTTGATGAAAAGTTTAGAGATTACCTGAGACAGCTTAGAGAGCTTGATTATCAGCTTTTTGAAAACATAAGGGAACTGAAAGAAAAGGTTTCCAGATATGTTATAGATAACGCCTTCTTTAAAATAGAGGAAAAATACAGAAATCTGAAACAGGTTATAAATTTCATAGATTACCTGAAAAAGCATATGGCAGAAAGGATAGATATATTCATCAGATGGAAGATGTTTGAGGGGGATCTTCTGCTTCAGAAAGCGATAGAAAGGGAGATAGATATTTTCAGGATAAATGTTGTTGTTGATAACTCAAAACAGGAAGGAGCTCCTGTTATTTATGAGCAGATACCAACATTCAAAAGTATGTTTGGATACATATCTTTTAAAGCTGAGATGGGAATACTGTATGCAGACCATATGAGCATAGTTGCAGGAAGCCTTTTTAAAGCAAGGGGAGGCTATCTAATTTTAAAAGTAAGGGATATTCTTAAAAATCCCCTCCTTTGGGAAAACCTTAAAAGGGTGATATTCCACAAAAAAATATACCTTTCCCACTACCCTTATGAAGAGATTTTTCCGTTCCATGTTGGTATATACCCTGAACCTGTTCCTTTCAACATTACGATCGCTCTTGTTGGAGATTCTCTAATGTATCAGCTTTTGTCTCTTTATGATCCAGATTTTAACAGACTTTTCAAGGTAAAAGGGGAGTTTGATCCAGTTGTTGAAATTGATGAGGATGTGATGAAGAGGTTTCCTGTCCTTATTAAGAATATAGTTCTACAGGAAGGTTTAAAAGATGTTGATGCTGAAGGGATAACGGAGCTTTTAAGATACTCAGTTGAGCTTTCAGGAAGCAGAAAAAAGATAAATACCATCTTTTCTATATTAACAGACATACTCAGGGAGGCCGATGCTGTATCTACTGAAGATATTATAACCGGTAAAACAGTAAAAAATGTTATAAAAGACAGAAGATTCAGGCTTAACCTAATTGAAGAAAAGATAAAGAAAATGTTTGAGGAAGGAAAGCTCTTAACCGACATAAAAGGGAAAAAAGTGGCACAGGTAAACGGCCTTTCTGTAATTGAGCTTGGTGATTTCTCATTTGGAAAACCCAGCCGTATAACAGCAGCTTCCTACATAGGGGAGAAGGGGATAATAAATATAGAAAGAGAGGTTGAGCTTAGCGGTCCGATTCACAGCAAAGGGGTTATGATCCTTTCAGGTTATGTAGGTCATAAATACGGAAAGGACACTCCCCTTGCCCTTTCCTGCAGTATAGCATTTGAGCAGTCTTACGGTGAGGTTGAGGGGGACAGTGCATCAGCTGCTGAGCTTTTAGCTGTTCTTTCAAGTATTGGTGAGATACCTGTGCGGCAGGATATAGCGATAACAGGATCAATAGACCAGCTTGGAAATATCCAGCCTGTTGGAGGTATAAAGGAAAAAATAGAAGGTTTTTACAGCGTTTGCAAAATAAAAGGTCTTACCGGAGATCAGGGTGTTGTCGTTCCTTCAAGGAATTTTGACAATATAATACTTGATGATGAAGTTTTGCAGGCTGTAGAAGATAGGAGTTTTCATATCTACACTATTGATAATATAGATGATGCTATCAAGATAATGACCCAGATAGATCCACTTGAGTTCCACAGACAGATAAAAGAAAAACTTGTGGAGTATTACAGGCAGGCTATTAAAGGCAAAAAATGATCATTCTTCAGGTTTGTCCTGTCCTGAAGGCACTCCTTCAACAAGCTCTCTCATCAGATCCTTAACATGTACAAGCCTTTTAATCCTGTACCCGTTTGAACCGCTAAAGAAAAGACCTGTTTCCCTTCTTCCCAGATAAGCATCACCCAGTCTGTCAGCTATACAATAACCCACTTTTTTTGCTTCCTCACCGTGATTGCATGGCACAACACAGTTTGATATACATTTAACCTCCGGAGCTTTTCCTTCCTCAATATCTTTTATCAACTGTGTTACTATTCCCCTCGCAGGATAACCTACAGGAGATTTAAGGAGAACAATGTCCTCTTTTTTTGAGTTAATAATCACCCTTTTAAACTCATCTGAGGCATCACATTCATAAGTCCCAACAAACCTTGTTCCCATCTGGACACCTGACGCCCCAAGACTGAGGTAAAACTCAATATCTTTCTTATCCCAAATCCCACCTGCTGCTATAACAGGAAAATCCCCCCATTTATCTCTCTCTTTTATCACTTCAGGAATGAGGTTCTCAAGCTGAAATTCAGGTTTAAAACAATCCTCATAAGGTATTCCCTGATGGCCACCTGATTTGGGTCCTTCAACAACAACAGCATCAGGAAGTCTGTTGTACTTTTTCTTCCAATGTTTGCATATCACCCTTAATGCCCTTGCTGAGGATACTATAGGGACAAGGGCAATATCCTCTTCTGGAGCATATTTTGGAAGCGTAAGAGGAAGTCCTGCTCCTACTATTATTATATTTGCACCTGCTTCTATAGAATCCCTTACAACCCTTCCAAAATCCGTTATAGCATACAGTATATTTACCCCAATAACAGCCTTTTCACCACCTGCTATTTCTCTGGCATCTCTTAGTATTTTTCTGAGAGCCTCACTGCTATGGGTATACTTACTCCCTATGGGTCTCCCATCTTTTAGTTTTACATAGTTAGGATGTCTGTATCCTGTCCCGACAGTTGATACTACTCCCAACCCCCCATTTTTACTTACACTTCCTGCGAGGTTCTCCCAGGAGATACCAACTCCCATACCTCCCTGTATTATTGGGTACTGTATTTCATATCTTCCTATCTTTAGAGGGGGAAGTGACATTATTCTAACTCCTTTATCTCAGGTAAGATTTTTTTTGCTTTCATTATTTTCTCAATTGAGCTGTAAAGCTCAGGCTCACCAAGCTTAAATGCAAGGTTGTCTATAATCACATCACCATTTTTATCTACATAGCCTTTACCTATAAACTCTGCAACAAAATTACCTGCTCTCCTTTTGTGTTCATAAGCTATAGCTCCAATCACTCCTATCTCATTCTTTTCATTTTTTTTGAAAAAAACATCCATTCCAAGTATTGTTTTGACAGCAAAATTCGTGAGTATATACTCCTCAACCCCTTTTCTAACTTTGTCCTTAAATGAGATTTCAGAATATATAGATTTAACATTACCTTCTTTCTTTTCGCTATTTTCCCTTTTATCTGTCCCTGAAAATCTGATGATTTTTCCCATATAAACCCCATATTAATAAATTAATGACCTATTTATTATACATCTAAATTGGTAGGCTGATATAATATAAACCAATAAAACAAAATAGGATAGATAATGACCACAAGTTTAACAGGAAGAAAATGGATTGTTCTTGAGGAAAAGAACAAAGCTCCAGATTTTTTAATAGAAAAATACGGCCATGTTCTTGCCCAGCTTATATACAACAGAAAAGAGTTGTTCAACAACAACTTTGATGAAGACACAATATATCCCTCCTTAAAAAAATTACTTGATCCACAGCTGTTTAAAGATCTGGATACGATTTCTTTCAAACTTGCAGACCTTATAAAAAGGAAAAAAAGTATAGCCATATACGGCGATTACGATGCTGATGGGGTTACAAGCACAGCCCTTCTTGTTAATTTTCTCAGGGATATAGGAGTAGATGTTAAATATTACATTCCCAGCAGATTTTACGAAGGATACGGACTTAACAGAAATGCGATAAAAAAGATCAGTAAGGTAGCCGATGTTCTTATAGTTGTTGATAGCGGAACAAACTCCTGTGAAGAACTTCTATACGCGAGAAAATTAGGGCTTGAAGTCTTTGTTCTTGACCATCATGAACCTACAGAAAATTTCAGGAAAACAGAGGATATTCTGATACTAAATCCCAAGCTTTATGAAGATATAAACCCCCTTTTTAAACATCTGGCATCTGTTGGTATATCTTTTTATTTGATAATTATGCTGAGAAAACTACTCCAGTTTGAGATCAAATTAAAACCTTACCTTGACATAGTAGCTATCGGTACGGTTGCTGATGTTGTTCCCCTTTCTCTCATTAACAGGATATTTGTAAAAAAAGGAACACAGGAAATAAACAAAAGAAGAAGACCAGGAATAAAGGCTCTTCTTGAAAGTTTATCGCTTAATACCGTTTCCTCCTTTGAGATCGGATTTAATATAGCACCAAGACTTAATGCTGCTGGAAGACTTGATGATGCAAAAAAGGCTGTTAAACTTCTAATAACAAAAAATGAGTCCACAGGTAAAACCCTTTCTGAAGAGCTTGAATTTCTCAATAAAAAAAGGCAGAAACTAACAGAACACACGTTTAAAGAAACCCAGAACAGATTAAAAAAAGAGAAAAACATAAACAGTATTGTTGTTGCAGATGAAAGATGGCATCCTGGAATTGTAGGTATAGTAGCAGGAAGGCTTGTAGAAAAATACAAAGTTCCGGCCGTTGTTCTTTCAGTCAAAAATGGAAAGGCTGTAGGCTCTGCAAGAAGCATACCCTCTATAAATTTGTTTGAGATAATGGAAAAACATTCCCATCTCTTTGAGAGGTTTGGTGGTCATTCACAGGCGGCCGGTCTAACAATATCTACACAAAACTTACCAAAATTTAAAAATTTACTTTCAAAGGCTGTTAAAGAACTGTCTGACGGAGATAATAAAACTTTTTTAGAGATAGATATGGAAGTTCCCCTTTCTTACTGGAATACTGAAAGGGTTAATCAGCTAAAAACACTTGAACCTTTTGGTGAAGGTAATCCATCTCCTCTTTTTATAGCAAAAAATCTAAGAATCTTAGATTTTATGACTGTAGGACAGACTAATCAGCATCTTAAGTTCTGGCTAAAAGATAGGAATAAAAATGTATTTTCAGCTCTCTGGTGGAATTATGCTGACAGAATTAAAGATCTATCTGTAGGAATGTTTGTTGATATTGTTTATATGCCAAAAATTTCCAGCTGGAATGGAAAAACAAACGTTGATTTTATCCTTAAAGATATAGCTGTTTCAGATATGAGATAAATCATTAATTATAAAATTAAGAATTATTATCATTTATAATAATTAATAAATTAAATCCCAGACTTAAACTAAAGAAATTTGAGGAGGTTAGAATCATGTCAGAGATTATTTTAGTTGGTCAAGAAGTCCCTGATTTTGAAATGGAAACTTACGAACCTGAAACAGGAAAATTTGGAACATTTTCCCTCAAAAAGGCTAAAGAAGAAGGAAAATGGACAATCCTTTTCTTTTACCCAGCAGATTTTACATTTGTATGTCCAACAGAACTTGCAGACCTTGCAGAGATTTACCCTAAACTAAAAGAGTTAGGTGCAGAAGTGGTATCAGTATCTACAGATACCAAATTTGTCCACCTTGCATGGCACAGAGATGAGAAGCTACTTGAAAAGGTGAAATATCCTATGGGAGCAGATCCTACAGGAAAAGTTTCAAGAATGTTTGGCGTTTATGATGAGGCTACAGGTCTTGCTCTCAGAGGAACATTCATAATTTCTCCTGAAGGAAAGCTTGTCGGTTCTGAAGTAAACTTCTACAATGTAGGAAGAAATGCTGATGAACTTCTAAGAAAAATGGAAGCTAACGCCTACCTTATCGGACATCCAGAAGAAGCGTGTCCCGCAAAATGGGAGCCTGGAAAGAAAACCCTTAAGCCATCTGAAGAACTTGTTGGGCATGTCTACGAAGCCCTTAATGAGTAAAATATTGAAAAAAGCCCCATACGGGGCTTTTTTGATAAAAAATATCCTTTTCACATCAAAAGTTTTGAGATCATCTTCTATTACCAAAATAAAAAAGATATTCATCAGGCAGAAAAACTACAGAAAATCCCAGAATTTCCGATATTTAATTAAATAACAAAAAAATATATGGGAAAAGATGGGGAGAAAACATCTAGAACCTACTAACAAAGAATCACTATTTAAACCTGATGAGATCTTTTTTTCAAGTACAGATCTTAAAGGGATTATTCTGTCTGGAAATGATGTTTTTCAGAGGATAAGTAAATATTCAATGGAGGAATTGTTAGGTAGTCCCCACAACATAATAAGACATCCTGACATGCCTAAAATAATTTTTAAACTTCTTTGGGATTACATACAGTCTGGAAAATCAATCGTTGCTTACGTAAAAAACCTTGCAAAAGATGGAAATTATTACTGGGCTTTAGCAACTATAATACCTATAAAAGACAAAGAAGGAAACATAGCTGAGTATATCTCCATAAGAATAAAACCTACAACAAAATTTTTTGAAAAAATACCCCCGATTTATGAACACTTACTTCACATAGAAAAAGAAAAAGGCATGGAAGAATCTTATGAAGCTCTTATGGAAATTATAAAAAAATTAGGTTATAAAAGCTATGACGACTTTATGAAAGATTTACTCTCAAAAGAAGTAAAAGATAAGCTTTCCTTATTGAAAGTAGGAATACCCTCTACCAGTTGTGAAAACATTTATTTAAGAGAGATAATTCTTAAACTTAGATTTATCGAAGAACCTATTGAAAAGCTATTCTCAAACATATCCCAATTTGAAAATCTGAGAGAACTCTTTGATCAAAAATCAGAAAATATCTACAGAACTTCAGATGAGATAAGATTAACGGCTCTAAACTCATCAATTGAATCTATGAAACTTGGTAGCAGAGGCTCTGTTTTTTCTGTTATATCATCAGAGATGAGAAAAAACTCAGAAGAAGAAGGAAGAGTAATAGCCCAGATGAAGATTTTAATACAAAAGATCTCTGAAAATATAAAAGAAATAGTTTATACCGTAAGCCTGTCAAAAATAGAAATAGTTATGTTCTCACAGTTCTTAAACTCTCTTATTGAAAAAATCGGTTCAAAATCATTAAATGGAAAATCCCAAAATGTAAAAAACTTTGTCTTTTTAATACAATCTTCGTTAGATTACTTCAAAAAACTTTCTAACATAATGGAAGAAAGTATAAAGCTTATAGAGGAGCTTAACAGAAATCTTAGAAAAATGAATGTCTTGATTGAAGAACTGGAAGCAATTTATTTTAGAGGTCTTATAGAATCAGGATACCTGCAGGAAACAAATTTTCCCATAATATTCAACTACGTAAAAAGTCTTGTGAATAAAACAAAAATGGAAATTTCCCAGATAGAAAATCCCCTTGTAAAGATCCTTGACAGCAGTGTAATCATTAATGACACCATTGAAAATATCCTTGATAGCCTTGAAATAATAAATAAAGACCTTGAGAAACTACTACAGAACTGATATGGCAAAAAGATCTTATCGTGCTATATTTTTAAGTGCAAAATGATTGACTTTAAAAAGAGTACTGTTTTATTCTATAAAGATATTAAAAAACCAAAAAGGAGGACTGATACTACATGGCAGTAGTTAGAATTCAAGAAGGAGAAAGTTTTGAAAAAGCCCTGAAAAGGTTCAAAAAGATATGCGAGAAGGAAGGGATTATCACAGAGATGAAAAGAAGAGAGTTTTATGAAAAACCTTCTGTAAAAAGAAAAAGAAAACAGAGAGCCGCAAGGAAAAGATTGATAAAAGCACTTAAGAAAAAAGGCCTTCTATAAGGGGAAAAATATGGGACAGCTTCTCAAGAAGCTACAAGATGAGATGAAAACCGCTATGAAAAGCGGTGATAAAGACAGGTTATCTGTCATCAGAATGTTAATTTCAGAAATTAAAAAAGTTCAAATAGATAAGAAAAAAGAACTCACAGACGAAGAAATTATTCAGGTTTTACAAAGATATGCAAAACAGAGAAAAGAGTCTATTAAACAGTACAGAGAAGCAGGCAGAGAAGACCTGGCTCAGAAAGAAGAGGCTGAACTAAAGGTCGTTCAGGAGTTTTTGCCACAGCCTTTATCTGAAGAGGAGATAGAACAAATCATTGAACAGGTAATATCCGAACTGGGCGCCTCATCTATGAAAGATATGGGAAGGGTCATGAAATCTGTTATGGAAAGAGTAAAAGGAAGAGCTGACGGAAGTACAGTCAGCAGTATAGTAAAGAAAAAACTGTCCTGAAATGATAGATCTTATATTTTTTGTCCTTTTCCTCTACCTTGTTCTTGTTGGGGCATACAGAGGATTTATTGAGCTTTTTATTAAGTCAGCAGGTGCTGTTATAGGTATAACGGCAGGTATAAAGTTTTCTGAAAGGTTTGCATCCTTTTTATCTTCCTATTTCCATTCCTCTCCAGCATTTCTCAACTTTTTGGCTTTCTCTTTAATAGCTGTTTTTATTTTCAGTCTTTCTTTTTTCATTTATTATCTTATTAAAAGATTTTCTCTAAAAAAGAGAAAGTTTGGTTTCTGGGATAGGGTAATAGGAGCTTTTGGAGGAGCTGTGATATTTTTGATAATAGTAATGTTTGTATCCTATTATTCTGATAAGAACAGGATAATTCATGATCTAACAAATTCCTCAAGGATAATATCAATCTTAAAAAGATGAAAAAGGTTATATCTTCTATTTTTATATATACATTGCTTTTTGGTGGTTTAGTTTCAATAGTTTATGGTTATCATACCCTGTCTATTAAAGAAATAGATATATACAGGAAAACTTTGGAAAAATCAGAGCTATACCATATTCAAACCTTTACAGGTAAAATCTTTTTCGCAAAAGATGTAAACTTCCAGAATATAAACAACACAATATATATTACCTTTGATAATAAGAAAATTCCTGTTTTAGATGTAAAATCTGTAAATTCTACAGACATAAATGGTGAAGTTATAAAAAAGGTGTCCCGAAACGGGACAATGGGAATAATACTCGCAGCGGTGGGGGGTTTATCTATTATAATTTCACTAATTCTAAAAGATTATATCTAAAAATTCATAACTATAGGCTTTTCAGCCTGGTTAACAAAACTCAAAAATGTTGTGGCTCCTACAGGTTCCTCAACACCTTCAATAAGATCTTCCTTTTTAAACTCAAACAACTGCATCGCTGTCTGGCAAGGATACAGTTTCACACCCAGATCTAACGCCTGTTGAATAAGCTCCTCTATTGAAGGTATGTTGTGTTTTTCCATCATCTTCTTCATCATTCCTGTGGCAAAATCCATCATTCCCGGCATAATTGTAAGGATCTGAGGGATGTTAACCGGCATAGGCATTGCCGGATTACCAACAGGAGAAACTTTTAAGTTTTTCACTTTTTCTTTATGTATCACCGATAGACCGTAAAAGCTGAAAAATATTCCAACTTCAAACCCCAGTGCAGCAGCTGTAGTTCCAAGCATAAATGCAGGCATAGCCTTATCAAGCGTTCCGCTAAGAAGAATAATCCCTACTCTTGTTGACATTTTCACCTCATCTATAGAAATATACTTTTTTATTTTAACATACTTTATTATTGTATTACTCTTAGAATATCATTGAATATGGCAAAAATCATAAGGGTTCCTATAAGTGCAAAACCTATATAAGCAAGATATTCTTTTGCCTTTTCAGGAAGAGGTCTTCTTATTATCATCTCAATAAGAAGAATAAGTATTAAACCCCCGTCTAACACAGGTATAGGAAGCAAGTTTAGATATCCAAGCTGTAGGGAAATAAAACCAGTAAAGAAAAGGTAATTACCAATACCACTCTCTAAAGCCCCCCCAGAATACTTAGCTATTGATATGGGACCCCCAAGGTTGTTCTTTACTTCCTGGAGGGACATATTGCCAGTAACTATATCTTTGAGAAAGTTAAAAAGGAGAACGGTCATCTCAACATTTTTTTGTATACTTTTTTCTATAGATTCAAAAAATCCGTACCTTTTAATTTGGGTATCATACACAGGAGATATTCCTATGACATATCGTCTCAGGTCTTTATCGTATTCTGGTAAAACATTTATAGTAAAAATGGTTTGTCCTCTTTTTACCATTAATGAAACAGGCTTTTTTTCTCTAACCTTTGAAAGATAAGATACTACTTCAAACCAGCTTTTTACAGGTTTTCCATTTATCGCAACTATCACGTCTCCTTTTTTCAATCCTGCTTTTTCTGCAGGTGAGCCGGGAAGTATATCTCCTAATTTTGGAGGGATAAGAGGAGATATTCCAATAGGATGTTTTGTAACATCTTGAGGAATATTTAATTTAAGAAGTTTTTTTGTTTTACCCCTTTCTACTTCAACATCAACACTCATACCAGCTTTCATAGTTATCTGTACTGTAAACTGCTTCCAGTTTTTAACAGGTTTGCCATCAACAGAGATAATCTTGTCAAAAGGTTTTATACCTGCCTTTTCTGCTGGTGATCCTGGTTGTACATAGCCAACAACAACAGGCTCTTTAAGATATTTTGGTTCAAAAACACCTATCATGTATGCTGCAGCTACAAGAATTACAGCAAGTATTATATTAAAAAGAGGTCCAGCAAAAGCTATAAGGATTTTCTGCCATCTTGGTTTTGCTGCAAAAGATCTTGGATCTGTGTATGATTCCTTTTCAGATTCTCCCTGTATAGGTTCTGTCATAGAATCCTCACCATACATCTTCACATAACCACCCAACGGAATGGCTGCTATCTGATACACAGTTTCTTTGCCTTTCCATTTGAAAATAGGAGGTCCAAACCCTATTGAGAAAACCTCAACCCTGACGCCAAAAAGTCTGGCGAATAAGAAATGTCCAAACTCATGTATGGTAATTAAAACACCAATCATTATCAAAAAAGCAAGTAAACTAAGCAATTTTTCCTCCTACAGTTTTGTAAAAATTTTTAAATATTCTTTTTGTTTCTTCTATGATGAAGATAACATCTTCATAATTTTCAGGTTTTTTAAAGTCTGCTATCTCTAAGATCCTCTCTACAATCTGTGGAATTTCTGTGAATTTAATATATCCTTTTAAGAACATCTCCACAGCAAGTTCATCAGCAACTGTCAGTACTGTAGGATAAAAACCACCTTTTTTTCCACACTCCTTAGCCAGCTTTAATAGGGGGAATTTTTTTTCATCAGGTTCAAAAAACTCTAACTTTCCTATCTCAAACAGGTTAAATCTTTTTACTCCTGTTTCCCATCTTTCTGGATACGATATGGCATAACTTATAGGTATCTTCATATCCGGACAGGAAAGCTGGGATATAATGGATCCATCCTTAAACTCAACCAAACCGTGAACAATACTTTGTGGATGTATAACAGCATCTATTTTTGTATAAGGAATATCAAATAGATAATGTGCCTCTATTATCTCAAGTCCTTTATTCATAAGTGTTGCACTGTCAACTGAAACTTTCTTCCCCATTTTCCATCTTGGATGTTTTAATGCCTCATCAACAGTAATATCGTCAAAGTTTTTCCTACCCCAAAAAGGACCGCCTGAAGCTGTCAAAATAATTCTTTTTACGTCTTCCTTTTTACCAGCCTGAAGAGATTGAAAAATAGCTGAATGTTCACTGTCTATCGGAAATATCTCAGAATACTTTTCCTTTAGGACCTCACCAAGACAAATTATGGATTCTTTATTCGCTGTTGCAAGTTTTTTATCATTCCTTAGAAGTAGGTAAGTAGGTTTTATTCCGGCTATCCCGGCTATACCATTTATAAACAGATCTATATCAATATCTGCTATTTCTTTAAGCCCTTCTTCCCCAAACAAAACTTTTACCCCTTTTATCTCTTCTTTCCGGGCGAGGTATACATAATCAGGTTCAAACTCCTTTATCTGTTCAAACAATCTTCGGGATAATTTTGATGCTCCCAGTAGTTTCACTTTCAGTTTTTCAGAATTTTTCCTTACTATATCAAGGGTCTGGGTTCCTATAGAACCTGTTGATCCTAAAACAGCCAGACTTTTCATAAGCCAACCGCTCCGAATATATGACCTAATATCTCATTCTCTTCTTTCAGTCCAACAAACTCAACTTTATCGTTTATAACAACTTTCGGTACAGCTGCCACATTGTACTTTACAGCAAGTTTATTAAATGCATAGCAATCTATCGCTGTTGCTGTTATGTAATCACTAACAAGTGCAAAGCTAAATATTTTAAGCATTGTAGGAGGACACCATCCGCAGCTTTTTGTTATAAAAACTTTTATATCAACAGGTTTGTCAAGTTCTTCCAGAATTTCAACAGTCCTTTCTGTCAGATCGTATTCATTTCTTGATACCATAAGAATAGTTTTTATAAAGGTCGGAAACTCTCCTCCGTCTGGTTTTCCCATAAATCTAATTCCTGTATCTATATCAGGTGTTCTTATACCGATACATGGATAATCATAACATTTAAGGGTGTTTTCCTGCCTGTAAATTATTTTTTCTGAAATTGATGCTAATTCCTTTAGAATACTAACAATTTCCTCTGTCAGTTCTGATTTACCTCCTTTAAATGAAAGCTCAACAGGTTCAATGAGATGCTCAAACTCCTTTTTTAAACGCTGTTTTAAATCATCAGACAGCATCTTTCCTCCTTTAAAGAAAATAACAAAATCTTATTATAATATAGGGAAAAGTATAATATTTTAGGAGTTTATTATGTGTGGGATAATAGGATACATTGGCAAGAAAAATGCAGTGCCTGTTCTCCTTTATGGTCTTCAAAGACTTGAATATAGAGGATATGATTCTGCAGGTATAGCTGTTATAGAAAAAACAGACAAAAAAATCATCGTAGAAAAACAGGTGGGGAAAATAAAGGATCTACAAGAATATCTGTGGAATAAAAAAATAGAGGGACACACAGCCCTGGGTCATACCCGCTGGGCAACCCACGGTGCACCAACAATTGAAAATGCTCATCCACACACAAGCCAAAAAGGAACAATATCTTTAGTTCATAACGGAATAATAGAGAACTACCTTGAATTGAAAAAAGAGCTATTGGACAAAGGCTACAGATTTAAATCTGAAACAGACACAGAAGTAATAGCCCATCTTTTTGAGGATCTTTATACAGGAGATCTTCTTGAGACAGCTTTTAAAGTGGCAAAAAAACTTAGAGGAGCTTACGCTGTTGGTGTTATATCAACTTACGAGCCTGACAGAATAATAGGAATAAAAAAGGGAAGTCCTCTCATTGTAGGTCTTGGTAAAGATGAAAACTTTATAGCCTCTGACATACCGGCTGTTTTAGAGTACACGAAAGATTTCATAGCCCTTGATGATGGAGAGATAGCCCTTGTAAAAATAGATGAAGTTGAGGTTTTCAGTATAGATGGAAAAAAAATAGAAAAAAAACCTTTCCATGTTACTTGGGATGTTTCTGTAGCAGAGAAGGCAGGATACAAACATTTTATGCAAAAGGAGATCCATGAACAACCAAGAACTATAGGGGACACAATAACAGGATTTTCCTCTTCTAAGGATGACAAACTTTTTGATATTGTAAAAAGGGCAGACAGACTCTATATAATAGCCTGTGGAACCTCATATCATGCTGGTCTCATAGGAAAATTCTGGATAGAAAGATTTGCAAAAATTCCTGTTGAGGTTGATTACGCATCAGAATACAGATACAGGGACAGAATTATAAACAAAAACAGTGTTGTTATGGGCATAAGCCAGTCTGGAGAAACAGCAGATACAAGGTTTGCCCTGCTTGACGCAAAAAGAGAGGGTGCAAAAACCATATCCCTTGTGAATGTTGTTGGAAGCTCGTTATCAAGAGAAACAGATTTTGTCCTTTATACTTACTGTGGTCCTGAGATAGGAGTTGCGGCAACAAAAACATTCACGGCACAACTTGCTTCCCTTCTGCTTTTTGCCCTTGAAGTAGGTATAAAAAAGGGAACAGTTTCCTTTAGAGATTATGAATATATACATAACCAGCTGCTTCATATACCATCAAAAGTGGAAGATATTCTGGAAAAAGATGATCATATAAAAGAGATAGCTCACAAGTATATGAATGCATCAGATTTTCTATTCCTGGGAAGAAATATAAACTACCCTGTAGCCCTTGAAGGTGCTTTAAAACTGAAAGAGATCTCCTATATACATGCAGAAGGTTATCCTGCAGGAGAGATGAAACACGGTCCTATCGCCTTAATAGATGAAAAAATGCCTGTTATTTGCGTAGCCCCAAAAGACAGATTTTATGAAAAGATATTCTCAAACATACAGGAGGTTAAGGCAAGAAAAGGCAAGGTTTTATCAGTTGCAACAGAGGGGGACAGCCAGATAAAACAGATCTCAGACGAGGTCATCTACATACCCCAAACTATAGATCCTTTATATCCTATCCTTACGGTCATCCCTCTCCAGTTGCTTTCATATCACATAGCCACACTTCTTGGTAAAGATGTTGATCAGCCAAGAAACCTTGCCAAGACAGTAACCGTAGAATAAGGCTTATAACATATTCCTTTTGGGAGGGAGGATTATGTGGTTTTTAGTCTTTATCGGATTATTCTGTCTTTCTTATGCTCAGGATAGGGTGATAATTGAAAAAAAAGGACAAAATCACTACCACGTTGAAACATACAC
>Ga0256832_1001842_pt1 | contig 14478 bp, 8 predicted proteins | sample 134614metaG_FD_190534 | JGI IMG/M metagenome (GOLD analysis project Ga0256832, IMG submission 190534) | Hydrothermal vent microbial communities from Lau Basin, Pacific Ocean - 134-614 | ecosystem: Environmental > Aquatic > Marine > Hydrothermal vents | place: Pacific Ocean: Lau Basin | collected...
GTCTACCAGTTCACGCGCCTCATCCGGCTCTGCGGCATACTCTGCAATAGCGGCATAGATCCCGGTAAACTCACTCTTCTCTTTGGATGAGCCACCCCCGGAATCTGCCGCTTTTTCGCTGTCGGCGCTGCTGCTGGAAAGCGTTGCATTGCCCATTTGCAGGGCCATCAGCTTTCTTGCCAGATTGACCGGCGCTTCACTCAGCCCTTCAATCCGGTTTTTCATAATCAGCAGACCACCCACTGCGACAATCAGACTGAGTGCTGAAAAGGCACAGAGCTGCTCCCACATAAACCCTTTATCCTCAGAGTTTATGGCAAAGTAGCTTGACAGCACCAGCCCCAGGGTGAGCAGCAGGCACAGGATGCCGATTGAGCGGCGCCCACGGTAGGCTGCCTCCAGACGGGGGACATTCTCTTCGTAGGCGGTAGCGGCCATGCCCAGCGCCAGCACCATCTGGTCGGTCTCTTTTTGCTCCTGAACCAGCGCTTTATGTTCTGCCTCCAGCCCCTGAAAATAGCCCTCCTCAATATCCAGCTCTTCCAGCCTGGTGTTGATGGCGGCAATTTCGGCTTCGGCCTCTTCAATCCCTGCCTGCTCTTCTGTTATCTCTCGCTGCACATCGCTGGTGACCATTTCAAATGTGGTCAAGCCGGCCATGGTCTTTACCGCCTGACTGTTTCTGTGCGGTGTGGTGATCTCCCGCTGGGCAAGGTAGAACGATTCAATAAACTCATCGTAGTCATACCCCAGCAGTTGAAGCATGGCATCACCCACCGCCTGCACCCCGGATGCAATGGGGTTCTCAAGGTCATCCACCCGGCATAGACGGGCACTGTGATGTCCGCTGTTATCCAAAAACCGGCTGATCTGGTATTGGGTGCCATCTGCGACAGCAAAGACAAGATCAACCGTGCAGCGCCTCTGCCCCCAGCAGATGATCTTCTCTGGCATATCCGAGCCAAAGGAGTAGGTGCGGCCAAACAGGGCGAAACAGATAGTCTCACCAATGGAGCTTTTGCCGGATTCATTCTGCCCACTGACAGCGATGATTCCCTCTTCCGGAAAACCGGAAAGCTCCAGGCTTGCGTATTTGAGTACATTTTCGGCTGAAATGCTGACAACGATCATTTCACGCTCCTCTTCATCCGTACGCGCAGTTTTCGCTTGGCCAGCTTGACCGCCTCATCAAACAGCGCCTCATCAAACGCCTCGCCAGAGTTGCTTCGGCACTCGCGCTCATCTTCACAGTAGGCATTAAAGTGCGCTTCAGGGCCACGGATATCTGAGGAGCTAAGTGGCTTACTCCTGTTTTTTTGCGACATAAAGATTAGGATTCCAATGGTTGTTATCAGCGTACATGCCGCTGGATACTTTTATCAGCCGTTTATCTCAAGTAACGACTGCTGAAATATTGGCAATTCTTCAATCTGGTTGCTGCTTGCCTCTTTCACTCTCTTCAATGATTTTTGATGGTATTCTGCATTGGTCTCAAAGCCTATAAAATTACGTTTTAATGCCTTTGCTGCTACCGCTGTTGTTCCGCTGCCCATAATAAAGGATCAAGGATCAACTGCTTTTCTTTGGTCGTAATTTCAGGCACCCCCAAATTATCTTTTGCGGGGTGGGCGGTTAGTGTCACCACAGAGACTACATATTGTGCCGATAGATGTTAAGTTAATGACCGCAATATCTTGGGTTGAGTAGCGTGAACCACCCACCCCCTTATCTTTAAACAATAAAAAAACCACTCTTTGTCAGAGGTGCATTCTGCCACAGAGTGCTACCCAAAAACACGAAAGCGGGCGGTTAAATCAGGCAGATCCACCTCGCTCAACTCAAGGGTTAGTGCGCTGTCCAGGGCGACAGGCTCAGGCAGCCGCAGCTTTGTCTCCATTGCCAGCGCGGGGATGATAATGGTGGCGCGTCGATCCTGCATCTCTACAACCACGCCCTCCCCCCGCCATTTACAACTGCGTTGAAGGTGAATCAGCTTCCAGTGCAGGTTGGAAAAGCGCTCGGCCTTGCGCACGCTCCCGCTAACGGCAGAGGCTGCGCCGATACGCTCTGTAACCATTTTCAATGGCAGTGGCGCCCTGCCAGAAAGGTGTGCGGTCAGTTGCTGATGCACCACCAGGTCGGCATATCGCCGGAGCGGGCTGGTGGCGCGGCAATAGACCTCCAGCCCCAAACCCGCATGGGCATCCGGGCGGCAGACGGTTTGACTGGGCCTTAGTGAGCGACGGCAGGCGTACATCGCCGCCAGCCCGTCAGGTGGTGCAGTGATCTCAGAGGCTGCCTGGGTGGCAAATGGGATGGGTATCCCATGCTCTTTTGCAAAACGCGCTGCCGCCTCACCTGCCATCAGCATGGCATCAGTGACCATATCGCGGCTATCCACTCTGGTCAGTGGCTCAATCACCACCTCGCCGTTTACAACCTGCACCCGCACCTCGGGCAGATCCAGCTGTAGTGCGCCAGCAGCATGACGCCTTGCACGGTAGCGTTGCGTCAACAGCTGTAGCTGATCAAAAGGGGCGCTCTGCAACTGCTCATCGGCCTGGGCATAGCTAAGGCGTTTCACCTGCACCCGGCTGCGCACCACTTTGATGTCGGCCAGCTCGGCATCATCCGTCAATCTGAAGCCAAACGAGAGCGCGGGCGAGGTCTCCGTCAACCCCAGTCCCAGCTGTTCGGTGACCGCCCATGGCAACATCTGCACCGTAGTCTCGGGCAGGTAGAGGTTGGCTGATCGCGCCCGCGCCTCCAGATCCAAAGGGGCATCAGGAGCCACCAGTGCCGCCACATCGGCAACATGCACCCAGATCCGGTCGCCCTCCAGGCTGATGGCATCGTCAGGGTCCTGATTGCCTTCATCATCAATGGCAAAGGCCGGGAGATGGGTCATATCGACCCGCTCCTCATCCGGCAGTGCGGGGACCGCAATCTCCGGGGATGAGAGCGGCTGATTCAGGCGCTGCGGATGGGGGTTGAATGTGGCCTCCCAGTAGCCCAGACTGACCAGCAGCCGGTGGGCATTTTCAGGGGTCTGCTGCCGTTCAAGCAGCTGGAGAATGCGGCTGCTTTTGCTCTGCTTGAGCGCGAGCCGCTCCACATCATGCAGGTGGCGGTGGTCTTGCGGAATAATCCTGGCAGCCTTCAGGCGCACCAAAAACTCAGACCACTCCTGCTGCGCCGCGGCCCTCTCCCGCCGCTCTTTTTGATCTGATTCAACCTGCCCGGCTGAACGCGCGCGAATCGAGTTCGGCTCCCCCTCAAAGTAGAGGCTGTCAGAGAGCAGCTGCCAGGTGGCCCATGCCGTTGCCGGGGTGAACTCATCGAAGATCAGCTCTGCCAGCTCAGGCAGATCGGTTTCGCCCTCTTCCAGCAGCTCCCAGGCCCCAATCACCTCTCCCTCACAGGGTTTTAAATCAGAGAGCATGCCCATAGGCCCTGGGTGCAGCAGCAGGATATCCTTGGGGCGAACACGCTTTGACTTTCCGCCCTCCAGCTCAATCTCGATTTTATCGGTGACGCTGAGAACCCGGGCCGGGTGTATTTTATAGCGCACGAGACTGCCTGGTCTGAGGTTTTCCATCATGGGGATCTATTCGCCGCTTTGCCTTGAAAAAAATTAATGCGATTATAGAGGGTCACTCACTATCGTGCCAAAATCATGCATAACGATTGGAAACTATTTCTTGAATCCCACTCTGCCTCTGTTGCCGACGACGGCTGGGTAAGCTTTGCGCAGCGCCACCCCACTACGGAGAGTGCGCTTTGTGATCTCTCATACCTGGGACTGATCCGCATCGCAGGCGGGGATAGCGTCGATTTCCTGCAGGGGCAGTTCACCAACGATGTCTCTGCGCTGACCGCACAACAGTACCAGTTTAACGCCTGCTGCAACCCCAAGGGGCATATGCTGGCCAATGGCTGGCTCTTCTATCGCAGTGATGATGAGATGCTTTTTCAGCTGCCCGGTTCAACACTGCCTGCCCTGCTCAAACGGCTCTCCATGTTTGTTTTTCGCTCCGCAGTGAAGCTGGTGGATGCCAGTGATGAGCTGGTTCGGATCGGGCTTGCGGGGAGCCATGCCAGGGAGCAGCTTGGCAACATCCTGCCCGATCTGCCCACAGCGCCGCAGCAGGTTACACAAGCGGGGGATCTCACAATCATTCAGCCGCCGGGAACCACTCCTCGCTTTGAGATCATCGGGCCAGCACCATCGGTCAAAAAGGTCTGGGAGGCGCTGGCAACCGCTGCAACCCCAACAGACTCCCGCTTTTGGGCGCTTCAGGATATCCGCGCAGGCATCCCCGCCATCTACCCCGCTACCGTCGAGGCCTTTATACCGCAGATGGTCAACATGCAGCTGCTCAATGGCATCAGCTTCAGCAAGGGGTGCTACTGTGGACAGGAGGTTGTAGCCCGCACACAACATCGGGGAACCCTGAAGCGCCGCATGTATCTGGCCCATATCAACGGAAACCGGCAACCCTCTGCTGGTGATGAGCTATTCTCTCATAGTGCGGCACACGGTAAACCGGCCGGCAGGGTAGTGGATGCCCAGCCTGCCCCTGAAGGCGGCTTTGACGCCCTGGTTATGGTGCAGATCCCCTGCTTTGAGGCAGATGATATCCACCTCAAGGATGCATCGGGTGAAAAGCTGGTATTCCGTGCGCTGCCGTACGCCTTTGCTACAGACTGATTTTCCAGCCATCACAAAAGATGCCAGACCAAAATGGACATACGGGCCAGCGATGACAATGATCTCCAATGAAGCATTTTCAGCACAGCTACAGGCCGCGATTGAAGATAACAGCGTCGTGCTCCCCACCCTGCCCGAGGTTGCCCTTCAGGTGCGGGATGCCGTTGAACAGGATAACGCTTCAGCACAGGATATAGCCGATCTTGTGGCGACTGATGCGGCGCTCTCGGCCCGTCTGCTTCAGGTTGCCAACAGCCCGCTCTATGGCGGGAAAATCACCATTGACAGCATCCAGATGGCCATCACCCGGCTGGGCACCCGCATGGTAAGGACGCTGGTGGTCAATCTTGCCATGAAACAGATCTTTCAGCCCACCACCGCCGAGCTGGATCAACGCCTGCGTCAACTGTGGGGGGAGAGCGTTCAGGTGGCTGCGCTCAGCCGGGTACTGGCGCAGCAGATCCCCCACCTGGAGAGGGATCAGGCAATGCTGGCGGGGCTGATCCACAATATCGGCTCACTGCCCATCCTCATCATGGCCGAGAATTTTCCAGAGCTGATAGAGCATGGGGAGCGGCTGGATAGCCTGCTGGCTGATCTGGCTCCCGCCATTGGCCGCCAAATCCTGGAGACCTGGAACTTCCCTGATACCTTGATATCCGTACCGGCCCACTGCGCAGATCTGGCATACGATAGCGGCGCAAGAGCTGACTATGTTGATCTGGTGCAGGTAGCAACCCTGGAGTGCAATACAGGTGCTGCCAAGAGTGCAAGCCCTGCCGAATGGGCGCAGGCACCTGCTTTTGCCAAGGTTGGTTTGAACCCGGAGATGCCTGTGATTGAGATTGAAGGCATTGCAGAGCAGATCGATGAGGTCGAGCAGCTGTTTGAAATTTAGGGGGCGCTGCCCGGCAAATGGTCACTCAGCACGCATGTGCGGGAAGAGCAGCACATCGCGGATGGATGGCGAGTCCGTAAACAGCATCACCAGGCGGTCGATGCCAATCCCCTCCCCTGCGGTGGGTGGCAGACCGTGCTCCAGCGCGCGCACATAGTCTGCATCAAAATGCATCGCCTCATCATCCCCGGCCGCACGCTCCTCAAGCTGCTGCTGAAAGCGCTCTGCCTGATCTTCCGCATCATTCAGCTCAGAGAAGCCATTGGCAATCTCGCGCCCGCCCACGAAAAATTCAAACCGATCCGTGACGAAGGGGTTGCTGTCATTGCGACGGGCCAGCGGTGAGACCTCTGTCGGATAGGCGGTGATAAAGGTGGGGTTCATCAGGCGATGCTCGGCCACCTTTTCAAAGATCTCAATCTGCACCTTGCCCAGGCCGTAGGTATCCTTCAGCGGTATCTCCAGCCGCTCGGCCACGGCACGCGCCCGACCCGGCTCATCCAGATCCGCTTCGGTGATATCCGGCATATATTTAAGGATCGCCTCTTTTACCGTCATACGGGCAAAGGGGCTGCCAAAGTCATAGCTTTCACCCTGATACTGTATCGTGGTGGTGCCCAGAACCTCTTCTGCCATACCCCGCAGCATCTCTTCTGTCAGGTTCATCAAATCCTGATAGTCGGTGTAGGCTTCATAAAACTCCAGCATGGTAAATTCGGGGTTGTGGCGGGTTGATAGCCCCTCATTGCGGAAGTTTCGGTTGATCTCGTAGACCTTCTCAAAGCCACCGACCACCAGGCGTTTCAGGTAGAGTTCGGGGGCAATGCGCAGAAACAGATCCATATCCAGTGCATTGTGCTTGGTGGTAAAGGGACGCGCCGCCGCGCCGCCCGGCACCGCCTGCATCATGGGGGTCTCCACCTCCAGAAAATCACGGCCATTCAGAAAATTGCGGATGTACTGCACCATGCGGGTACGGGTGCGAAAGGTCTCCCGTGTCGTCTCGTTCATGATGAGATCGACATAACGCTGGCGGTAGCGCTGCTCCTGGTCGGTCAGCCCGTGGTACTTTTCAGGCAGGGGCCGCAGGGATTTGGTCAGCAGGCGGATGCTGTCACAGCGTATCGACAGCTCTCCGGTTCTGGTCTTGAACACCTGCCCTTCGGCACCCAGGATATCACCCACATCCCACCCCTTTTTGAACTCCTGATAGATCCCTTCCGGCAGGTTGTCCCGCTGCACAAAGAGCTGGATACGGCCAGACATATCCTGCAAGTGGGCAAAGCTGGCCTTGCCCATCACACGCCGGCTCATCAGGCGCCCGGCAACGCAGACCCGGATGCCCAGCGCTTCCAGCTCCTCCGGCGTCTTTTCGCTGTACTCTGCCAGCAGCTCACCCGCAACGGTGTTGCGGCGAAAATCATTGGGGAAGGCGACGCCCTTTTCACGCAGATCCGTCAGTTTGGCGCGGCGCTGGGCAATGAGTCTGTTTTCATCCTGGGTCTGTTCGGTCATAGATAACTCGATTTTTAACTAATAGTGTTAGGGGTACCTGCAAAACTTCCTGGCACCAGCAGCAGGCGCTTTGGGCGGGGCGAAAATTGGCGAAAAAGCGGAGTTTTGCAAGTACCTCGTTACAGCCCGCTTTTCAGGCTGGCTTCAATAAACAGGTCCAGCCCGCCATCCAGGACGGCCTGGGTGTTGCCGGTCTCGACGCCGGTACGCAGATCCTTGATGCGGGACTGGTCCAGCACGTAGGAGCGGATCTGGCTGCCCCAGCCAATATCGGATTTACCCTCTTCCACCATCTGCTGATCGGCATTGCGTTTCTGGATCTCCAGCTCATAGAGCTTGGCCTTCAGCTGTTTCATCGCGGTGGCCCTGTTCTTGTGCTGGGAGCGGTCATTCTGGCACTGCACCACCGTGTTGGTAGGCAGGTGGGTGATGCGCACTGCCGACTCTGTCCGGTTCACATGCTGGCCACCCGCCCCACTGGCGCGGTAGACATCGATGCGCAGATCGGCCGGGTTGATGTCGATCTCAATATCGTCATCAATCTCGGGCGAGACAAAGACAGCCGCAAAGGAGGTGTGGCGGCGGTTGCCGGAGTCAAACGGTGACTTGCGCACCAGGCGGTGCACACCGATCTCGGTGCGCAGCCAGCCGAAGGCATAATCCCCTTTGAAATGGATGGTAGCACCTTTGATACCCGCCACATCGCCTGGCGAACACTCGATCAGCTCGGTTGTAAACTCATGCTGTTCACCCCAGCGCAGATACATGCGCAGCAGCATCTCGGCCCAATCCTGAGCCTCGGTGCCGCCAGAGCCTGCCTGGATGTCAAGAAAGGCGCTACAGGGGTCTGTCTCGCCAGAGAACATACGGCGAAACTCCAGCTCTGAGACCTGTTTTTCGTAGTGATTCAGGTCATCGACAACGGCGTTGACCGTCTCTTCATCACCCTCTTCAACCGCCATTGCCAGCAGATCACGCGCATCACTCAACCCGCTGTGCAGCGCCTCCAGCGTCAGCACCACAGACTCCAGCGCCGCCCGCTCCTTGCCCATCGCCTGGGCGCGCTCCGGGTCACTCCAGATGTCGGGAGCCTCAAGCTCCCGCAGAATCTCCGTCAGCTGCTCCTGCTTTTCAGCAAAGTCAAAGATACCCCCTCAGAGAGTCGGAGCGCCTCTGTAAATCGCTGATTTTATTGGTGATTGGATTTAGATCCTGCATGACTGACAACCTGGATGAAAACCGCGCATTTTACACCACAAACCGCTGTGTGGAAAACGATAAACCGCTGCCCCGGAGACCTTTTCTGTAATAAAGGCGCTATCATATTAGGAATGAGAAATTTTATAACACTGAGCCTCTTTCTGGCGCTTGGTTTTTTTCTGGGGGAGGCGGCCCCCAGCCGGGAGATCGCCTGGGCCTGCGGCATACTGCTGCTGACTATCTATCTCTTCGGTTTTGAGATTGTGCCGGTCGATGTGGCGGCCATCTGCATCATGGTGCTGCTGGGACTGAGTGGCTTTTTTGCCCCCTGGTTCGGGCTGGAGTCCGGCCTGATTCCAACCGAACATCTGTTTGATGGCTTCTCCAGTAATGCGGTCATCTCCATCATTGCCGTGATGATCATTGGCGCAGGTCTCGACAGAACCGGCGTCATGAGCATGGTTGCGGCCAAAATTCTCAAGATTGGCGGCAAAACCGAAGAGCGGATTGTTCCGCTGATCTCCAGCGCCGTCGGTTTCATCTCAAGTTTTATGCAGAATGTGGGGGCGGCGGCCCTCTTTCTGCCGGTTGTCAGCCGCATCTCTGCCCGCACCGGCCTGCCGTTATCCCGGCTGCTCATGCCGATGGGTTTTACCGCCATCCTCGGCGGCACCATGACCATGGTCGGCTCAAGCCCGCTCATCCTGCTCAATGATCTGATCACCACGTCGAATCAGCTGTTGTCTGCGGATCAGCAGATGGAGACCTTTGGCCTTTTTGATGTGACCCCCATCGGCATTGCACTGCTGATTGCCGGCATTGGCTACTTTATGTTGATGGGGCAGTTTGTGCTGCCCGACAGCAAGGGCGCAGGCGCAGAGGCCACTCAAACCATGGACTATATCGCCAAAACCTACGGTGTGAATTATGAGGTCTACGAGGTGCTGGTCACACCCGGCAGCCCGATGATTGGCGCCAATCTGGATAGAGTGGAGGCCATCCACCGCATCCGCGTCATTGCGGTCGACAAGGGGGATGGCCTGCGCTTTGGGTCATCCGGTGTTGATCGGGAGCTTGGCATTGAGCCTGGGGCGATCCTGGGTGTGTTGGGCACGGAATCTGCGGTTCGGGCCTTTGTTGAGAGCCACAACCTCAAGATCAAACCCGATCTGGAGATATTTGCCGAGGCGCTGGTTCCCACAAAGGCCGGGATTGCAGAGGTGGTCATCCCCCCCGGCTCCGCATTGATTGGGAAATCTGCCCGTGATATCTGGATGCGCAAAACCTATGGCCTGTCACTGCTGGCCATTCATCGCAGTGGCAAGATCATTACCCGCGAGGGGGAAGGCGTTCGGGACACCCCTCTCCAGTCCGGTGACTGCCTGGTCTGCCACACCCGCTGGGCGGATCTGGCTCGCCTGGAATCCAACCGGAACTTTGTCATCGTCACCACAGAGTACCCGCATGAAGAGCTGCGGCCACAGAAGGTTGGCTTTGCCCTGATATTCTTTCTGCTGGCATTGGGCCTTATTCTGTTTACAGAGATCAGACTCTCTATCTGCCTGCTCACCGGAGCAATGGGCATGGTGCTCTCCGGCGTCATGTCCATGGAGGAGGCCTATGACGCCATCAGCTGGAAGACGGTCTTTCTGCTGGCAAGCCTTATTCCACTGGGCATAGCTGTCGAAAGCTCGGGGACAGCCGCCTGGATAGCACAGCAGGTGCTGTTGCTGTTTGGTGATCAACCCGCCATTTGGGTCGTGCAACTTACCATTGCCATCCTTGCCACCCTCTTCTCCCTGGTCATGTCCAATGTGGGCGCTACCGTGCTGCTGGTGCCTCTGGCAATCAATATCGCCATCAATGTAGGCGCAGACCCCGCCCTGTTTGCCCTTACCGTGGCCATTGCCACATCCAACTCCTTTCTCATCCCTACCCATCAGGTCAATGCACTCATCATGGGGCCTGGCAACTACCACGTATCAGACTACATCAAGGCAGGCAGCATTATGACTCTCCTGTTTTTAGTGGTGTTGCTGGTCATGATAAATATTGTCTATTGAAGGAGGAAATAAATAATTTCACTGCGCTGCCGCTATAACTTCCCAGAAGAGGCATTTGCAGAGTAGTGAAGTTATGTCAGCACTAAAAATATCCATACCGAAACCCACGCCCGGACATACCCTGTCAATTGGCACTCAAAGTGAAGAGATCTCCTCCTGGGTGAAAGATCTCCCCCTGTTTGATGCGGCCATCACCGTACAGAAGACCTTGCCTGTACTGATTGAACTGAACCGAACAGAGATAAACAATGCTCTGCGTTTTCATAGCATGCAGCTGTTTGCACATGCGCTGCTGCACCCCATCGAGATCATCAGGAAAAAATACCTCGCCGCGCCGCTGCCGCTGACGGGCAAACACAAGAGTGCATCCCGCAGCATCAAGCATCTGCTTAATGAGATGGCGCACGGGTACAAGATTATAATCAGCCGGCACATTACCAGCCCTGGGCAGCGCCTCCCTATTGAAGAGATCACTCAGGCAATCCACCTATCCATCCATTTTATTGGACGCTTGGTTCTCGACCGCTACCTCTGTTACGAAAGCCAGACTTCCAGAACCTGGCTGGAACTTGCAGAGCTCTACCGGCTGGCTACGACACTCTGTGTTGAGTCTGCCCCGATCACTATTGAAGAGAACAGGCAGACCACGATCGAGCAGGCCTATCTACAGGTTCTTCTATTGGTAGCCATTCACCCCTATCGTTTAACACGGGGCGAAGCCACCACGGTTTACAAACTCATGGGGGAGTGGAGCCAGCACTGCCAGATAACAACCCCCCCGGCAGACTGGAAACCCGGCAGCGAACTTATCATCAAACCAACCGATTACAGCCTGGTTTACCATGCATCGCCAAATGAGGATTTAAGTGGCGTCAAGGATATTAAGATCATTAATATCGACAAATTAAAGGCCTTTATGCAGATCCACTCCGAGAATGCAAAAGGCGGCACCTCATCAACGCTCTCTGAGCGTTTGATGCAAAACATGTTCAAGCGCCTGCTTGATGGCTGGCGCTCAAATAATGTACGAATAACCCACCGGACTGACTGCGCCAATAAAATCGAGCTCATTTCAGGGCTAAATGCCTGCTATTTGGCATACGGGGGAAGAGACCCCAAAATAGATCAGCCCGCTCACGCAAAGATGCGTCTCATACCCATTGAAAACGAATATGACGATCCCTGGGCGCCGGCAATAAACGGCACACAGACAGAGGCCGGGGAGGCCTCTAAATTCAAAGTCGATGACCCGGCCAAAGACATCTGGAACAAACAGGCCAGGCGCCCATCATTGAGCGACATACCAAAAGAGCCTTCCTTCAAACACCACACCGCAATCCAGACAGACCGTAGTGATATGGGGCTCTCTGTACGTTTTGATTTTTCAAGTGGGTTAAAACCCAGTGTTGGAGATCTAATCGGCTTTCGACCCGAGAAGAGCATCCAGGATGAGTGGCGGCTGGGGGCCATTCGCTGGATGGAGTTTTCACAAAAAGATGGCGCACTGGGCATTAAACTGTTTCCATTTTCACCCACGCCCATAGCAACCAAGGCGCTGAGCGGCGTTGGCAAGGGTGGCGATCTCATGCAGAGCCTGCTCCTCTCTCCCGAGGGGCTTGACCACCCTGAAGCCACTGTTATCGTGCCTGCATCGGTCTATGATCTTGGCACCAAGCTCTATATTGATCGATATACAGATCCGGTAAAGATCACGCTGACATCACTGCTTGATTTCAGCAAGTCGTTTGCCTGCTACAGCTTCAAGATCACGGACATTTAGCTCATCCCGTTTTTCAGAACCAACCTCACCTTCCCCGCCAACACCCGGGCTGTTGTAAAATAGCTCAACACCATAAAGATTTTGCACTATCATTGTGCATACAGCAGGGCAGCACCCTGAAAACTGACATTTATCTGTTTTTTGCGCCCCAAAATCAGGCGTTTTTCACCTTGGCAATAGTTGGCACGCTAACTGCAAGTACTCCAGCGAGGCTCATGCTGAAGAGCCACTGTTTATTATGAGATCAGAGTTATGAAAGAGAAGCTGGTATTGATTGGAAACGGCATGGCGGGTATCCGCACGCTGGAAGAGCTGCTGAAACTTGCGCCGGAGATGTATGAGATAACCGTCTTTGGCGACGAACCCCATGGCAACTACAACCGCATCATGCTCTCTCCCGTACTGGCTGCCGAAAAGACCATTGATGACATCATTCTCAACGACCGGCAGTGGTATGCCGATAACAACATCACCCTGCACACCAGCAAGCGCATCACCCGGATCAACCGTGGCCGCCGCACCGTAACTGCGGAGGATGGCAGCGAGACCGCCTATGACCGGCTGATCATCTCCACCGGCTCCAGCCCTTTTATCATCCCCATCCCCGGCTCAGAGCTGGAGGGAGTGATTGGTTTCCGCGATATTCAGGATGTGAATGAGATGCTGGATGCCGCCAGCAAATACAAAAAAGCGGTCGTGATCGGTGGCGGCCTGCTGGGCCTGGAGGCCGCCGACGGCCTGGTAAAGCAAGGCATGGATGTCACTGTGGTACACCTTGTGGAGACCCTGATGGAGCAACAGCTGGACAGCGCTGCCGGGGCGCTGCTGAAAAGCTCCCTTGAGGAGCGTGGCCTGAAATTCCTGATGGAGCATAAAACCGAGGCGCTGCTGGGCGACAGGCGGGTGCAACATGTCTGCTTCTCCAACGGGTTACAGATCCCTGCCGATCTGGTAGTGATGGCCGTGGGCATCCGTCCCAACATTGAGCTGGCCGAATCTGCCGGCATCCACAGCGAACGCGGCATTGTGGTGAATGACACCATGCAGACCTACGACCCCCGGATCTATGCCGTGGGTGAGTGCGCGCAACACCGCAACATCACCTATGGACTGGTCGCACCGCTCTTCGAGCAGGCCAAGGTCTGCGCCAACCAGCTGGCCCAGCTGGGCATCAGCTACTACAAAGGCTCCACCACCTCCACCAAACTCAAGGTCAATGGCATCGACCTCTTCTCCGCTGGCGAATTCCAGAAGAGTGATGACACCGAAGAGCTGCTCTATCAAGACCCCGGCCGGGGAGTCTACAAAAAGATTGTCATCCGCAACAGCCGAATCGTCGGCAGCCTGCTCTACGGCGATACGATAGATGGCCCCTGGTACTTCCAGCTCATGCGGGACGGGATCGACATCAGCGAGATGCGCGAGAGGCTGCTCTTTGGCCAGGTCAGCATCGGCGATTCCGGCCACAGCGCAACGGATCATATCGCCTCAATGCCGGATGATACCGAGGTCTGCGGCTGCAATGGCGTCTGCAAGGGCGATATCGTAAACGCCATCATCGACAAAGGGCTCTTCACCCTGGATGAGGTGAAACTGCACACCAAGGCCGCCGCCTCCTGTGGCTCTTGTGCCGGGGTGGTCGAGCAGATACTGGCCTCCACCGTGGGTGCTGACTTTGCCGTTTCCCCGGCAAAGAGACCAATCTGCAACTGTACCGAATATACCCACGATGAGGCGCGCTCAACCATTGCCAAATATGAGCTTAAAGATATTCGCGCCGTAATGGACTTTATGGAGTGGAAGACCCCCGATGGCTGCAACAGATGCCGCCCGGCACTCAACTACTATCTGCTCTGCGCCTGGCCGGGAGAGTATGTCGATGACTCCCGCTCCCGCTTCATCAACGAACGGGTGCATGCCAATATTCAAAAAGATGGCACCTATTCGGTGATCCCCCAGATGAAGGGAGGCATGACCAATGCCGCAGAGCTGCGCGCTATTGCCGATATTGCCGACAAATACAGCGTGCCGGAGATGAAGGTCACCGGCGGCCAGCGCATCGACCTCTTTGGCCTCAAAAAAGAGCAGCTGCCAGAGATCTGGGCCGACCTCAATGCAGCGGGCATGATCTCCGGTCACGCCTACGGCAAATCCCTGCGCACGGTAAAAAGCTGCATAGGCAGCCGCTGGTGCCGGTTTGGCACACAGGATTCTGTCACCATGGCCGTAAAACTGGAAGAGATGAGCTGGGGGAGCTGGATGCCCCACAAATTCAAGATGGCCGTATCCGGCTGTCCCCGCAACTGTGCAG
>Ga0256832_1001843_pt1 | contig 14474 bp, 13 predicted proteins | sample 134614metaG_FD_190534 | JGI IMG/M metagenome (GOLD analysis project Ga0256832, IMG submission 190534) | Hydrothermal vent microbial communities from Lau Basin, Pacific Ocean - 134-614 | ecosystem: Environmental > Aquatic > Marine > Hydrothermal vents | place: Pacific Ocean: Lau Basin | collected...
TTTGGAGCAGATTCAGGGTTTTATCCTAAGTCATTTCTAGAATGGTATAAAAACGTTTTTTGGGGGATGTGGAGTATGGTTTTTTCTATTTTTTTACGAAATCCTTAGACACTATCTCTTATTGATTAAAAAAGTACAGCCCCTTTGTAACGTCTATTTTAATAGGTGCTATATCTCTTAGCATATAGTCAAGTTGGTTATGTCGGACTAAATTAGTACCTTTGCAGAAAAAACCATACCCAGGAAAATCTACCATGTTGATTTAACAACCGAAGAAAAGACGAAACTAGAAAACATTGCAAAGAAGCGCAAATCGACAAGCCAAATAGTTAGACGTTGTAAAATACTATTGGCAGCAAATCGACAAGGCGAAAAAAAATGGACTGATGCTCAAATAGCGCAACAATATGAAGTCAGCACACGAACGATAGAACGGTTACGAGAACGGTATGTACTAGAAGGACTAGATGTTGCTTTGAATGGCAAACCCCGTTTAAATTTGCATAAAAAAATATTTGATGGAGAAGTGGAGGCTAACTTGATTGCGCTTCGATGTAGTGAGCCTGAATTAGGACGTAGTGACTGGACGTTACGCTTATTGGCAGATAAGATGGTGGAATTGAATTATGTAGAAAGCATAAGCCATGAAACTGTTCGTCAGATATTAAAAAAAACGAAATTAAGCCTTGGCGAGTAGCAGAATGGGTAATCCCCAAGGTGGATTCGGAGTTTGTGTGTGCCATGGAGAATGTTTTATATGCTTATGCACGTCCATACGATGAAAAAAAACCAGTTGTTTGTTTTGACGAATCGCCCAAGCAATTGGTCAGTGAATTGCGCTGTTCATATATGGATGACAAAGGCGTTAAATATGAAGATTGTGAGTACAAACGAGAAGGTTCAGCAGAAATATTTATGATTACTCAACCGCTTGGAGGAAGAAGAGAAGTATTTGTAGAAGAGAGTCATACAGGAGTTAAATGGGCACAAACTATGGGCTATATTGTTGAAGAAATGTATCCAGATGCAGAAAAAGTAACGGTGATAATGGATAACCTTTCTTCTCATAAAGTTCATAATCTATACAAAGTTTTTAACCCTACAAGAGCAAGAGAAATAAGGAATAGATTAGAAATAATCTATACGCCCAAACATGGTTCTTGGCTTAATATTGCAGAATGTGAACTTAGTGTTTTATCTACTCAGGCATTAAAAAAACGTTTTGCTACAAAAGAAGAATTGGAATTACAAGTTCAGGCGTGGACGGAAAAAAGGAATAGTGAGCGAAAAGACGTGGATTGGCAATTTACAGCTAACGATGCTCGAATTAAGCTCAAACGACTTTATCCGACAGTTTTAATTTGACTACCTATATACCTATTTCGCCCTAAAGAATGGACTACACCATCTCGAATACAGACTATCCCGTCTCCAAAATCTGCATTTCCTGCTTCTGAGCTATAGTCTATTCCTCCATGCCAATCATAATGGTCTGAACCGGTATCTCTAGGTCCATAATCTGACTTAACATATTCTGTCAAAAATTTAATAGGATTGTCACTATATTCAAAAACCGCATTGATGTTATCATGATTTCCAGCATTGCATGTAGTGCAATTATAATACTCCACCGAATAATTTTGAGAGAATAACTGAACGCTACATAATATAACTGCTAGTATTAATTTTATTTTCTGATTCATATTTTTTATTTCTTTAAGTACACTTCTGATTGAAAATCCTTTTCATAAAAAAAAGTGAATTTTTTACCATCATCTGAATAACAATCACACCGATCACCCCATGTTTCGGCTAAATAAGACTGATCTTGCCAACATTCTTTTGCTAAAGTAGAAAAATATATCACATTCCTTAAGTGATCAAAAATAAAAACAGAATGTTTTCCTCTTCTATTTGCACAGCTCGCCCCAATGGTCATAACTCCGCGATTTGTCCCTTCAATTACTCCTCCATGAATACACTCTCCATTTTTTTCCTTTCTTGTAAATACTAATTGCGCTTTAGTTAAGTCATAAGCCCAAAAAGCTGTAGGATGCCTAGCATCTTCATTAATCATTCCGCCAGTTGAGGCATACAAAAAATTTAAATCCTTTGAAATACCAATTTCTGCAATCTGACCTTCCATGGTAAACCGACCTATCTCTTTACCAATTGAATCCCAAACAATGGCTTCGGACATTGCTCCAAACAAGTCGTTTCCATTAGGCTCCAAAGCAAAATAAGTATATTTTGCAATAACAACATCATTCTGCACTTCATATGATAAATCAAACAACACAGCTGGTGCGAAATCTGGATTGGAGAAATATTTACTATTGACAAAAAAGCCTTGGTTTTTTGTATCGTACTTAAGCAAATAAGTATTCTCGCCATATCCATCTAAATATTTTAACTCAACCTCCAAGTCCCCAAACAAAGACACTGCATCTAAAGAAGGAACACTAGCTTTTACCTTATTAGTTCCACCAAAAAACTCAATCTTAGGCTCACCTCTATAAGCACCTTCCCCACTTTTTCTTGAATAGAGTTGAAAATTTTTTATTCTTTTAACCCCATTAAGATAATCTGTGGTATCATTTCGAGTAGCTAAATGATTTGGCTCTATGTTAAAATCTGATTTTTTAGTCACTTTTTGCTGACTCTTACAACCAAACATAAAAAAGAAACCCATAAAGAAAAAACCAAAAAAATATTTATTCATAATTCCAACATTTTTTACCATTCTGTTTCGCTATAATCATCTACTACGATTACGAGGGTGCAAAATATATTCAACAAATACAACTACTACAAAAAAAATAGCCGTATTTCGCACCATATCCTAGCAGGAAAAATCTAATTCCAACATCTACAACCGCAGAGATAAGTAAAATATTCAATATAGGCAAATTTGCCTATATTTTTTCTCTTTCCCTGTCGCACTTTTGCCACGTGGGCTACTCAAAAAACATATTATTTATCCAGTCTTTTGGACAAAACCTTCGTAAAATTAGAAAAGACAAGGGATTTACCCAAGAGCAACTAGCCAACGATGCCGATTTGGGAATTAGGCAAATCAGTCGGATTGAACGTGGTATCATAAACACTAGCATTAGCCAAGTGTTTGAAATAGCTCAAGCATTAAAAAACCACCCAAAAGAACTATTCAACTTCCCAAGCATAACTAAGACTTAGCATACTCATCCCATCATTACATCTTTCGACGGTGTCATTCTAAAGCCTTATTTGTTATACTTTCATTATTTTCGGCTTCTTTGCCTGATATAATCATATCAACATCGTCAGCGCTATCCCTCTAATGTTGAGCTTACCCCTAAAAATTAATTTTTGATTTCTCTCTTGGCTCCACAAAATTTCATTCAGTTTTCGCTCTTATTTTAACCCACTAAATCTCCCTTAGAAAAGGAGAGTAAAGGTAAACAGAATAAAATTTTGTTCCGTGCTTCAATTCTTGGCTAAAGTGACTTTTTGGAGCAGATTCAGGGTTTTATCCTAAGTCATTTCTAGAATGGTATAAAAACGTTTTTTGGGGGATGTGGAGTATGGTTTTTTCTATTTTTTTACGAAATCCTTCCAAGTAGTATCTTTTATTTTTGAGTTCGCTCCGAAAAGTTGGGTGCGGTGGTTGGCTCTTGGATCCACAAAATTTTATTTGGTTTCTTTTTAAAAACCCTTCCATTGCCGATAGCTATCGGCATCCCTTTGGTTAATGGAAACCGTATGGTAACCAAATAAAATTTTGTTCATCGCTTTAGTTTTTAGCAGCGTGGACTTTTCGGAGCGGACTCAGTATTGATTATTATTGTAAACAACCTAGATATAACTCCGAGCAGTATAAATTAAGAATCAGATTAATAACGTTTAGTAAGTCCAATTTTAATCAAACTTAGGGCAAAATTTACTTATTTTTTCAAAAAACCACTATTCTGACACTTTCAATCAGAGCTTGCTCCAATCTCCACAAAATTCTAATCCATTGATTTCTAGGCAACTAGGGTGACTTATAGATCCTTTTTTGCAAAAAAATTGGTATCAAAGTAAGTGCTAAAACTAAAAAAAATCCTATCTTGCCATCTACAAAACTTGAGAAAATGCAAATTATTCATGGAACTTGGATTCCGCAAGATACGGATTCCTATCTGCAGCTTGGATCATTTTGTCTATGGGTGGAGACCGACCAAGAATTCCCCAAAAGGAAGAAAAAGGTTCAGCATCCTAGAAGCTTGAAAAAAGATGAACTTGCAACCTTTTTGAAGGACAAATTGGGCTTACCATACCCTAATCCTAACCACATTTCTACTAAATACATTACTTTGCCGGCCGTTGATGGAGTGCCTTTGAAGTCCTATGAATTGATGCAATTTTCGGATTTTGATTATTCGGATGATTATCAATTCAAAACATTTGAGATTGAGTCTTACCAAGTTCCTTTGGAAAGCATTTTTGGTCTCTTGAAAGATATTCATTTTCTTTTTTCTTTCTCTTCTTCCGAAATACAGATGAGCGCCGGATTACTATTTTGGCATCATTATACGCAAGTATTCAAGGAGTTTATTTTGAAAGATCGGTATATACCCGCCTTAAAATATCAAGAATTAGACGTTCCGAAAGGGAGACGAAAGAAGAATGATACTCATTTTGAGATTCATCCCACTTGGGCGATTATCTCCGATAAATACGATGCAGAAATCCAAAACTTTGCGGACATCATGCCACAAATTTGTGTGGCCACCAGTGAAACCCCGCCAAAAGGAAATGGCTTTTTTTCCCGCAAGGGACTACTAAAACACTTCTCGGAAAATGTGCTGCTGCATATCATCCGAAAGACCCCTTCGACACAGGCTTTTGACAAGAGAATCGCCCATTCCTTTTTGTTTGATTGCTTTCATGGATATAGATTTGATAATAATGAAGATTACTGGAAGTCAAATGCGGCTTTGGAGAAATACAAACAATGGCAAATTTGGAGTCATAAATTAAAATCACATCATTCCAATAGTCCATTTGTTTTTTGTTTTAAGCTCGAAGCACCTAAAGCGAAAAAGAAAAATTGGACGGTTCATTTTCAACTTCAATCCAAAGCAGATCCTTCGCTACAAATAGGGCTAGACGATTACTGGAAAATGAATACCACCGCCCAAAAGCGGATAAAAAAGGAATTTGGCGCAGATTTGGAAAAGAATATAGTCCTAAATTTGGGCTATGCCGCAAAGATGTATCCCAAGCTTTGGGATGGCTTAGAAACCGATAAACCAACAGAAATTACCCTAACAACAGATGATGCTTATGATTTTTTGAAAGAAAGTTCGTGGATTTTGCAAGAGTCTGACTATAAAGTTATCGTACCGACTTGGTGGACACCGGAAGGACGCAGAAAGGCGAAAATTCGATTAAAAACTTCTTCGAAAAAAGGGAAAAAAACGAGTGCGGCAGGAAAAAGTTTTTTTGGAAAAGATGCCATCGTACAATACCGGTATGAACTGGCCATTGGGGGCCAGCCTGTCAGCCCCAAAGAATGGGATGAGTTAGTGAATGCCAAAAGCTCACTGGTTAAGTTTCGGGGCGAATGGTTGGAATTAGACCAAAATAAAATGAGCCAAATGCTTGATTTTTGGGAGAAGCACGCCGATAAAGAAGCGGAAATTGATGTATTAGGCTTAATGAAATTAGCGGCAGATGACGAAGAGTTTGAGTTTGAGCACGATGAAGTCCTTGCGGAAATGATGGCCAAACTCCAAGATAAAACCCGATTTGAAGTCATACCCAATCCCAAAAAACTTAAAGGAGAATTACGTGACTATCAAAAGAGGGGCGTGTCTTGGCTCCATTATTTGGAAAATTTGAACCTAAACGGATGCCTTGCGGATGACATGGGACTGGGCAAAACGATTCAAGTTATCGCCTTATTAATCAATGAACGGGAAGACAAAAAGAAGGTTTTGCCGACCTTACTCATCGTCCCTACGTCCGTCATTGGTAACTGGAATCACGAAATTAACAAATTCGCTCCGCAACTCACCAATCTAATCCACCATGGTAGTACCCGAATCTCCGATTCAAAAGAATTTAAAAAGACGATTGCAAAATACGATACGGTCATTACATCTTTTGCGCTCATCCGCAGGGATGAAAAACTATTTCAATCTGCTAAATGGGAACGTATCGTCTTGGATGAAGCACAAAATATCAAAAATCCTAAAGCCGCTCAGACTAAAGCCATCCTAAAATTAACCGCCAAACACCGGCTGGCACTCACCGGGACACCGGTTGAAAACCGCCTGATGGATTTGTGGTCTATTTTCAACTTCCTGAATCCGGGCTACTTGGAGACTCAAGCAAAATTCAGAAAAATCTTTGAGCTGCCGATTCAAAAAGAAAATGACTTAGTCAAAACAAAGGTGCTCAAAAATCTGGTAGAACCTTTTATTTTGCGTCGGATGAAAACGGACAAGAGCATCATCAAAGATTTGCCTGAAAAGGTGGAACAAAAGGTATATTGTACCCTTTCCAAAGAGCAGGCTTCTCTCTATGAAGCCGTGGTAAAAGATGTCCTAGAGCAAATGGAAGAAGCGGAAGGAATTCAGCGAAAAGGCCTAATCCTAGCCTCTCTTGCCAAACTCAAACAAATATGTAATCACCCCGCTCAATTTTTGCAAGATAACAGTGAATTTACAAAGGCTCGTTCTCACAAATTGAGCCGACTGGTAGAAATGGTCGAAGAAGCGATTGAAAGTGGTGAAAGCATCTTGATTTTTAGCCAATACAAAACCATTGTAGAATCATTGAATCAATTCATCCAAGAAAAATTGCGTTATAAAACCTACGTCCTTCACGGGGGTGTCACTCGAAAAAAACGGGAAAAGATGATTTTGGAATTTCAAGACCAAGATAATCCACCTGCTGTTTTTATTCTTTCGATAAAAGCCGGCGGCGTAGGTATTACCTTGACCAAAGCCAATCATGTATTCCACTTTGACCGCTGGTGGAATCCTGCCGTTGAAGATCAGGCCACCGATCGTGCTTTTAGAATAGGACAAGAAAAAAATGTCTTCGTCCATAAATTTGTTACGATGGGCACGCTGGAAGAACGAATTGATTTGATGATTGAAGAAAAGAAAAAACTTTCCGGCTCCATCGTCGGAGATGACGAATCTTGGCTTAGTGAATTGGATAATGAATCCTTTAAAAATTTGATTTCTCTCAACAAAAACGCCGTCTGGGCATAATATTATGGCAAATTTTACAAAAACTTGGTGGGGTGATGTATTTATCGATGCACTAGAACGGGACATGGACGCCGGGAGAATAAGCCGGGGCGGCACTTATGCCCGAACGGGTCGGATATTGGACTTTCAATTGTCAGCTGATGGAAAAATCACCGCAACCGTATTGGGAAGAATAAACCCCTATTTTGGTGTTTACGAAGTCCCGGAATACAAAACCACTATTGAAATTAAACCCATTTCCAAAAGTGATTGGAAAAAAGTAATTAAGCTAATCGGAGAAAAAGCCAGTTTTGTTTCTATGCTGCTCATGAACGAAATGCCAGATCATATTGAAAATGCTTTTTCAGAATTGGATTTAAATTTATTACCTAAAAGTAGTGATTTAATTACCCATTGCTCCTGTCCGGATTATGCCAATCCATGCAAACATATCGCCGGTGTTTATTACCTACTTGCATCTGAACTTGACGACAATCCTTTCTTGATGTTCAAATTACGGGGATTGGAACAAAAAGAATTACAGAAACAACTCGCCAAAACATCATTGGGCAAACTCCTTGTATCCGAAATGGAAGAAAAGGAAATCCCAATAAATAAAACCACTTCTTTTCACACGAGACCACAAATAGAGAAAGTCAAAAATATCAACCTAAAAGAATTTTGGATGGGTCGTCGATTACCGGAGCAGGCAAAAACCACATCTACCATAAATGTGCCCGCCACATTGATAAAAAAACAGGGTGATTATCCACCATTTTGGGATAACGACACTTCTTTTATCACCGTAATGGAAGAAATGTATCAGCGGATTCGGACGAAGAATCGGAAAATACTTTGAACCTAATTTGGGAGAACTTTCTTGATGCTGGTGTCTTTAGTAGGGCATTAATTCCTGACAAGGTCGGAGCAAACGAAAGAAAAAAAATAGAATGTAACTGTTTAGGTGCCCCTATTTTAAGGCAAAAAATAGGCATTTTTGTGTATGTTGAAGCTACAATTTTTGAAGCGTAGCAGGGCTACGTGAGAAAATTTTAGCAAAAACAGGCGCATAAAGGGCATTTTTTGACCAAAATAGAGGGTGGCTAAACAGTTACAATAGAATATAAAAATAAAAAAAATCTTAGACAGGGAGTAAAAAAAATGCACGCAAAGGTGGCATTTAACTCATTGATAATCAACACCTTAGTGGATTCTCAGTGACAACTTCGTGTACTTAGTGGTCAGGCCTTACACTTTTCCTTACCACTAAGGGCACTTTAGATAACACTAAGTTTACACTAAGAAATACTACAAATTCTTGGCTTTAGGCTGCTAAAATTTGGGCGAGAAATGGTGAACATATAGGCTAACATATTATAGAAGTTTTCTTTCGTTTACCCTGTGACAAAGTGGACTTCTCGGAGCAGATTCACTGCACTACCGCTGAACTTACCCCGAAAAGTCGGATGTAGTGGTTTGCTATTGGCTTCACAAAATTTTATTCTGTTTGCACTCTTATTTTAACCCCAACTATCCCCTTGAGAAGGGGACTTAAGGTAAACAGAATAAAATTTTGTTCCGTGCTTCAATTCTTCGCTAAAGTGACTTTTCGGAGCAGACTCAATGTTTATTCCGAACTTTTGCTTTCAATCGGAGCTTAGTCCAATCCCCACCAAAACTCAAATCACTTATTAGCCTCCAAAAACCCAAGCATAGCCGTCCAATATTCATCAGACCCCACGGTAGTATCCCACAGACAGCTAGCGCCATGAATCCCTGCTTTTTGCGATTTGTAGTGAGTCAGATATTGAGCGGGTACATTTACGACCAAATTGGTGACCGTTGCGGTTTCCGATTGTGCCGAAGTTACAAACATGGGCTTGGCGTATCCGGTCAATTCGCTAGTAATATTTTTTCCCGGAAGGTTTTCTCTTGGGCTAAAAGCCGCCACGGCTTTTACTTTTGGATTGTCTTTTCCCAACAACAAAGCCCAAGAAGAAGAATAAGAGCTACCCAAAATAAATATGGGCTTATTGCCATTCAATGCATACGCCTTATCAATAGCCGCTATAATGTCAATTTCCGCATCCAAATAGCTTGTACCCAGACCCGCCACGGCCGCAGCTTTGGCGGTTTCATTGACAACGCCATTGACTTCGTTGCCTGAACGCTGATCAATGGCCATGCAATTGTAGCCATTCTCACCAAATTTGACCGCAGTATCTTTGTACTCTCCCCGACTATACCCGGCTTGGTGGCACAATAGGATAAATTCGCTATTGGCTTCCGCAATATACGTATCCGCCGTAATGGTCAAATCATCTCCGGATTTAAAGGTAATGGTTGATTTTTTTACTGTTTTATCTAGCTCGGGTGGGACATCATCCTTTTTACATTGAACAAAGAATAACGAAAAGGCTAAAAGAAAGAAGGTCATTTTCATGAAAAATAGTTTTTGCTGAGTAATTAGAATGCGTCATCATAAATCATCCTTTCGCCCTACAAAATGGTACTAAAATGATGATTTATGAGAATCATTTTTAGAATGGTGTAGAAACGTTGTTTGGGGAGTGTGAAGTATGGTTTTTTCTATTTTTTTACGAAATCCTTCCAGACACTATCATCATTTTGAAGTTTTGCCTTTATCTTGGCTACTGCCTCTTGAACTACCTTATAATCTTCTGACAACAACTCATCTAGCCAATCATATAGTTCACTATCATCAACCAATGGAAGTATTACTTGCTGGTAATAGGAAAAAACAATACCCTGAGCACCATAATGAACATATACCGGCTTCACATCCAATAAAGGCAGTGTTTTAATTATCACGTCTCGCCTTTTGACATTTGCCATCACTTGTTTTAACAAAATATAGAAACTTATTGTCCGCGTCACAACCCTAGGATGCTGCGCTCTATATGCTTCAACCCTACGATGAGCATTATTAACCAAATCAACTAATTCAACTGCAACACTATCATTAAAATGAGCAAGTGTCCCCATACACATTAATTCAAATTTTAGTCCACCATAAGACCCAAAAGACTTCATTGCCTTCACCAACCTATCTTCAATGTTTCTATTTTTTGGCACATGAGCTTCCAGAAACGGTTCAAACTCTGACATATCATAAAGTGAAACCATCTCAAAAAAATATGGATCTGAGTGCTTTAAAAAGCTGCTTAAAGATGCTCTAATGTCATCTCTTTGATCTTCTGACATACATTCAAAACCATTACGAAACAGCTGGTGAGCGTACTTTCTCCTTATATCACACTCCTGAGCAAATTCTAATAGCTTATCCCCATCACTTTTACTAGCTGCGTTAATCATACAAAATTTGCTATACAAATCAATAATTGAACTGGTCACTTGATTTGCTTTAGCCTTCAACACAGGTATCGAATCAACTGTCGGCTGAGCCGTTGTCGATGTAATTACCAACAGCAGTAAATACACAATGTAATCTTTCATGTTAAAAATTTATTGATTAATAAATTATTATCCTTTTTCTCCAAACTGCCATTCATTGAATATGCCAATGTAATGGTGAACTTTTCGAATCGGACTCACCGCTACACCGTCATACCGCTATACTGAAACTTAAATAACTCCGGTCAAAATTTAAACCCGGGCATATCAACACCTTGCACCATCCACTCCCCTTCTTCCCAAGCCATCTGGCAGATTCCCATCCCTTCATAATGCTCTTTCTCGCCACTACCGGCCAAGATGCCGTCCCACTCTATCCCAAAAACAAAAAACATAGAAGGACCGCCGGACTTAAACTCCATTGGAGAAAAACCTATTGGAATTATTTTTTGATACTTCGATCGAAATGCTTCGACTTTTTTGAAAATTTCAGATTGGGGCACCATAATCCGGTCACTACGACAAGGATCTGTTAGCCAAAGACCTTCATATTCCATACTTAGGTCTAAAATATCTTCAATAGCATCTTGCGCATGCATTCTGGCAAATTCAGGACCGTCATGACGAAATTCTTCATAGCTATAAGTATGAAAAATAGTCGGAGCCCTATAACTCGACACTTTGTGTTCAAAAAAATCTTCTACCAAAAAACGATACCATGCCCGCATTGGCAAATACTCCGGATGTACTATAAGCACCTGATGCTCTTCTAACAAGGTCTCGATTTCTTTAACCGATGCTTCCAAGTCCTCATCCGCAATCGTATCTGCAGGAATAAACTTGGGCTTACCAATAAGCTCATAAATAGGAATCTTTTTGGCCGCTTGAAACTTCGCTTCTCGTTTTTCTACCAAATCAAGCCATTCTTTGGTTTCCTGTGGGCTTAGCTTGCCACTAGAAAAATGTTGTGCCCCATAATTTAATTCTAAATTTAGAGCTCTCATCTCATTCTCCAGATTCAATTTTTCATCGGGAGTCAAATAATCATCTTTGGGATTTTTCATCTTGATAGTTTTTTTGTTGCTCAACAGTCATAACAATATACTTACTAGGCTAATTGAACAAACCGGTTTTCTCAAAAAAAAGATTGCCGACAATATAGTTATTTTCTGCTATTCGATGATGCTTTTGGATTGGAAAATCTGATGGATTATGAAACAACGAATCAATTCCGGGAAGTCTAACTTCGTGGTTGGCTCTTGGTATCACAAAATCTTTTTTTTTGAAGTCTTGTTCAACTGTTGAGTTTGCTCCGAAAAGTCAGATATTGGAATTTGCTCTTGGCTTCACAAAATTTTATTCTGTTTTCGCTTTTATGGTTAACCCTCTACATCTCCCTTAGAAAGGGCGACTTACGGTAAACAGAATAAAATTTTGTTCTAGGCTTTAAATCTTGGCTAAGTGGACTTTTCGGAGTAAGCGTAACGATATAATGATAGAGCGAGCCAAACGCCAAAGGCAAACGTTGCGAAGCAACAAATTGAACGTCCAAAGGACAAATTGAACAGCCGAAGGACAAATTGAACGCCGAATGCAAATTGAACGTCCAAAGGACACCGAACCATTCCCCACCCAACACGTTCTAATCCCATGCCTTATTTTCTCCAATTTCTTCTCATTGGTTTTATCATCAGCACGGTGATACAATTGATTTATTGGGGAATTATTTTCCGCAAGGTCATCACCCATCACCCCTTACGGGTAAAAAGGAGTTCGTCTTTGCCCGTTTCGGTGATTATTTGTGCGAAGAATGAAGCCGCTAATTTACGCAAGTATCTGCCCCCTATTTTGTCGCAAGACTATCCTGACTATGAAGTGATAGTGGTCAATGACCATTCGACGGATGATAGCTTGGTTGTCCTTTCGGAAATACAAAAACAACATGCCCGGCTACGCATTATTGACCTTTCGGAAAAAGATGCAGGCTATGTGGGCAAAAAAAAGGCTTTGAGTGCCGGTATTGCGGAAGCGACGCATGATTGGCTACTGTTGACCGATGCCGACTGCCAACCTGTTTCTAATCAATGGATTAGCGAAATGATGGCGACCGCCGACCACCAAAAGGACATTGGTCTGGGCTACTCGCCCTATTTTTATTATGGCGGATTGCTCAATGCATTTGTGCGATATGAAACCTTGCTGACGGCTTTTCAGTATATAAGTATGGCTTTGATAAAGCAGCCCTACATGGGCGTTGGCAGAAACCTATTATACCGCAAGGATCTATTTTATCAAGCCGGTGGCTTTGAGAGCCATCTAGAAGTGGCTTCAGGAGATGACGATTTATTTATCTCGGAAGTTGCGACCGGAAACAATACCTTTATCGTGGATACGCCCGATGCCGTGGTGTATTCGGCACCCAAAAAGACTTGGTCTTCTTGGCTTGCGCAAAAACAAAGGCATTTAAGTACCGGGAAGCATTATCGCCCTAAAATACAGATTTTGCTCGGAATTTTTAGTATCACCCATTTTTTTTATGTGTTTTTTCTTGTTTTGCTACTGATTTTCAACTTTGGCACGGTAGTTGCTATTGTTGGAAGTGTACTCAGGATATTAATTATTGTCCTAATGTGTACATCATTTAGGAAAAAGTTCCGTGAAGTAAACGATTGGTATTGGATACCGATTTTGGATTTTCTTTATCCGTTTTACTACATGGCTCTGACTCCTTACTTAATCAGTACCAAAACGAAATCATGGAAGTAACAGCAACAACACACAATCTTTCCAAGAAGGCGGCTAAGGACTACGAATTGGTTATTCAGGCCATCAACGGCGACCAATCCTCTTACGCAACACTAATGAATCGCTATCGCTATTCCGTTTATCATCAATTGTACGGCATGGTCAAAGACCGGAATGATGCAGAAGACCTAACATTGGAAGCATTTGGCAAGGCCTTTAACAAATTAGCCAGCTATGAGCCTAGATTTGCCTTTAGCACTTGGTTATTTAAGATTGCGATCAACAATTGCATTGACCACATCAGAAAAAAGCGTTTGGTGACGCTTTCTATTGATGACACGATTCTTCCTGATTCGGATGCTAGTTTTGCCCGCAACATCAAAGATTCCAAAAGAAATCCGGAAGAAGACATCATCCGTACCCAAAAGATTGACTTGATGCGGGAAGCTGTAAACACACTCAGTCCAAAGTACCGTACCATGATTGAAATGAGATATTTTGAAGAATTGAGCTATAACGAAATTGCAGATGAGCTAAACATTCCTTTAGGTACTGTAAAAGCACAATTATTCAGAGCCAAGGAAATGCTACACAGCATCTTGAGTGCGCCGGGCGCAGAAGCTTATTTTGACTTGAGTGACAAGAAATCAAAGAAAACCAAACTTGCGAAGGCCGTTGCCTAAGCATTGGAATATCAGGAGTCGTTTCTGACATTCCAACACACAAATTAATAGTTTGCTTATTAATTTTTTACATACAGATTAGGTTTATCCCCTACAACATGAAAATCGAGTTGGTACATTTAGTGCCAACTCGATTTTTTTTGTATTTGCTATACCATTGAGTTTGGGCCAACAAGTATTCTGATGTAAAACCGACAAATTTTATCCTGTTTGGAGATCTTGTTCAACTGTTCAAACTGTTCAATTTAAAAAACTGATAATCAACAAGTTATAGGATTCAATCAGGGTAAACGAAAGAAAAAAATTAGAATATAAAAAGGGCGCAGTCGGGTTTTGTCCCCTATATTTCGACAAATAACAAACTGATTTAACATAAAAAATTAGAATAAATCTTGATTGTAAAAAAAAGAATCATTAATTATAACTAGATGATAATCAGCCCCTT
>Ga0256832_1001844_pt1 | contig 14470 bp, 13 predicted proteins | sample 134614metaG_FD_190534 | JGI IMG/M metagenome (GOLD analysis project Ga0256832, IMG submission 190534) | Hydrothermal vent microbial communities from Lau Basin, Pacific Ocean - 134-614 | ecosystem: Environmental > Aquatic > Marine > Hydrothermal vents | place: Pacific Ocean: Lau Basin | collected...
TGTTGTCTGTTGTCGGTTGTCGGTTGTCGGTTGTCGGTTGTCGGTTGTCGGGGTGTTGGTTTATTGTTTATCGTTTATCGTGTATCGTTGTTGGGCGGGCTTCAGCCCGCTGATACCCATGCAAAGCAAAAAATCTGTGTTAATCTGTGTAATCTGTGATTCTGATGATGGAGGGTGGAATCGGTGGAAGCGGCCTAATCGGTGGAAGCGGGCCTCAATCTGTGTAATCTGTGTTAATCTGTGTAATCTGTGATTCTGACGATGGACGTAATGAGCGTAACTTTGGCGCCATCATAATGAACCACTCACTCCAACTTCTCCACAATCTTCCTGTCGTTGCTCAATCTGGGGACTTTGTTTTGGCCGCCCAGTTTGCCGAGGGATTGCATGTATTTTCGGAAGGCGTCTTTGGGCAGGGGGCGTACTTTGGGGGTTTGGAGCACTTTGCCTTTGATGAGGTCGCGGTAGTAGATGTTTTGGCGGCACATTTCTTCGTTGAGGTATTTGGTGAAAGCCTTTAAATCTTCCGGTTGTTGTTCGAAGGCGATGAACCACTCGTGGTAGGGGGCGCCGCCTTCGGGGGGTTGTATTTGCGGGGCGACGGTGAACTCCACGACTTTGGCGGGCACTTGTTTGAGGGCGAAATCCAGTGCCTGTTCGACTTCTTTGCCGATGACGTGTTCGCCGAAGGCGGAGATGAAGTGTTTGATGCGGCCGGTAACGATCAGGCGATAGGGGTTGAGGGAAACGAAGCGCACGGTATCGCCGAGGAGGTAGCTCCAGAGGCCGGCATTGCTGCTGATGACGATGGCGTAATCGCGTCCTGTCTTCACGAGGCCGAGGGGGATGCGGGGGACGTTGTAGTGGCGGCCTTTCTTGCCTTTGAAGCGGCGGGTTTCTTCGACGGGGATAAACTCGTAGAAGATTCCCGAGCAGGTGTTGAGCAGCAGGCCTTCTTCGCCCGGGATGTCCTGGAAGGCGATGAATCCCTCGGAGGCGGGGTAGGTTTCCAGGCTGTCTATGGGGCCGCCGACCAGGTTTTCGAGCACGGAGCGGTAGGGCTCAAAGTTGACGCCGCCGTGTACGAAGATGTGGAGGTTGGGGAAGACCTCCAGCACGGTTTTTTTGCCGCTGCGTTCTAACAGGCGTTCGTAGTACATCTGCACCCAGGGCGGGATGCCGCTGATGAGGCGCAGGTCCTGGCCGAGGGTTTCGCTGACGATGGCATCTACTTTGGCTTCCCAGTCTTCGATGCAATTGGTTTGGTAGGAGGGCAGTTGGTTGGCGCGCAGCCAGGCGGGCACGAGATGGTTTGCGATGCCCGAGAGGCGGCCGGTGGGGATGCCGCCCTTTTGCTCCAGTTTGGGGCTGCCCGAGAGGAAGAGGACTTTGCCGTCGAGGAAGGCCCCTTTGCCCGTGCGGGCGTAGTAGTTGAAGAGCGCTTTGCGGGCGCTGCCGAAGTGGTTGGGCAGGCTGTCTTTGGTGATGGGGATGTACTTCACGCCCGAAGTGGTGCCGGAAGTCTTGGCAAAATACTGCGGTCGCCCGGGCCAAAGTACGTCTTTTTCGCCGGCTATGATGCGCTCCACATAGGGTCGCATGGCCTCATACTCCCTCACGGGTACCTGGCGGAGGTATTGCACATAGCCGCGGATGTCTTCAAATCTGTGTATTTTTCCAAAGGCCGTTGCTCTTCCTTTTTTTATCAGCTTTCGCCAAATTTTTTCCTGGTCGGGGATGGCTCTGCGCGCCTGACGCTCTAAAGCCCGGGCTGTCTGTAGCGCCAAGGGTCGTATGAGGGTTGATTTGGTGGACATGAGATGGTGGTTTGTTGATGAATTTGGAGGGCAAGATGAGCAAAATTTTTATTGTGGAAAAATGAGTAAATTTGCAGTCGGACTGCAAATTTACTCAAAAATGTTTATTCAACGGAAGATGGCTGCGGCTATCGAAAAATTCATGGGTTGGTATCCGATTGTCTATGTGGGCGGGCCCCGGCAATCGGGGAAAACGACTTTGCTGAAGCATTTATACGGTACGTTGCCCTACGCCAGTTTGGAGGAACCGGATGTGCGTTTGCTGGCGGAGGAGGACCCCCGTCGTTTTTTGTCGCGTTTTTCAAAGGGGGGGATTTTGGATGAGGTACAGCGGGCGCCCTGGCTTTTTTCTTACCTTCAGGGGCTGGTGGATAGCGATGCTTCTCTGCGGTTTTTGCTTTCCGGCTCACAAAACTTTTTGATGATGAAGCAGGTAAGCCAGTCGCTGGCCGGTCGGGTGGGGGTATTGACTTTATTGCCTTTGAGTAGTCTGGAGTTGTCAGCAGAGCAGGTAGAAAATCTGACGACTTTTATGTGGCGCGGGGGCTATCCGGCTATTTACGAGCGGCAAATACCGCCGGATATTTTCTTTGCGAACTATTTGCAAACATATGTGGAACGGGATGTGCGAACTTTAAAAGAGATTGGCAATTTGACGCAGTTTGTCCGATTTATGCGTTTGTGTGCGGGCAGAGTGGGGCAGCCTTTGAACATGTCTTCGCTGGCCACGCAGGCAGGCGTCGCCGTGAATACGGTGAAGACCTGGCTGTCTGTGTTGGAGGCTTCTTACATTTTGTTTTTTCTCTCGCCTTATCACGGAAATTTTAAGAAACGCATCATCAAGTCGCCTAAGTTGTATTTTTTTGATACGGGCTTGTTGTGTCATTTGTTGGGTATTGCCGGGCCGGAGCCGTTGGATATGCATCCTTATTTTGGTAACATTTTTGAAAATATGATTATTGCAGAGCTTTACAAGAAGCGCGCCAATGCGGGCCGGCGTCCTGTATTTTGGTTTTGGCGGGACCAGCATCAGCATGAAGTGGATTTGATTATTGAAGAGGAGGGGCAACTCATGGCTATAGAAATCAAGGGCAGTCAGACGTATAATGCCCGGCTGGCGTCGGGTTTAAAGAGGTGGAAGAAATTGGCAGGCGAGCGTGGAGCTCGCAGGGTTTTGGTGTATAGTGGTTCCGGGGAAATGAAGTTTGAAGACTTTGAGCTGCTTCCCTGGGCCAGGGCGGTAGAAGAAATTTGATTTTCTTACCTTTGTTCACATGAGAGCTTATTTCAGGTGGCTGCCTTTGTTGTTGTTTGGCCTATGGCCCTTTGCCCTGTGGGCGCAGCCGTCTGACAATCCCTTTGATTTGGTGGTGGCGGGCAGCGGGGCAGAGCGGGTTGTTTTTAAGAGCGACAATCCCTTTGATTTGGAGGCCGTGAGTGCTGATTTGCCGCCGGACCCTGAGTATTTAGACGCTTCGGCGCCTGTTGGGGAGCGTGATGCAACTGCTGAAGGAGATTTGCCTGCCGAGGCTGTGGTGCAGCCTGAGGGTGGGGCGGGGGCTTATCGCTTCAAGTTGTTTGTCTCGCTTTTTCTGGCCTTGTTTGCGGGTATTTTGCTTTCCGTTTACCGCTCTTATTTCAAGCATCTCTACGGGGCCTTTACCGCAGAGAATCTGCTGACGCTTTTGCTGCGGGAGCAGACCAAAGGCATACAGAGGCCTTATTGGTTTTTTTATCTGCTTTTCTTCTTCAGTGGGGGCTTCAGTCTTTATCTGCTGTTGGAGTCGCGTGTGGCCTGGCCGTTCAGCCCGCTGGAGTTCTGGCTGTTGCTGTCGGTGGGGGTTTTTGTGGTCTTTTCCCTGAAGCATTTGCTGTTGGCTCTGACGGGGCTGGTCTTTCCGCTGGCCAAGCCTCTCGGGGTGTATAGCTTTACCATCATGGTGTTTAACAGCATCATGGGCTTGTACCTGGTTTTTGTGGATGTATTTTGGGCACTGGGGCCAGAGAGTATCCGCCATTTGGCCTTTTACGCCTTTGTGGGGGGCGTCATTTTGTTCTATTTGTATCGGGTGCTGCGCTCTTTGTTTATTGCCATGCCCTACCTCATTTCTTCCCCGCTGCATTTTTTGTTGTATATTTGCGCCGTGGAATTAGCCCCCCTGCTTGTGGTGTGGCGTCTTGTGGCAGATAAAATCGCCGCGGGCTTTTGACGGCATTTGACGAAAGTGCCTGAAAAAACTGCCTGTGGACATAAACCGCATGGTGCGTTTGGAGCAGCATTTCACGAAAGTGCCTGAAGAATCTGCGCCTGTGGTTTTAAGCCGCGTGGGTGCGAGTTTTTCATGGCATTTCACGAAAGTGCCTGCAAATCGCATCACTATGAGATGAGTCTGCTTTGGAGCATTGAATGCCGAAGCAGGAGGACATACACGGAGCTTCGAGAGAGGCTACTTAAAAAAACAGCTCGAAAAGGGCTGAGTGTGCCGGCGGGAAGCCGGTCTCAGTCCGGATTTCGAATAAACGCGAATTTGAGAATGGGCGCAGAAGCAACAGCCGTTAAGGAGACCTACAAAAAGGTAAAGACCATTTTGGTCTCTCAACCCAAACCCGAACGCTCTCCTTACTACGAACTGGAGAAAAAATACCGCCTGACCATAGACTGGCGGCCCTTCATCCAGGTAGAGCCGGTGAGTACCAAAGAATTCCGCAAGTACAAAATCAGGCCTGATGAGTACTCGGCCATCATCTTTACGAGCAAGAATTCGGTGGACCACTTTTTCCGTATTTGCAAGGATATGCGCATTGAGATGCCTCCTTTGGAGACGCGCTACTTCTGCATGACGGAGACCATCGCCAACTATCTGCAGAAGTTTATCGAGTATCGCAAACGCAAGGTCTTTGTGGGCAAACGCAGCATCGAAGACCTCAAGCCCATGCTGATGAAGCATCGCAACAAGGAAAAATTCCTGCTGCCCTGCTCCAACATGGGCAGCATGGAAGTGGCCAACTTCCTCGAGGAAAAAAACTTCGACTGGCAACACGCCATGATGTACCGCACCGTAAGCAGCGATCTGAGCGACCTCAGCGATGTTACTTACGACATCCTGGTTTTCTTCAGCCCGCTCGGCATCAAATCCCTTTTTGAAAATTTTCCCGACTTCAAACAGAACGAAACGCGTCTTGCCGTGTTTGGTAATAAGACAGCGCAAGCCGTGGAAGAGCGTGGCCTGACCATCAACATCAAGGCGCCCACGCCTGAGACGCCCTCCATGACCATGGCGCTGGAAAACTACATCAAACGAGCAAACAAAAAGTAAAACATGGCAGCGAAAAGCAGTTTCTCCGAGATCATCAAGTCCCAAACTCCCGTTTTGGTAGATTTTTATGCCGATTGGTGCGGCCCGTGCCACGCCATAGCGCCCATCCTCAAGGATGTCAAGCGCGAGCTGGGCGACAAGGTGAAAATCGTCAAAATTGACGTGGATAAGAACAATCAACTGGCTTCTAAATTACAGGTGCGCAGCATCCCCACCATCATGCTCTTCCAAAACGGCGAGTTGAAGTGGCGGGCTATGGGCGTGCAGCCTAAGGAAGTGTTGAAGCAGCAGGTGGAAGCGTTGCTTTGAGTTGTCGGTTGTCGGTTGTCGGTTGTCAGTTGTCAGTTGTCAGTTGTCGGTTGTCGGTCAGGGGGGCGGGCTTTAGCCCGCAATGCCATGCCTCGAATACGAACGTTTGTTGGTGAAATCGGTTGAATCGGGAATGTGAATTTTATGTTTTTTAAGGCTGCGGACATAGCGCATTTGACTGATGCCCGTTACTTTGCGGCGATGGGGGCGAGCTGGTTGGGTTTTGCGGTGCCCATGCCGGGGGAGGAAGGCGCGGCGGCGGCATATGCGCGTTTGCGGGAGATGAACTCCTGGGTGGAGGGGCCTGAGCCGGTGGCTGAGTTGCCGCGCAGGCCCGAGGAAGCTGAGATTGAGGAGATTGTGCTTTCCACGGGCATTAAGGCTTTGCAGTGGCCGGCCGGGTTTGGCGCTGTGGAGGCGCTTCACTTGCCGCCGGGTAGTGTGCATTTTGCTTTTTTTTCCTTTCCGGCTTCGCTTTGTGCTTCCGATTTCCTTCGCGATTTGCGCAGGCAGTTGGAGGGTCATGTGGCTTTCGCCAAACATTTGGTCTTGCGCTTGGAGGGCGCTCTTTCTGTTGAAGCCTGCTCCCTGCTTCCTACGCTCTTTGAAGGCCTCCCCCTCATCCTCGAGCTCGACTGGACTCCCGAACTTCTGCGCCGGATGGCGGACTCTGCGGCCATTGAGGCCGTGCAATTCCGCGGCGGCGAGGAGGAAGCGCCGGGGGTGAAGTCTTACGATGAGTTGGAGGAGTTGATGGAGCTGCTGTGATTTTGAGTCGTTTGTGCTTTTCGCAAAGGCGGGTATCCCAAGCCCCGATTTTTGTTTTTTTGCATTTTTTTGTGCCGGATTTGGTCATTTCGATTGGATTGTTTATCTTTGCCCCTGCCTCCTCTTTTGAAGCGCTCTTTTTGGTCTTTTCCTTACCGTTTTTCGGGCTAAAAAGGATGCAAATTTACATACACGAACACGACATTTTGGGTTTTAAAATCTTTTGTTATGTCTCTTGCAGGAGGGTTTTGCAGGGGGCTGTTGGAGGGCTTCGTTTGTCCTTTTTTGAGGTGTAAAACGGGCTTTGAACAGTTCTTTTTTTGAGGTGGATTTTGGGGTTTTCTCGCGCGCGCGTGTGTGCGCGTGTGTGCGCGGGTGTGCGCCCGCGCGTGACGCGCGCGCGAGACATGTCATGTCTTTAAGACATGACATGTCTGTTGCGAACAGCGCTTCCGCATCTCGCCCCCGCCCACACCCCAAAAAAGCCCTATCTTTGACCAAAATTTTTGACCATGAAAAAACTACTTTGGATATTTAAAATCGAACCGAAACAGTGATGAAATCGCCTATCTCTTGCTCCGAAGAAGTGCGTGCGGCCCTGCAGGGCGGGAAGCCGGTGGTGGCCCTGGAATCCACCATCATTTCGCATGGGATGCCCTGGCCGCAGAATGCAGAGACGGCCTTTGCCCTGGAGCAAATCGTGCGCGAAGAAGGAGCCATCCCCGCAACCATCGCACTGCTTGACGGGCGCATTCAGGTGGGGCTTTCAGGTGCCGAAATCGAGCGGCTGGCAGCGCCCGATAGCGAAGTGGTCAAGTGCAGCCTCAGGGATTTGGCAGTGGTCTTACAACGAAAAGTTTTGGGGGCGACGACGGTTGCGGGAACACTGTTTGCTGCGCAAGGGGTCGGCATTCGATTTTTTGCGACGGGTGGAATCGGCGGCGTACACAGGGGAGGCGAACAGAGCTTGGACATTTCCGCCGATCTGCCGCAACTGGCGCGTTCGCAGGTGGCTGTGGTCAGTGCGGGAGCAAAATCCATCCTCGATATTCCGCGGACGCTGGAGTACCTGGAGACCCTGGGCGTGCCCGTCATCGGCTGGCAGACGGATGAGTTTCCCGCCTTTTTCACGCGCAGCAGCGGGCAGCCGGTTGCGCATCGCTATGACTCGGAGGAGCATTTGGCGAAAGCCTTAAAAATCCAGTGGTCTCTGCCTCTGCCTCAGGGCGTGCTGGTCGCCAATCCCATCCCTGAGGAGTTTGAACCGGAGGCGGAGCCCATACAGCGGGCTACGGAACAGGCTTTGGCGGAAGCCGAAAAACAAAATATTTGCGGAAAGGAGCTTACTCCCTTTCTGCTATCCCGAATTGAGCAACTTTCAGGTGGATTAAGCCTTTCGGCAAATGTGAAACTGGTCGAGAACAACGCCCGCCTTGCGGCCCGCCTGGCCCGGGCTTATGCGACTTTGTAAAAGATGACTGATGGGTAAACAAAAGAAAACCATTCTCGTTACGGGCGGTTGCGGATATATTGGCAGCCATACCATCATAGATTTGTTGGACAAAGGTTATGAGGTGGTCTCCGTGGACAATCTGGTGAACAGCACGGAGGATAGCCTCGATCGTATTAAAGCTGTTACGGGAAAGCGGGTGGTGAATGAGCGCATAGACCTTTGTGACTTTTCTGCCTTGCGGCAAATTTTTAAGCGACATCCGAACGTGAGCGGCATTGTTCACTTTGCGGCTTTGAAGAGTGTGGGGGAGTCGGTACAGCAGCCCCTTCGCTATTACGAGAACAACATTACGGGGCTGGTGAATCTGCTGCGCTGTGCCAGGGATTTTGGGGTGAGGGAATTTGTTTTTTCTTCCTCCTGCTCGGTTTATGGCAATGCGGAAGAACTGCCCGTTACGGAAGAGACGCCCTTGCAGGAGGCGGAGAGCCCTTACGGGCGGACGAAGCAAATGGGAGAGGACATTTGCCGCGATTTTGTGGCGGCCCATCCGGAGCATCGCTGTGTGTTGCTGCGATATTTCAATCCTGCGGGTGCGCATGAGAGCGGCTTGATTGGTGAGGCGCCGGGCAAAGAGCCCGAGAATCTGGTGCCCGTCATCATGGATGCTGCGCTGGGCGTGCGCGGGGAAGTGGTGGTGTTTGGGGATGATTACCCGACGCGGGACGGCTCCTGCATCAGGGATTACATACACATTATGGATTTGGCGGAAGCCCACAGCCTGGCGCTGGCTTTTGCAGAAAAGGCGCCTGAGGGAACCTGTGAAGTCTTTAATGTGGGCAGCGGAACGGGAACGACGGTGCTTGAGGCCATTGCCGCTTTTGAGCGGAGTACGGGCGTGGAATTGCCCTGGCGCATCGGGCCGCGTCGCCCGGGGGATGTGGTGGCCATTTATGCCAATTACGACAAAGCGGCACGGCTGCTCGGATGGCAACCGCGCCGCTCTATGGACGACATCATGCGCACGGCCTGGGCCTGGGCAGGACGTTGGCGGGAAGATTAAAACTTCCCTTATTGGGCGTTGTATTTTTCGATTACTTCTTCCAGTTCGTACTCATCGCCCGGGGTGTAGCCGTTGTGTACCCAGGCCATGTGTCCCCGTTTGTTGATGAGGAAAGTCTGCGGGATGGTGGAAAAGTTGAAGGCATTTTGCAGGGTTTGAGCATCGCCGTGTAAGATGGTAAACTCCCAGCCTTTGGTTTCGACGATGGCGGGAATTTTGGTCAGGGAGCGCTGGTCGTCAATGCTGATGGCGACCAGTTCTACATCGTACTTGTCCAGCCATTCTTCGTATATTTCGGCGATGGCATCCAGCTCTTTTTTGCAGGGAGAGCACCAGGTGGCCCAAAAGCTGAAGATGACCACTTTGCCAGGCTCATTGCCGTAGGTTTCCAGGAGGTTGACTTCTTCTCCTTCAAGCGTATAGACGGTAACATTGGGAATGGTCTTTTGAGCCGAAAGTGTAGAGAAGAAGAGGATGAAAGCAGAACAGGTAAAAAGGAGTTTGAGCATTTTCATTTTGAAAAAGGTTTGGGTTGTCATCAAAAGAGTTTGTTGTACATTTGACGAAAGTCAATATTTTTGGTCATGCTCGTAAAGCACTTGGCTGAATTCTTTTTAACATTGCGGCGTTTTGTCTTTGCGCCTGCAGGCGCCACACAACTGCTATAACCGAAAAAGCATGCGCTAAGGTATGGACAAATCATGAAAAAGGCCGGCCCTTAACAGATTTTTAAGCAAAAGTGGCGTGGCTTTGACATGAAGCACATTTTTCAGGACATCAGTTACAGGGCGTGGGCCGGGGCCATGCTCTGTGTAAAAACAAGAACGAAAACCAGTCATGAAGCGATTTTTTTATGCCTTTCTCGTCATGGTGCTTTGTACGGGGGGCTTACCTGCCCAAGGGCAGCTTTCGGGGCGTTTGGAATCTTTTGGCAATTTTTTTCTGCGCGACAGCCTGATTGGGGCGGCCAATACGCCCCAGTACGACCATCAGCTTTACGGTGCGGAGGCCTGGCTCAATCTGAACTATACCATCAAGGGCTTTGAGTTTCGCACGCGCTTTGACCTTTTTAACAACTCCAATTTGCTGAATCCGCAGGATTCTTATACGGCTCAGGGCATTGGCTATTGGTATGTGGGTAAGGAAATAGACCGTTTTAAGGTGGAGGCCGGCTATCTGTACGACCAGATCGGCAGCGGCATCATCTATCGCGCCTATGAAGAGCGGGCCCTGGCCATAGATCAGGCGCTGCTGGGGCTTGGCCTGCAGTATCGCCTGGGCGACAACTGGCTGGTCAAAGCCTTCACGGGGCGTCAGAAACAGCAGTTTGATGCTTATAAATCCATCATCAAGGGGCTTTCGGCAGAGGGCTTTATCGTGAAAGGCGAGGATAAGAAAGTCTTTCTCGTTCCGGGCTTTGGCATCGTCAATCGCACTTTGGACGATGGCTCCATGCAGAGCCTGGTGTCCAGCCTGGCTACTTACCGCAAAGAGGACCAGTTTTCGCCCACTTACAACACCTACGCTTTCAGCTTTTACAACACCCTGACGCGGGGAGCTCTCAGCTGGTATGTGGAGGCTGCTTACAAGACGCGCGACAATTTGAGCGACCCCTTTGGCGAGCGCGTTACGCTCTCGGGTGATACGGTTGTGGGGCCGACTTTTTTTCAGGCGCCGGGCTCGGTTTTATACACCAGCCTGAGTTATGCCAAAAAGGGATTTGGCGCAAGCCTGGAATTTAAGCGCACGCAGAATTTCTCCTTCCGCACCCGTCCGCAGGAGAGTCTGAACCGGGGCTTGATCAACTTCCTGCCCCCCATGACGCGCGTCAACACTTACCGGCTGACGGCCCGCTATGCGGCGGCTACCCAGGACCTCGGCGAATTGGCTTATCAGGCCGATGTCAGTTACAAATTCAGCAAGCGGTTGCGGCTGAATGTCAATTTTTCCAACATCACCGACCTGGACAATCTGCTGCTCTACCGCGAGTTGTACTCTGAGCTGACTTTTAAAAAGCCGCGGAAGTGGACGCTGGTGGGTGGCTTGCAGTGGCTGCAGTACAACCAGGAGGTGTATTACTTCAAGCCCGATGCGCCGCTTTTGCAGGCGGTAACGCCCTATTTTGACTATTTGTACAAGCTTTCGCGCAAGGCTTCCATTCGCTTTGAGGGGCAGTACATGAAGGTGGGCAAGGACGAAAAGGGAGAGTTGCACGACTATGGCGACTGGGTGTTTGGGCTGGTGGAGTTTGCTGTGGCGCCGCACTGGACTTTTACGGTTTCGGATATGTACAACATTCAGCCCGGGCACAACTCTCCGGTGGATGATCAGGGCAACAAGCTGGCCATACATTATCCGCGTTTTGACATTTACTACTCGCAGGGACCGACGCGCTTTTCACTCAGCTATGTGAAGCAGGTGGAGGGCATTATCTGCTCGGGGGGTGTTTGCCGCGTGGAGCCGGCTTTTAGCGGCGTCAAGTTGAGCGTGAGCTCTTCGTTTTAAGAAGTATTTTCAGCCATACAAGCCATACGAACATGAAAAAGATCACACAAACAGGCGTTCTCTTTGTCTTTTTGGGCCTTTTGCTTTCCTCTTTTCCCTCTTGCGAGGAAATTCCACCGGTGATTCCATCGGGGCAGAACAATCCGGACACTGCGATAGATGTCAGCCAGCAGAAGCGGCAGGTGTTGATTGAGGAATTTACCGGCGTTCGCTGCGTGAATTGCCCGGCGGGCAGTGCGGAGATACAGGACCTGCTGCTGGTTTATGGCGAGCAGTTGGTGGCTATATCCATTCATGCCGGGGAGTATTCTCCTCCCTTGCCCGAGAGCATGTACGATTTTCGCACGGAGGAGGGCGATCAGCTCATCAACTTCCTCGGGGCGCCTTTTGGCTACCCCTCTGCCGTTGTGAACAGGAAGCTGTTTGACGGCGAGTTTTCCGTGCAGTTGAGCAAGGCCAAGTGGGCGGGCTACATCGCACAGGAGGCTGCGGAAGACCCCCGCGTTAAGATTGGCATAGAGACTACTTACAGCGATTCCAATCGCTCTTTGGAGGTGAAGGTTACGCTGTATCCGCAGGAAGACCTCAGCGCTGAGGATTTGCGCCTGAGCGTGGCCATTACCGAAGACGGCATCATTGACTATCAGGTTACGCCCGATGGGGAGGTGCCGGATTATGAGCATCGCCACGTTTTGCGGGACATGCTCACGGCTTATGACGGCGACCCGATTACGGAAGCCCTGTTGCCCGGCAGCAGTCCGGTATTTACTTACTCGTTTCAGGTGCCTGCAGACTGGAATGAGGAGCATTGCCATGTCATTGCCTTTGTCTCCAAAGCGGGGGCAGATAAAGATGTCTTGCAAGTACATCAGGTAGAGATGAAATAGCTTATCTTTGCCCATCAAAAGACAGATAAACACATGGCAGAAATCATTCGCATGCCCCGCCTGAGCGACACTATGGAGGAGGGCACCATCATCAGCTGGCTGAAGAAGGAAGGAGATCGGGTAGAAACGGGCGACCTCTTAGCAGAGGTAGAGACCGATAAGGCTACCATGGAGATGGACAGTCCGGCCGACGGAGTGCTTTTGCACATTGCCGTCAAAGAGGGTACGGTACCCGTTGACAGTATCATCGCCATCATCGGTGAAGAGGGAGAGGACTGGAAAGCCGTTTTGGCGAAAGCCGAAAAAGAAAACGCCACTGCTGCTCCTGCTCCTGCAGCGTCTCAGGAGGCACATAGCGAAGAACCGCAGCCTGCTGCCGGGGGGGCTGCTCAACCTGCAACGGCAACCCTTGTTGAGCAAACTCCGGCCGGTGATAACGGTCGCATCAAGGCTTCCCCTCTGGCTCGCAGCATGGCCAAAGAATTGGGCATAGACCTGCACCTCATCCAGGGCAGCGGCCCGGGCGGGCGCGTGATTAAGCGGGATGTAGAGAACTTCAGGCAGCGTCCGGCGGCAACAACTGCGGGCGTGGCTGCTCCGGCGGAGACTTATACGGATTTACCGCTTTCGCAAATGCGAAAAACCATTGCGCGGCGCTTGAGTGAGAGCAAGTTTACCGCTCCGCATTTCTACCTCACCATGGAGATCATGATGGATAAGGTGAGGGCCCTGCGCAAGGAAATCAACGCCATCAGCGAGGAGAAAATCTCTTTCAACGACTTTGTCATTAAGGCCGTGGCGCTGGCTTTGCGTCAGCATCCGGAAGTGAATGCTTCCTGGTTGGACGATCGCATTCGCAGGTATCACTATGTACATATAGGTGTGGCCGTAGCCGTAGAGGAGGGGCTGATGGTACCCGTATTGCGTCATGCCGACCATTTGGGGCTTTCGCAGATTCACACTTCCGTGAAAGATTTGGCCGTGCGCGCCCGCGAGCGCAAGCTGGCTTTGGAGGAGATGCAGGGCAATACCTTTACCATCTCCAATCTGGGCATGTTTGGGATTGAAGAGTTTACAGCCATCATCAACCCGCCGGATGCCTGCATCCTCGCCGTGGGCGGCATTATGGAGAAGCCCGTCGTGCGAGACGGTCAGATTGTGCCGGGATATCCTATGAAGGTTACGCTTTCCTGCGACCACCGCGTAGTGGACGGGGCTACAGGTGCTGCCTTCCTGCAAACACTCAAGCAGTTGCTGGAAGAACCATTGCGCCTGTTGGTTGTTTGAAAAGAAAACGCTTCGTCATGGCAAAAGAAAACAAAAAGACGCTCGTTCTGGGCGCCTCTCCCAATCCCGAGAGATATTCCTTTAAGGCAACCACTCAACTTCATGCTCACGGCTATGAAGTCATCCCCGTAGGCATTCGCGAGGGCGAAATTGCCGGCATTCCCATCCGCACGGACCGCCCCGTGCCCGAAGATGTACACACGGTCTCCATGTACATCGGCCCCAAGCGACAACCGGAGTATTACGACTACATCCTCCACCAAATCAAACCCAAACGCATTCTCTTCAATCCGGGCACGGAAAATCCCGAGTTGGAAGCCTTGGCCCAAGCCGAGGGCATAGAGACGGAGCGGGCTTGTAATTTGGTGCTGCTTTCTTTGGGGGCGTTTTGATGTGGGGGTTTAGTGTTTAGCGTTTAGTGTTTAGTTGGGCGGGCTTTAGCCCGCCAATCAGTACCGCGGGCTTCAGCCCGCGCCGTGAGCCCGCCGCATTTGCATTTTAAGCAATTTAGTCTTAGTTTTGTGCTAAACAGAGATTTAGTACATATACATAGATGAAATGCGCTTTTTTTTGATATTTTCGCTTTGCTTTTTCCCCCTCCTGCATATACAGGCCCAGACCTCTTTTTCTAAGTATCTGGATGCACCTGCGGCTTATATCGTTTACAACATGGCCACTCATGGCTCTGATGAGGTTTCGCTTTTGCTGTATGATTTTAACGTGCATTCTGCGAATGTCTATTATGCAAAATTTAAGCCGCCTTATGACGGGGGTGTAGAGGCTTACAGAATACACTCCGGTACGACTCTGTTTTCTTTTCCTTTCAATTTTGTGGCGGGCGATGATTATTTTATTTCTCAGCATTGGTTTGGAAGTGGGGGCGGAGGTCTGGTTGGGGCCTGTATTTTTTATATGGACACCTCTTTGCAGAACCACTGGTTGTACTACAAACCCTGGTTTGGGGATGGTTATTTTGGACAACTGGCTTCCGGAGATATCGCGTTTTTTTATTCTGTGGCATCTACTTCATCATCTTCTCCTTATGATGCAGCCAATGTAGTGGAGGG
>Ga0256832_1001845_pt1 | contig 14470 bp, 6 predicted proteins | sample 134614metaG_FD_190534 | JGI IMG/M metagenome (GOLD analysis project Ga0256832, IMG submission 190534) | Hydrothermal vent microbial communities from Lau Basin, Pacific Ocean - 134-614 | ecosystem: Environmental > Aquatic > Marine > Hydrothermal vents | place: Pacific Ocean: Lau Basin | collected...
CAGGTGCGCGTAAGGAGAAATTTGTTGAAACAGATGACTCTTACCGGTGCCACGAGGACCAAGCTCGACCATGTTGTAGTTACGCTCGACAAATGGAACCATGCGCAATAATCCAACCATCTGTGCGCGATCAGACAGCGCGGTCGGTTCGAGTCCAATACTGCGCAAGAGAAGCTGTTTCCATTCTTCGATCGTGAATTCATGCCGGCCGCGCTTAAAAGCGCCCAAAACATCCGCTTTGGAAAGCTGGATGGCACGGAGGCTGTCAATCGCGAAAGGACGACCACCTTTCTCCTGGGCGATGGCAGCATCATAGCTAAGGGTCACTTCCGCATAGAATCCATCTGTAAGCATTCGCTCGTGCTGTTTGACCAGGCCATCATCAATGCGCACGTCCTTGATTGCGAGGCTTGGCAACTCAGCAACAAAGGAATCAGTCTTCGCGTCGAGCTTCGCCCGCACAATGTCAATCAACTTGATTGAACCCTGGTCGCGAGCCCGCGCCTTGAACAGCTCCTCTTCGCCGGTACGCACGGTGCGGTCCGCGAGCTGACGCTCAACAATAGCAAGCCCCTCCTCGATTTCCCTTTCGTCCGTCGTAGCACAATAGCGCCCGAGCAAAAATTCAACTACATAGGTAGGAACCGGATACTGACGGCTGTATTTGCGCACCAGGTCCTTACGGACCAGGTAACCTTCAAATGCCGTTGCCGCGAGACGGTCGAGTGAGTCGAGTTCTGCTTTCAATCGTCACCCCCAATTATCGTGGGTTGTTTCGCAATCACATGGCCGCTGGCATCAAGCACGACCACCACCGCCGGCGAGCCCTCCAATTCATCATCCGCAACCAGAAGGCTCGCGGCCCCTTTATCATCAAGTGACCGCGCCTGGCTGACCGAAGAGCCTGGATCATTCACCTTGGTCCGCAAATCGACAGAGAGCCCTAGTTGGGTGGCATGAACCCTGACACGGCAGCGCAACCCGGCCCAGTAGACTTCGCTGATCTCTACCACAGATTTCGTTGTACCTTTGCCAGCAGTAACCCGGATGACAGGAACAAGGCTCTCCTGGAGACTCAACCCTCCGTGCGCATACTCATTACCCGCACCGAAACAGTGAATGCCGGGTGCTATTGCAACCTGTTCATGCGCATTCCAGTGCCAGCGCACCGTCGGCACCTCCACCTTGGAACCACCCTTGATGACGGCACAACGGGCCCATCGGGTTTCTGTCAAATACTTCGGCAGGCTGACCGAAGGCAGCCCACCGGGCAGCCAAAGCCATCCATGGTCCGTCACTATACGAACTTCGCGCCAACCGGCATCGAGCAATGTCTCGATACGCTCAAACAATAGCTCTACCTGCTCTTCTATCCGACCAGCAAGCTTGGCTTGCAGCGAATGTCCCAACTTGTCGAGCTCTCCGTCCTCCGTCCAGCCGCGACCCGCAGGGTCGCCAATTTCGTCCGCACTGACATATTGATAGCCCGCCAATGGCAGCAGTTTGCGGAAGCGATCGGTCGTCAGTGGCCGCTCGCCATCCGCCACCATCGGGAGAAAGTCCTCTCCTAACGATGCTCCCTTGATCTGCTTCACCACCGGCGATACGGCAGGCTTCGCGGTCGCCGTTACCGTAGGCAGGCCTGCCCACCGCGTCGACAGCGTCACTGCCCAACCCTTTTCCCGCATTCGGGAAGCAAGGCGTTGAGACACATCGAACCGAAGACCATCGGCGAACAACACGATGCCCCCCGGCTCCACGAGCAGTTCCTCCAACGATTGCCCGTCGTGGCCCGGCAAGGGTTCCTTCTCTGCAAGGGCCTGGAGATGCTCCGCTGCTGACTCCAGCCACGGTCGATATACGGCATTCAATGCCTTGCCGATCGCCTGTGCATCCGCTGTTGATTTCACCGCAGCCGCCGCGGACAAGGCCTCCGTATCCGCTTCCCAGGCGCTATCGGCATATAGGCTGGCCATTTCCACCGGCGAGGAACCACCGAGTTTGCTTGCAGTAACCTCTACCAGCCGAGCGAGGTGTCCAATCGCATTCGCGAGAGGTGTTTGGCCCAATCTTGCCCATACCCACCCCCGTCTTTGGCCATGGAGCTTCTCCAGTTCCAGTACTTGCTCACGCGCCTTGGCTGGCGTCGATTTTTCGATGTCGAGCAACGCCTGTCGCAGCCGGGCCTCTTCCTTTTCATTGTTCTGAGGCCAGGATGATGAGGATTCCTCAAGTAAATCCATCGGTTTAGCCTTGTGCAGTAGTCCTGGAATCCCCGGATACAGCGCCGGCGATTCGGCGAACCGCTCCCATACGGTGGCCCAGGAGCCTTCCCGCCTACCCAGCAGCTCCGCGCCGACCAGTTCGCCATCCTTGTCGGGGTCGAACTTGAAATCCGCCTTGCAGCGCGACTTGAACGCTGACCATCGGCCACCGCTCCATTCGGATTTGACGGTCTGAGGCTCGCTCAACCACAAAAGCAGATCTTTCGTCGGATCATCAGAAAAGAGCCGGTCGAAATCCTCCGCCTCGAGCCGTTTGCCTTTCAGTCGCCCGACCGAGGTAGTGGCAAGTTCCGACAGCGCGCCCAGCATGGCACGCCTGGTAGCCGCATCGCGCGCTACATCGAGACCCAATCCACCTTCCTCCGAAACAAGAAATGCCTCCACCGTCCAGTCCTTGCCGTTTTTTTGCGTCCAGCAAACACCTCGATATTGGAGTTCTACCAGAGGCTTCAGCGCATCAGGACACTCCTGAACAGCGCGAAGTGCCTGCCGACTCACATTGGGTAAATAGAGAATTGGCACTTCCCCTTCCGGGATCTCAATCTCCGGCAATGCGCCATCCACCACCGTGCGGAGCCAGATGGCCGGCCCCGTTCGTTGATCCGGTTGATACTCGCCAAGCGTCAACAGCTGTGGTGCAAGCTGGCGAAGCTGCGGGATGATAGGCAGCCACTGCGCATCATGGTCCGTCCAAAGGATCGCTGCGGGAGCAACGACATCGCTTGGGTTGAATCTCGAAGCAGCCGAAAGCGAAAGGGCAAGGTGCTCTATGACACTGGCAACGTCAGATGAAAGCATCGTAATCAGTCACCCATAACCTGACCTTTTGGGATGATCAGTTTCAGATAATCTTCTGTTGCCTGAAAAACCGGCTCGGCCCCACTGCTTTCCCTGACCAGCGGAATGATCTTGTTGCGCACGCCCATCCCACGAGCATCCACATAGCCGTAATCCCGCAATACATCCACGACCAGGGGGTTACGCGGTGAACGCTGCCCAGCAATCATCTTTTCCACCGTCATGGAGTTCTGCAAAGCGCCTGGACTGATGATTTCCAGCCGGTTGCTGTAACGGCTGATTTCTATCTCCTCATAACGCGTCCAGTCACGGTGAGCCAGGGCATTGATAACGGCTTCCCGTAGTGCGTCCAGCGGATAGTACCAATGCCTTTCCCTACGCATCGTCTCCCCAAGCGGCTCGGTTTCCTCGGACAGGAAAGGGCGGGCAATGTCGATGAAATTCTCTATCAATCCGTTTTCCGCTAGTTCGCGATTCCCGTTGTCTTCGCGCCAGAGCGCGACCATGGGACCGTCTATAAGGCGATCATCCAAGGCCTTGTAAGTCTTGTCATTTCCATCGAATGCCATCCACCGGATCCCGGCTTGAGGCAAGAGCTTTCTGGGGGTGTGCCCAAACAGCACCAAGCCCGCTATCGTACAAACGGGTGAACCATCCTCGCGCTCCACCATGAATCCCAGCCCACACAAGCGCTTTTCCCATGCCGAATCGCTGGCCGGCGGCTCCCGATCACCCACCACGGCTGTCAGATAGTCGGTCAGCCGCTCATGGCACAAATCGCCCAACCCACTACCGGATACCGGCAACAGCTCTGCATGTAGCATGCCTCCCAGCGCAAACAATCGCGCCTGCTGCTCGCGGGTTGCGCGCCTGGATACACTGCCGACCCGCACATAGATATCCTCCCTGTCGTTGTGTCTTACGACATACGGCTTGGCGGTGCCTTGGGTGAGGCTGATCACCGCCACCCGATGCGTATCATCCACCTGGACTTCTTCATAGAACGGAAGAATCATCGGATGCACATAGCGTCCGAAAACCGTATCCATGACCCAGGGCTCCAGATCCTCTCTTTGGATCCCGGTGATCGTTCCATCGTCCTCCACGCCCAGGAGGATTTTCCCGCCCTGAAAATTGGCAAGCGCCACCACCTCCTTGGCCAACTGCTCCGGGCGGATATCGTCACGCTTGAACTCGACTCCCGAGTTCTCTCCGTTAGCAATCAGCTCCAATAACTCCGACTTGGTCATCAGTAATCGAACCCGTATTTCTCTTTGCGCTGCATGAACGCCTCCTTGCCCCCTTCCAGAATGTTGGCCACCTGATCCCGTATCACCGGGATATCGATCGATCCCTGATCATCCAGGGGCATTTCAGCATGGTCCTCGGTCGCGGAGCAGACACCAATCCACTCGGCATCCCCGAAAACGGGAATATTGGCGTTATGGGTGGCGAACAGAAATTGTCGCTCGGTCTTGGCGGAACGCAGCTCCTGCACGATCCGATCAGCAATGAATGCGTTGTCCAAATTGTCCTCCGGCTGGTCCATGATCAAGGGGTCCTGATTGTCCAGGAGCAGCAGGTGCAGGATGGCCGTGCACTGCTGCCCTGTGGAAAGGCGGTGCAGATCGCGGTATTTCTCCTCGCCCGCATGGGCCACATTGAGTTCCAGGGTGACGCGATCCTGCAAATCTATGGCCTCTAATTCATATATCTGTGCCGGTGACAGATGAGCGAGCGTTTCCGCAAGGCCTGTCGTAATGCCCCATTCCTTTTGCATCAGGGCATCCTTCCCCTCTCGGAGAGCCGCCACCAGACCGAGTATCGTCAGCCCCTCGGCCCCTTCCACCCATTGCGTCTTCCGTTCGCCCACACCCGGAAGCTGCTGGAGAAAATCCCGCAATGGCTGGCGCAAACCATCCGGTACGATCTGTATCCGGAGCTTGCCCTTGAGCCGTTTGTTGAGACCATTGACGGCTTTCTGCTTGGCGGTGATTCGGGCGCTGCGCAGATCCGAAATCTCCCCTAGCAGGTTGCGACGTTCCTGTTCCAGTTCTTTGGTTAAGGCCTTGATGGTCTGCGCCTTGGCCTTGGCGGGCTTGATCTGTTCGATTTGGCGCAACAGCCTCTGGTAGGTTCTTCCTACCTCTTTGCCATCCTTGCCAGCCACCTCGGGCAATTTCGAGAACTCCTTCTCCAAATGTCGTTCTGATTCTTCCAAGGCCGCCTCAACCTGCTTGACCACCTGCTGAAGTGCTTCGCTTGAAGTACTTATCGTCTGCTCGATCTCTCCCAATTTTTGCCCTAGGGTCTTGCCCAATGTTTCGAGGACATCTCGCCCCTTGCGCAGCAAGTCCGCATGGGGCAGCCCATCGAGCGCCTTGTCGCTCAGAAAGACCACGTCCGGCAGGGAATCCCGGAGTTGGCTCACCGCGGTCCGTACCCTTTCAATCTCTTCTTCCATGCGCGGCGACAACTGCCGTTCCTTTTCCAGCAGGGGAACGAGCTTAAGCTGCTCTTCCAGCCCCTGTTCCTTGAACTGTCGAACCTGCTCTTCCAGCTTCGGAAGCTGGGCGAGTTGCTGCTCTATTTCGTCTCGTTGCTCCAGCGCCTTCAATAGTCGCTGGCTGTTTTCCTTCAGCTTTCTGTAAGCCAGGTCGAGCCGTTCCTGCTGCTCCAGGCTGTCGGGCAGAAAACGGTCCAACACCCGGGTCAGCGCATCCGGGCTCTTCGCCAATTCATAGATCTCGTTCTGGCCATAGATCTCGATACCCGGCAAGAGGTCTTTTCCGGGGTGCAAGGCGGATTCATTGCCTTCTTCATCAACGACACGTGGTGGCTCGGCATAACGACGAATGACCGTGTAGCGCTTCATGTTGTTGCTTGCCGAGCAAAGTTCCAGAATGACCCGGCCACCGGCGTTGCCAAGGTTTTCCTTGACGATTTCCTCTCCCTGTCGCCGGGCCTCCTTGCCCTTATGGGGTACATCGAGGGCATAGCGGATGCACTCCAGTAGCGTGGACTTGCCCGTGCCGCGACCACCGATCACCGTATTGAGATGATCCGATAGCCGAACATCCAGTCCGTCGAAATACCCGCCCTCGATGCGGATGCGTTCGATCCGGCTGTAATAGTGGGTCTTCATCTGATCGACCAGACGAACGCGTGATTCCGGGTCCTTGAACGCCATCTGGAAGGACTCGAAGCAAGGACGGGTCATCTTGATGAAACAGGATGCCCTCGGATTTTTCAGATCCTCAGGCTTGGCCACATCCTTGGCATTGATCAACGCTATGGGATAATCGCGTTGATAGTCCGGATTCTTGTTAAGCGCGATCGGCTTGAACTCAGGGGGCAGATCATCGACCGGACCCGGAATCTGCGCCGCCCGCAGCCGTCGATCCATCCACAGGTGGGGCAGTTTCTGCTTGAGCAGCCCGTTTGCCTGGGTGACATGCGCCGCATAGACGAAGCCACCCAATTCCTCGACACACTTCAGCAGCTCATGTCCCCCCAGGCTGGACGGCCTCACCCCATCCTTGGGATCGGTCAGGTCCAACTTGCCGAGATAACGCTCAAGTTTCTGTTCGGTGGTGTCTTCCGGAAACAGGCAAACCCAGTGCACCTTTTCGGTGGTCGCCACCTCGAAACCGGGAAAGACCACGATACCGGCATCCGTTAGCACCTTACGGACCACCTCGGCATCTGCGACACTGCCGTGATCGGCCAGGCCCACCACCTGGATCGTTTCTTCCAGACAGACATCCCGTAGGGCCTCCGCGTAGGCCTGAGCATCCATGCCGTGCTCTTGTCCCCTGTAGTTTTCGTTGTATGAGTGGGGATTGACCTGCAAGGCACACTTCCAGAAACGTGCAAAGGTATACTGGTACTCGTTCATTTTTTGCCCTCCGCCCGTTTCCTGGCCTTGCGTTTCTCGTCGGTGGTCAGATGCACATCGTTAACCCGCTCACCTGTGAACTTGCCGTCCTTCCAGAACCAGGGGAATTGCTCCTGGTCGCGGGTCGGTTCCTTGCCACGATCCTTGTTCCATTTGATGTTGGGCCTGGCGCGCAAAATGCCAGCGCCTTTCTTGCCGCCGGGGATATCGTCTGCCATGAACGGGCGGATATTCAGGCGCACCCCGTCGTTGATGTCCGGCTCCCAGCCAGGGGGTTGCTCCTCGATGGGCTTCCAGCGGACGAAGATATCGAAAGGTGGCTCGCCTTCGAGAATGGCGACCAGGCGTTTCTGCAGTTCCAAGGCCGCGGCCAAGCGGTCCTCGGCGCCACCCTCGCCACGTTTGACACCGTCCTCCTGGCGTGCGATCCAGTCGCCGAGGTAACTGTAGGTCAGGGATTCCAGCAGCCGACGGCCCCTGCCATCGCCCTCGGCCAACCTGTGGTAGTTGACCAGCGCATGGAAGCCGTCGCGCTTGCGTCCGTCCCAGATATGCCAGATGAAGGGGCGGTGGTGAAACAGCTTGCAGTGCTGTTCGAAGAACTTGTTGCGCAGCCAGTCTTCGAGGGTCTTGCCGTCCACTTCGGAGAGCAGTTTGGCGAGGATGCCGTCATGCCATTCATCCCCGTAGGCGGAATGTAGCAGTTCCAGCAAACGTTCGGTGGCCGGCCGCTCGCCGCGCACCGAGGGGATGCAGACGATGCCATCCTCGTCCTCGAAGCGATACAGCGTCTTGGCCTTCTCCACCCATTCGCGCTGCTCCTCGGCCAGCTCCATGTCCGGGTCGTCCTCCGCCGGCCAGCGGTAGCCGAGCAGGCGGGCCACGGCCACCTGCAAGACGGTGGCGTCAGTGCGCAGCGACCCGTGGGCGGTCCATTTCTTCTCCTCATCCCAGACGACCGAGCCACAGGGGTAGCCGTGGAAGATCCATTGGGTGGGGTCGTTGGTGTAGGGCTTGGGGAGGCCGTGGGGATATTTTTCCTCCGCCACCTTCGTCCAGTATTCGAGGTCGAAGGGCACCTTGACCAAGGTAGCATTGGTGACATTCAGCTTTTGGTCGATTCGCCGCACCGCCTCGTTGTATTTGGGGGAAGAGCAGAAGCACCAGATGGCGGGGAGGTGGCTGTCTTTATGCGGCAAGATGACAGAACAGTTGGTATCAAACATTGCCCCTGTATGCAGGGTGCACGGAAGCTCTCGAATTTGCCGAACAACGACTCCAGCCTTCTGATAAGCATCCATGCCTCTTAAATATGCATAGCCGTCCTTAATGGCCTTTTTCAAATCCTCGTTGTACCAAAGCAAGAGCTCCTTTCCACCAAAATCCGTTGTTTCGTCAATCGTGCTCTGCCAAAACTCCCAATGTCCGGAAGGACAATCCAGCTCCCAATAGAAACGTCCATAATGTGGTGCGTCTGCCGGAGAGACACCTTGTAGTCCTTGCGCGTACTGTTCCAATAAAACTTCACCGCTCGAATCCTCTAGTGTGATACGCGCATCCGGATTCCCCAACTGCCCCTGCTGACTGACGGCCACAACCTCCCCATCCCGCAATAGCTCCGCCTTCCCCGCCGCCGTGCGCGGTGCGCTGGCGTCTATGCCATGGATCTGGTGTTCGGCATGGGGCTGGGTACGGGTCAGGGTGAGGAGGATGACATTGACCACTTCGCCGCTGATGGTCTCGAAGGCCCCCGGCCCCAATCTGGCCAACAACGCCCAGCGCACTTCCTTCAGTAAATGCTCCCGCTGCTTTCGGTAACTGGTGAGAAACAGCCAGTTCTGGGGCATGACGATCTGGGTGACGCCAATACTCTCACCCCCGGCCGCCCACACCCCCGGCCCCTCTCCCGGAAGGAGAGGGGAGGAGTGGCAGAGTTCCAGGCAGCGCTCCAGGAAGACATTGGCCAGGTCGTTCTTCGCCCTGGGGTAACGCTGCTCGCAGAACTTGCGCAATCGTTCGCTCTGCTTGCCCCGGGCGAGATAGGGTACGTTGGTGATGACGAGGTGGTAGTGATCCCCAAGCAACCGCGCCGCATCGGCCAGGCCCCGCGCGGCGATGGCGGTCTCCGCCCAGGTTTCGTCGCCGGCATGTGCCTGGAGCGCCTTCGTCAACAGCGGCTCCAGTTCCGCGAAGCCGGCGGTGAGCACGTCCTCGGGCACGGACCGCGCAGGGTCGATCAGGCTGCCCAGGGTCGGCGCATCGCGGAAGGTGTCGTAGAGCGCCGCCATGCCGGCCTCCAGCCGCTCGTCACCCTCGGCGAGCGCAAGCCATTGCTCTTTCTTGCCAGCCACCGGCTGGCCGCACCAGGCGAGATTGAGCTTTGGCAACGGCCTATAGCCACCAGCATCGGGATAACGCCAGGCCTCCAGGGCCAGAGCAAAGGCCGCTATGGCCACGCAGCGCTGGTCGATCTCCAGTCCATGCAGGTTCTCTTGCAGCACGGCATCCACCGCTTCTCTGGCACTCAAATCTTCCAGCGCCATGCGCATGGGAACCAGCATAAGGAAAGCATTGACCAGAAAGTGGCCGGAGCCACAGCAGGGATCCAGCAGGCGAAACTCGGACAGATCATCGGGCCAGCCTTCGAATTGGCCGGCTGCCGGGGTGTTTCCCCCCTCACCCCTACCCTCTCCCCCGGGGGGAGAGGGGGGATGACGGAGATAGGTAAGTTCAACCGGGCAAGGCTTGTCGTGATGGCGGCTGACCCACCAGGCTCCCAGTGAGTTGTGCAGCAGGAACTGCACCATGTAGGGCTCGGTGAAGAGCTGGGTCACGGCGGGCAGTTCATCAGCTCCGATCTTGACCTCGGAGCGGTTGACCTCTTCCTTCTTTCGGGTCTGCCAGAACTGATAGACCCAGCCGAGCGCGTCCGTGGCGGTGAACACCTCCACCGGCAGCCCTTCGACCAAGCCTTCTAGCCTGAGCCGGTATTCGCGGGCGAGCTGCACCTCGAAGACGGGATGATCCGGACGGAATACCTGAGGCAACATGCGGTGGGCGAAGCGGGCCGCCAGCGCCCACTTGTCAATGCCCTCCTCCTTTGCCAGCTCCTCACACTCGTCGAGGGTGATGGCGACCCCCAGCTCGGGCTCGATCAGCAACTGGTTCTCAGCCAGAAAGCGCGCGAACAGCATCCCGTGCCAGTGCTCATAGGCGCACTCCTGGATCAGATGATCGATGGTGTGCGTCCCGGCCCTCACCCCCGGCCCCTCTCCCCGAGGGAGAGGGGCGTAGAGGTGATCGCCCAGGTGGCGCGCGTGCGCCCGCAGACGGCGGCGCAGCTTGCGCTGCTCGGGGCTCATGTGGCCGTAGGGCTCATGGTGGTGGACCGCAAGCGCCTCCAGCGCGGCCTTCGCGCCCTCTTCGGCGATATCGCGGGCCTGAACGATGGTGCGTTCGAGCCGTTTTCTGAGATCACTGGACAGGGAGTTCATCATGCCGCCCCCGCCTTATCTTGCAGGGTATGAATCAGCCGTTTGGCCCAGTGTGATGCCGCCGCAACCCTCGTCGGGTCGATTTGGGACAGGATGTCGAAGGAATGGCGGCCTTTTCCGTAGCGACCTTTTTGGCTATTCCGGCTTGCGTTGTTGAGGCCGGCATAAAGATCCTGCTTGGGGATCTCTTCTACATTCGAATTGGCCGGCAGTGTATTTTCATTGAAGCCCTGGCCGAAAAAGGCTCTCAGGGTTGCGCGATCCGCGATGAACCAAGCCTCCATGCATTGGACCATCAGGTGGGCATTGTCGTCTGTCGCCTGTGCCGGATGGTCCCAGTTGTCCCGGGCCTTTAGATGCGACCAGGGCGCATCGCCGTGGTTCTGCGCAACCGGCGCTTCACTGTCCACGAGCAGGATGATGAATTCATCGGCCCCTGCCTTGTTCAAGGCAGTACAAAAGTCATCATAAGCAGCTTGCCGGCTACCACTGGCAACGATACGCGGCATCCGGCCTTCCAGCCCGGCCTTGCGGAAAAACTCGCTGAATCCCTGGCGGCATTTCGTTTTCAGGGCATTGGTGTCGCCGCCTCCCTCGACGTAGATCTTGACTCTCACCAGCGATTGCCCCCCAGTTCACCTTTGCGCCAGAGCTCCCCGAGACTGTAACGCTCAAGCCAGTCGGAAAGCTCGTCCCTGCTCAGCCGGCGCAACTCGGACTGCCCCCGGTGCTTTTCGCAGACGATCACGCTCTCGGGCGTATCAGTCAGGGCGTCCACCAGCACGTCGGAATGGGTGGTAACGACCAGTTGGCAACGCTCGGAGGCATCGCGCAGCAGGTCACTCAGGGTCGGCAGGATGTCGGGGTGCAGACCCAGCTCCGGCTCCTCGATACAAACCAGGGGTGGCGGCTTTGGATGGCAAAGAATGGCCAGAAGGCAGAGGTAACGCAGCGTTCCATCGGACAGGCGTGTCGCGGGTACCGTGATATTTCCCTCCTGGAAAAACACTTGTACGGTGCCACCCTCGATGATCACGTCAAAATCCGTCACGCCCTCGTAGAGCTTGCGCAAGGCCTCCAGGAGTTGCTTCTTGACCTTTGGCTCGCGTTTCAGGCGATTGAGCACCAGCCCCAGGTTGCGGGCGCTCTCTTCCAAAAAGTCGTTCGGAAGGTCGGCCTTCTGCGGGAGTCGTGGTGGCGTGTAGCGACCGAACGACCACTCCCGGTATAGTTTGATCTGGCCAAACGCCTGCCCCAGATAGGTCAGCTCCGGGTAGTGATCCGGATCCTTTCGCTGCGCCAGGATGGATTGCTCGGGATCGATATCTTCCCGCAAGAGCTGGCGCTGACCGGTCTCCTTGACATTCAGATAGGGCCGGCCATTCTGGTATTTGAAAAAGATATAAGGTTGCCCGTGCCCGGAATCCGGCTTTTCGTTTTCGATCTGTTCATCCGTGAGCTCGAAGCGCTGCCCCTTCTCGGCAAAAGTGAACTGGTAGCGCAATGATTGAGGACCTTTCGGGTTATCGACAATGACTTCGATCCTGGCCCCTTTCGCCTTCGGCTCTCCCTTCCATATCCAGTCGTGCACCCCGCCACCCTCGCGGATGGGCGAGGTCAGATCCCTTGGAGCAGCCTGAAGCAGCCCAATAGCTTCGATCAGGTTGGATTTGCCGGAACCATTAGGGCCGATCAGGACATTCAGTGGCCCGAGCTCCAGCCCCCTGGCATTTGGCCCAAAGGAGAGCAGGTTTTCCAGCTTGATGCGATGAATGAGCATATTCCGCCCTCCTCAGTTGACCACCACGGGGCCTTGTTTCAGTTGTTCGAGCAGTTCCTGCTCGGTCTTTTCAATCCATGCCTTCACCTCTTCTGGCGTGTGAAGGGTGGCGCTACCCAGTTTTACGTGGTGTATTTTGGGTTCGACAAGCTTGTCTGCCTGAATGCGCGCCTCGGCAAAGAGCTGTGGCAACGCGGCCGTGCGCGTTCGCCAGGACTCAAGTGAAATACGTTCCGATGATTCAAGCACCTCTTCCTCGGTGCCTGTGGAGCCCTTGGTGAACCGGGTGATATTCAGGCCACGCAGGATCCGTTCGCGATCGGACGGATCGATCTTTTTCCAGCTCTCGGCCGACTCGAGGCGCTTCAACTCCTGGTCGAAGACCTCCGTGTAGTGCTTCTCGGCCTCCGCCAGGGCGCTACGCAATGCATCGACAAGCGCCTTGACAAGATCCGGCAGCGGATCCATGGCGTCCAGCAGGCTTCGATTGGCGGCGATTGCATCGATCTGTGGCTGGACCTCTCGGGCAGCCTCCAATCCGTCGGCATGGCGAGCCAGCGCCAGCAGGCGCCGATAGACCGGCATCCGCCTTTCCGCCAGGTCGCGCGCCTTGGTCCAGTCTTCGATGTTCTTCACCAGTTCGTCGTGCTGATTGAGAATAGCCAGCAACTGCTCGTTGCCGGCGAGCGCCTGGAGATCCCGCAGGTGACTGGTATTCGGAGGTTCGGGGAGCGGCGCCTCGCCACCGGCGTGTGCTGTCAGATCCCTCAATTTGCTCAGGAACGTACTGGCCGCGGCCGCCTCTTCGTTCGGCTTGCATGCCACACCGAACCTAGTGAAGAGCTTGCGGGCCTTGAGGCGTTGGCGTGTATCGATGGTCGCGCTTTCGACCCGGAAATCCGTACTGGAAATCTTGGCCTGATCGAGCTGACCTGGCTTGAGTGGCGTGCCATTGAGCGTAGCCCGGAGGTGTCCGGTGCCGAACAGGCTGACGAGCGCACCATCAATGGCGTCGCGCGGCCAGCCATAGGGGGGATCGGAGAAGTGGGCGCGGACGTCTTTGCCCTTCTTGCCAGAGCCGACGAAAGAAAGGACTGCCGAACAGACCGGATGGTCCTCGGTCTTGCCAGTGTAGCCGAGTACCTCCAGTGGGTGCTCGGCGCCCTTCCGCGCGCGCTCGATAACCTTGGACCACCGGTGGTCGTCGGCATCCTTGAACTCATAGAACAGCCGATCGAGGGAAGCATTGGCCGCCTCCACAATCTTGTCGCGCAATGACGTTTCCAGCCGTTCACTGCCACCACCCTGGTAGACTTTGGCGCCATCGACAATTTCTGCCACCAGCGCCCGCAGACTGTTGTTCGCCTCCGTCAGTCGGGTCTCCATGCCCTGGCGAGCCTCGATGCCTTCCGGCGTCGATGGCACGCCTTTGTATTCCAGTGTTTCCTTGGCGGCGCTTTGCGCGGTAATCACTCGTGTCAGTGCTTCTGCCCGACTCTTGGGGATAAACACATGGATAATCGGGCTATCAGGACCGGATGCCCGTGCATCGGCGATGACGCTCTTCTCGTCCGCGCCCCAGCCATCACGTACCCACACGGGGATCTCATGCGGGGTAGCAGGTGGCGGCTCGGCGCTAAAGTGCAATGCGAGCTTTCGTGGCTCCTTGCAATTACCGTGAAGCAGCTTCACGGAGCCGATGGCCTCCTGCACCGCTGCGCCCAGTAACTGGGCGCGCTTGCTGCTCATTCGGGTCGGGTCGCCCGCCAGCTTCGTTTGCCGGTTGCGGAACTCTGCCTCCCATTCGCTGCTCTCGCGCGTCTGCAGGCTGTACTCGTCCTCCAGCTTCATCAGCGTTCCGTCGACGACGAGTCCATCGAGCAGTTTCGGCAGTTGGCTGCGCAGAACAGCACCGTCCTTCGCGAGATCCTCCACTAACAGATCAGCCAACACTTCCGGTGTAGCCCGAACGCCAATATCGACACCGACCTCGCGGGGAAGTTTTCGAATCAGGAAGACCAGCGCGCACACGCGCGACTTCAGACGACCGTCTGGTGAGCCATCGTCCTGGCTGGCGATCGTCTCGTTAATCTCGCGCAACAACACGCCGGACTGCAGCAGGTTGGCAGATATCTCATCGAACAGAAAATCGGCGGGCACGACCGTCCCGAGCGGGTCCTCGGCCGTTGCGCGGATCGCGTCATAAACGATGCGC
>Ga0256832_1001846_pt1 | contig 14466 bp, 19 predicted proteins | sample 134614metaG_FD_190534 | JGI IMG/M metagenome (GOLD analysis project Ga0256832, IMG submission 190534) | Hydrothermal vent microbial communities from Lau Basin, Pacific Ocean - 134-614 | ecosystem: Environmental > Aquatic > Marine > Hydrothermal vents | place: Pacific Ocean: Lau Basin | collected...
TGATCAACAATAAAGGGGAAAGATTTATGGAAAGATACGCTCCAAGCAAAATGGAGCTTGCCCCAAGGGATCTGGTTTCAAGGGCAATGGAAACGGAAATTATTGAGGGAAGAGGCTGGGGTGAAGGTATGATGGCTTATGTCCATCTTGATCTGAGACACCTTGGAGCTAAAAAGATAAAAGAGAGACTTCCACAGATAAGAATGTTAGCTATAGATTTTGAAGGGGTTGATCCTATTGAAGAGCCAATTCCTGTAAGACCAACAGCCCATTACTCAATGGGTGGAATACATGTTGATGATTATAAATCTTCTATGACACCGGTAAAAGGTGTTTATGCTGTTGGTGAGTGTGCCTGTGTATCTGTTCACGGTGCAAACAGACTGGGAGGAAACTCCCTTCTTGATATAGTTGTTTTTGGAAAACCTGCAGGGGCTCATGCTGTTGAATATGCAAGAAATAAACCTGAAGATAACTCCTATAACTATAAAGCTGAAGAAGAAAGGGCAAGAAAAGAGATAGAAGAACTTCTCAAAAAAGAAGGAACAGAGAATATCAATGACATCAGAATGGAGATGTCCCAGACTATGTGGGACAAGGTTGGGATATTCAGAGAAGAAAAACCAATGCAGGAAGCTATAGAAAAAATTAAAGAGCTGAAAGAAAGATACAAAAATCTCGCTCCTGGAGACAGCGGAAAACTGTTTAACACAGCCCTTATTAACTACCTTGAGCTTGGCTATCTTCTTGATCTTGCAGAGGTTATAGCTATAACAGCAGAAATGAGAAAGGAATCAAGGGGAGCCCACGCAAGAAGAGATTACCCTGAGAGGGATGATGAAAACTTCCTGAAACATTCACTTTCATACTACACAGAAGACGGACCAAAAATAGAGTACTCAGAAGTTAGAATAACAAAATATCAGCCTCAGGAAAGAAAGTATTAATCAAAACCCCCCTCAAGAGGGGGTTTCCTATTATCTATTTTCCAACCAGCCTACTTTTTGAGATAATAATATCGGTTATAAATCCTGAAAGGAGCTGTGTGTTGATATTTGACAAAAAATACAAAGTACTGGAAAACAGACATTTATCAGGGATTACCTATCTTCTTCGCATAGAAGCACCTGAGCTAAAAGATGCACCTGCAGGCTCTTTTGCGATGGTAAGACCTTCTTATGAAAACCAGTACGACCCGATGATGAGAAGAGCTTTTGCGATAGCAGACACTCAGGGGGAAGACATACTTCTTTTTTATGACGTTTACGGCAGGGGAACACAGATACTCACCCAATTGAAAGAAGGAGATCAGGTATCAGTTCTTGCTCCCCTTGGAAAAAATTTCTTTCCTTATAACCATAAACATTATGTTTTAGTTGGGGGCGGAATAGGATTTGCAGGGCTTTCACTCTTTATGAAAAAGTTAAGGGAGATGGGAAAAAGCTTTACAGCGATATACGGTGTCAGGAGAAAAGAACAGCTTTCAATGCTGGAATGGATCAAAAATAACGGTTTTGAGGAGGATGTGATCGTATATACAGAGGACGGATCTTACGGAGAAAAAGGTCTTGTAACAAAAAATCTGGATAAATTAATCAAGGAAAAAAAGGATACAGCCCTTGCAATCTGCGGTCCAAAAGGTATGATGAGGGCTGTTATGGATGTTGCAAAAAAATACAGCATCCCTGCTTATCTATCCCTTGAGAGTAAAATGGCATGCGGTTTTGGTATATGCATAGGGTGTGTTGTGAAAAACATCCAAAACGGCAGCTATGTTAGGGTATGCTACGAAGGACCTGTTTTTGACGGCTACAGTATAAAGTTTTAAGGAGTTAAAAATGAGATACCAGATAACAAAAAGGTTTAAGTTTGAAGCTGGGCACAGGGTTTGGAAGCAGAACCTTATGTCAGGTAAAGGTGCAAAACTTATGGGAAAGGAGATACCACCAAATCCATGCCTGAACATACATGGACACAGCTACAAGGTTGAGGTAACTGTGGGATCTGACAGACTGAATGAGCAGGAGATGGTGATAGATTTTTACCACATAAAAGCTGCTCTCAAGGATCTGATAGACAACCAGATGGATCACTCATTCATAATAGACAGAAATGATCCCCTTTTTCCAGCTTTCAAAGAACATTTTGGATTTTTAAAATTATTTGTTGTGGATTTTTGTCCCACAGCTGAAGCTCTTGCAAGGTTTATTTATGAATTTCTTGAGGAAAAACTGAAAGAAGCAGGCCTGCTTGACGACATAAAGGTTGTTTCTGTCACAATCTGGGAAACAGAAACAGGAAAAGCCGTTTACAGCGGAGAATAAGAGATATATACTTAACAAAAACCTTTATGGTGTTGTAGATGGCTACTGTAAAGATTGAATTGGAAGAACAAGAATTTGAAAAGTTAAGAAAAGAAACATGCAAAAAAGGTTTTAAATCTGTAGAGGAATATATTAAATTTTTGGTAAGAAATAAAAAACATTTGCCTGATATTTTCTATAAAGGCTCTTCAAAGAAATACCGTGTGTCTAATTTAAGTAGAGAGCAGTTATATGACAGATGCTAACATGGTTTTTGTTGACATAAATATTTGGGTAATGATGAAAGGGATTATTTCTATATCTACTGTGAAAGAAATTACACTAAATACATATCTAAAAGCAAAAGATATAAGAAAAAATTATAAGTTTTCTTTTTGGGACAGTTTAATAATCGCTTCTGCTTTAGAAAATAATTGTAATTTTTTATTCCCAGAAGATATGCACCACAATCTAAAAAAAATCATAAATCCGTCTAAGGAAGCTTAAATGGAAATCTTATATATCTCATTTGTAGTTTTAATCATGGTATCAATGACAGCCCTTTACTTTTTTGTTGGATACAGATTTTTGAGAAAAAATAGAGGTAGGAAGAATGGCGATAATTAAGCCTTACAAAGGGAAATACCCTAAAATCCACCCAACAGCTTTTATAGCAGAAAATGCTGTTATCATAGGAGATGTGGAGATAGGTGAGGACTGCTCAATATGGTACAACGTTGTTATAAGAGGAGATGTTAACTATATAAGGATAGGGCACAGGACAAACATTCAGGACGGAACTATCATACATGTTGATCACAAAAAGTATCCAACAATAATAGGAAAAGAGGTCACAGTAGGGCACAATGTTATGCTCCACGCCTGCACTATAGAAGACAGATGCCTTATAGGAATGTCTGCAACTGTTATGGATGGTGTTGTTGTAGGGAAAGAAAGCATTATAGGTGCAGGATCACTTGTCACTCCCGGTAAACACATTCAGCCACGCTCTCTCTGGACAGGATCGCCAGCAAAATTCAAAAGGGAACTTACAGAAGAAGAGATAAAATGGCTTGAAAAGTCTTACCAGAACTACATCAGGTATAAAAATTCCTACATAGATGAGTTATAATATTGATCTCAAAAATAATTACAGAGGTTGAGGAATGACCAAAGCAGATATAGTCAACTGGATACTGGAAAATAAAGAAGTAAAAGCTTCTAAACGTGATGTCTCAAAACTGGTAAACAGAATTTTTGAGATTATTTCAGAAGAGATAACAAACGGAGATGACAACTATAAAATACAGATTTCAGGTTTCGGCACATTCATAGTCAAAAAAAGAGCTCCCAAGATAGGAAGAAACCCCAAAACAAAAGAAGAAAAATTGATACCTGAGAGATTTGGAATATCTTTTAAAGTTGGCAAAAAACTACACAGAAAGTTAAACGGAGAGTAAGGTCGGAGCGTAGCTCAGGCGGTAGAGCACTGGCATGGGGGGCCAGAGGTCGGCGGTTCGAGTCCGCTCGCTCCGACCATTTAATTAAACAGCAATTCTTTTATAAGCTTCAATCACCCTGCTTATTTCTGATCCTGACAGATTTTTAAGCTCTTCCTCAGATCTTACATTTTTGTTCAGTATCTGCTTTACCATTTTTGGATATTCTATATCTGTTTTTTTGGCGAGTGTTTTTACATACTCTATCTGTTTTTCTGTGGCAGAAACTGTTTTTGGTTCAAACTGCTTAACACCTTTCAGCTCAAGCTCTCCTCTGTAAGCCTTGCTTCCTATTGAATAAAGGGATAAACATTTTCCTATTGCATCTGTGATAGCACCTTTTAAAGCATCTGCAGGTGTTATATTCTCCCCCCCTCCTATCTGAACCTTTTTTAACCTCTCATCAAGTATCCATAAAGAGACCTCAACCGTTGCCTGATAAACCTTTTCCTTGTTTCCGTTTTTTCTAACCACTTCTTTTTCTTCAAGGGATAAAAGTTTGTAGTCGTAAGACCATACTGTCGTTACGCTGTTTAAGGCATCAATAAGAAACTGGGGAATATAACCTACAAGCTTTCTTCCCCTTGCAGGAACTTCCTGAAGAGCCTTCTCTCCGTACGTATCAAGTATCTGATTGACCCTTTTTGCAACCTCCTTAAGTTGTTTGTCTAATTTCTGTTTTTCTTCAGGTGTTAATCTTTCCATAAAATCCTCCTTTTTTAGAATTTTCAATAACTTACAATTTATGGAAACAGGTATATAATTCAAGTCTGGTATAATTATCAAAAAATTCAGGGGAAAAATTGAAAAAGATATTCATAAGCGCAGGAGAGATTTCAGGAGACAACTATGCATCAGAGCTTATAAAACTCCTTCCAGATTACAGATGGATCGGCATAACAGGTCCAAAGATGAGAGAATCAGGGTGTGAAACTGTTGAAAGACTCGAGGATATATCTGTTGTTGGTCTAATTGAGGCTGTTCCTAAATATTTCAGGATAAGAAAAGCCTTCAAAAAAGCTGTAAATGAGCTTGAGAATGGTGTTGATCTTCTTATCGTTGTGGATTTTCCCGGATTTAACCTAAAACTACTTGAGGAGGCAAAAAGGAGGGGGATAAAAACCGTTTATTTTATAGCCCCTCAGGTATGGGCCTGGGGCAAAGGAAGAATACCAAAAATAGCAAAAAACACAGACATTCTTATATCAATATGGCCTTTTGAGAAAGAGGTTTACAGAGATTACCTTAACAAAATGAACTTTGAGTATGTGGGACACCCCCTACTTGACATTATAAAAACAGAAACAGATGAAAAACAGTTTAAACAAAAGCTTGGTATTCCACAAGAAAAGAAAATATTTGGGCTTCTTTGCGGAAGCAGGGAAAGTGAGGTTAAAACCCTCCTTCCTATAATGCTAAAAGCGGGAGAGCTGATAAAAAAGGAAAGGGAGGAGATTCATTTTGTTATCCCTGCAACGCCAAATGTGGAGGGTTTAGTCAGACAGATTGTTTCTAATAGCAGACTTTCCCTAACTATCACAACAAAAAAAGATTTTAAAAACCCTTCATACGAAGTTATGAAACATTCGGTTTTTTCTGTTATAGCCTCCGGAACAGCCACCCTTGAGGCATCTATTATAGGAAACCCTTTTATACTTGTTTACAAGGTTTCCCCTATCACATTTTTTATTGGCAAAATGCTTGTCTCAATTGATTTTTTAGGTCTTCCAAATCTTATAGCAGGAAGAGAGGTGATAAAGGAACTTCTCCAGAAAGACTGTAGCCCTGAAACTATAGCGAAGGAAAGCCTGAGGTACTTAAGTGATGAAAACCTTTATCAAAAAACAAAACAGGATCTACGGAAAGTAAAAGAAAAATTAGGGGAGGGAGGAGCACTAAAGAAAACTGCAGATATAATAAAAAATTTTATTTAGACTTTTCAGATGGGAAATAATAAAGCTCCCATGTTATTTCCCCTCTGTCGCAGTTGACATAACTGTCAAGCTCACAGTAAGTCAGAACAATCTGTCCGATAACCAGATCTTTAATAAGCTTCCTTTCAGGTATATTGCCAACATAAGTTACACATTTTCCTTTTTTCTCAATAGGTTCAAGATTTATATCATAATAACCCTGAATGTACTTTCTCTCTGCAAGGATAAAACCGAGAGGACAGGTTTTACTGTCTATTTTTAGAATGTAATCTCCCGGCAGGGAAACCATCTTAACCGGACTTTTTTTGAAATAAAAAAATTTCCCAAAAAACATATTTTGATTAAGAATTATTATTCTTTCTTTACTTCTTAGAACAAAGGGCTGTGCTGAAGCAATGCCAAAAATAACTAAAAAAACTAAAACAAACCTAACCCATCCCATCTTAAAACTCCTTATTTTTATTATTTTTTATTTTTAATATGTGGATTTTCAAAATTTTTATCAACGGTATCTGTAGAAATCCTTAGGAATATCCTTTATTATCTCTTTAGAAAGTTTTTTCACAAGATCAACTACAGCCATATCAACAGATATGTTCCGACTGATTTGAACCCCTCCGAGAACAGCACCTTTCTGGAATGCTCCTTCCCCTAAGGCTGTATCCCATTTTGTGTATTCACCTTCTGTTCTGAAAGAGTTTAAAATCCTGCCTGTTCTTATATCAACAATCCTGACAAACATCTGGATGTAAGTTTTTTTAAGTTCAAACAGACCACCTGTAATATGCTGTCTCCCTCCTTCCCTCCAGGGTATTAAAACAGGAACAAAAAATTTTGTTTTATCAGGCTGAACCGCCGTTATACTTCCAACAATAAGAATATCTGCACCCTCTAAAAGCCCTAACGGCACAGCTTTTTTTAGATCAACAAAACCCGACTGTGAAAGAAGAATCTCTTTTTTAATATTTTCAAGGTTTTCTCCCCTTTCAAGGATAATAAACCTGTTTGACCTGACAAGCTCGTTTATAAGAAGATCTTTTGTAGCACCTGCAAGGTTTTTATCGCATTTTTCTGTTTTACAAAAAACAACCACAGAAATCCTTGCTTTAGGTCCTTCATATTTTACTAATTCGTTAAAATCTTTTTGTGAAGTTTCAACACCGCTTTTTATACCTGAACAGCCGGCCCCAAAAAGCAAGACAAAAGCCAGAATTATTCCCATTTTATAAAACATATAGTTATAATAATACCCTTTCCACAAAACTCAAAGGGAGAAGATGGAATACAAATTTTTACTGTCTTACATTCTTATTCTTATAGCCCTTTATTACTCATACAGGGAAAGGCTTGGGATTGAGAGATCCCTTTTGATCAATTCTTTAAGAGCTTTGATCCAACTTTTGTTATTAGGATACCTTCTGGTCTTTGTGTTCAGGCTTAAAAACCCTTTTGAGCTGTTTGGAATACTGTTTGTGATGGTGCTTTTTGCATCTTATACAGCCCAGAAAAGGGTAAATCTGAGAGAAAAAGGCTACATAACAGCTTTTTTAAGTATATTTTTAGCCTCATCTATTGTTATTTTTACCCTTTTGATGTTTGGGATAATATCCTTTCAACCGAACCAGATAATACCGGTAGGAGGTATGATTATAGGAAACTCACTAAATGTCTATTCCTTAACTGTTGACAGAATGAAAGGGGAGGCAAAAAACACAATAGACATAATAGAAAATATTACAGCTGTGGGAGGAAGTCTGAAAGATGCATTTTACTTCATAAAGAAAAATGCTGTCAGATCAGCTTTAATACCTATGAAAAACATGCTTCAGACGGTAGGAATAATACATATACCGGGGGTGGCAACAGGAATGCTCCTTGCAGGGGCAGACCCTATGGAGGCTGTTTCCTTTCAACTTGCTATAATGTATATGATGGTTGCTGTTGCCCTGTTTACCGGAATTTTTTCAATTAATTTTAGTTATAAAAAGATTTTAAGCACAGTTTTAAGGTGATAGATGGGACTTATATATACATTTTTTTACGCTGTTTTATTTCCTTTTTACACGGCTGTTTTTTATATGTTGGTCAAAAAAAACGGCTACAATCCTGATCTAAAAGAGAGATTTGTTCTATACGAAGATGATGCTGATAATACCCTGTGGTTTCACTGTGCAAGTGTTGGAGAACTTAATCTATCAAAACCTTTGATTGATATTTTTAGTAAAAAACACAAAATAATTATCACCGTTTCCTCCCCAAGAGGAAAAGAATACGCAAAAAAACTTTTTCCTGATGCTGTTGTAAGGTCTGCTCCTTTTGATTTCCCATTTTTGATAAAAAAGTTTTTGAGTATCTACAGACCTAAAGCTCTCATAATTGCAGAAGGGGAGCTGTGGTACAACCTTATCACCGTTTCATCAAAGTATATTCCTGTGATTTCAATAAATGCAAGAATTTCCCAAAAATCTTTTGAACGATACAGGAAAATCCCATTTTTTTACAGAAAGATCTACAACAGCTTTAGACTTGTAATAGCCAGATCAAAAAGCGACATCAGAAGGATAAACAAATTTTTACATTACAGAAGTAAAGCTACTTTGTGCGGGGATTTAAAGTTTGTTTCTTCTAAAAAGGCTAAAAAGGTGGAATTTACCAAAAAAGGTAAAATATTGATAGCCGGAAGTACACATGCACCTGAAGAAAAAGTTATCCTTAATGTTTTCAAAAGACTAAAAGAAAAACACCCTGATCTTCAGCTAATAATAGCCCCAAGACATACAGAAAGGATTAATGAAGTAATAAAACTGGTAGAGCAGGCAGGATTTTCATTCAGTTTAAGATCAAAAACTGACAGACCTGAAACTGATATTTACATAATTGATACACTTGGTGAGCTGTCTGGTTTTTACAGATACGCAGATGTTGTTTTTATTGGAGGAACTTTTGCTCCTGTAGGAGGTCACAACATACTTGAGGCTGTTCTCCAGAATAAGCCTGTCGTCATCGGAAAATACTACGATAAGATAAAAGATATGGTTGAGGAGCTTTTGCCTGAGGGAGTTGTGAAAATAGCAAAAGACGAAAATGAGCTAATTAAGGAGATAAACAACTTCCTAAAGTCAGACGGTATCAGGACTGATTTTGGGAAAAAAGGAAAGGATATACTAAACTGCTACATAAACAAAATAAACAAAATTTTAGAGGAGGAACATGGAGAAAAATAATCTTCCTTTTTACTTTTATGAGATGGAGATGAATGATTATTTTACATATCTTCAGATCGCCCAGTCTATTAAAGACAGAGACCTTTCAGAAAAAATTAAAAAAATAGCATACATGGAAAAAGAGCATGCATCTTTCTGGGAAGAATTTTTGAAAAACAGAGGGTTAGAACCTCCTCCTGTAAAAAAGAAAAATCTTAAAATAGTGTTTATGAAAATCCTCTCAAAGTTTTTTAATCCGGTGGTGGTTATATCATTTTTTGAACTTGGGGAGTCAGGTGCAATCAAAAATTACTACAGCTTTTTAAAAGATGAAAACCTATCAGAAGAAGAAAAAGAAAAGCTGAAAAAAATAATCCTTGATGAGATAGAACATGAAACATTCTTTGCAAGACAGGTAAATGAAAAGGGTTTGTCAAACATCAGGGATTTTGTTCTGGGCATGAATGACGGTCTTGTTGAGATACTTGGAGCTGTTGCCGGTCTGTCAGCTGTTTATCTGTACAATCCGCTTATTGTTGGTGTTTCTGGGCTTATTGTTGGTGTAGCCGGAGCTTTATCAATGGGTATAGGAGCTTACATATCAGTAAGATCCCAAAGACAAGTAAATCAGGCACAAAAAGAGCAGATGGAGATAATATTTGATGTTGCCCCTGAGAGGGCTGTTGAAGAATACAAAAAGAGGCTTATTGAGTCAGGTGTTGTAAAGGAGATCGCCGAAGAGATAACAGGAAAAATAGGAAAAAGTAAAGAGGCAATATCAAAACTGCTCCTGCAGGAAACAGAAGAAAATGAGATAAGATCAGGTTTGTTCACAGGGCTTGCATATCTTGTAGGGGTGTTTTTCCCTGTTGTTCCATACTTTTTTGCTCCTAATTCTTACATAGCCCTGCCTTTTTCTGTACTTTTTGCCGGAACTGTTCTAACATTTGTTGCAGTTATTATATCGGTGCTGTCAGGAATAAATGTTAAGAAAAAAATACTTGAGATGGTCGTTTCTGCATTTACAGCTGCAGGTATAGCTTACTTATTTGGATCAGTTATGCAGTCAATCTTTGGAATACAGATTTAAAGGAGAAAAAAATGCCTTACAGCATGACAGGATTTGGCTATACAGTAAAGTCTTACGATGAGTACCAGATAGAGGTAAGGATAAAATCACTGAACAACAAAGGTATTGATATTTCAGTAAAAGGTCCCAGAGAGATACTGTTTTTTTTAGACCTTGATGTTAGAAACACGGTGAAATCATTCTTTGAAAGGGGAAGTTTCCAGATATATCTGAACATAAAATACACCCAGCCGAAGATACTTCTAAACCTTGACAATCTCAAAAAAGCCCTTGAGAGCGTTAACATGATGATGGATCAGCTTGGACTTAATCCATCTGACGACAAAAAATATGAGATAAGCTCAGCCCTCGCTTCAGAGTTTGAGGAGGAAACAGTTGATGAAACAATAAAAAGTAGGATCATTCAGGCTGTTAAAGAAGCATGCCTCAGCCTTAAAGAAGAAAGAAAAAAAGAAGGGGAAAAACTCATAAAAGACATTGAAAAAAGATTGGAAATAATTGAAAATAATCTCAGTATTGTAGAAAAAGAAAAAGATGAGATTATACAGAAGGCGAAACAGAGAATAACAGAAAAAGTAAAAGAACTTCTTGGAGATGAGTATTCTGAAAGGGCTTTTATAGAAGCAACCCTTCTTGCAGATAAAATGGACATAACAGAAGAGATAGTAAGGCTGAGATCCCACTTGCAGAGGTTCAGGGAGCTTATAAAACAGGATAAGCCTGTAGGTAGAAAAATGGATTTTCTCTGTCAGGAGATGCACAGGGAGATAAACACAATGGGAAACAAGATGCCTGATTTTTCCCCTTATACAGTTGAGATGAAAACACAGCTTGAGAAAATAAGACAGCAGATACAGAATATAGAATGATGTTTAGAGTTTTACCCTTTATTGTGGTCTTATTACTGCTGTCCTGTGCCAGAACATACGATCCTTTGACAGGAAAGACTGTTTATACATTACTGCCTACACAGGAGGAGATAAAGATAGGCAGAATGTATCTTCCTCTGGCGATAGATCAGAATGACGGAAGGTATCCTGATAAGGAAGTTCAGGAGTATGTTCAGAAGCTTGGAAAGAAGATAGCAGAGCATGCACCAAGAAAGTTAGACTACAGATTTTATGTTGTGAACACTAAACAGGTAAATGCCTTTGCCCTTCCAGGAGGTTTTATATTCGTAAACAGGGGGCTGATACTTGCCCTTGATAAAGAGGATCAGCTTGCAGGTGTCCTTGCCCATGAGCTTGCCCACGTGAACGCAAGACACCACGCCAGATTTTTGGAAAAGATGTACGGAATGAATATCCTCCTTTCAATTGCAGGTATATTTGCTTACCAGACAAGATACGGTGATGTGCTTATGCAGTTTGGAAAGATTGGGGCACAGCTTCTGTCTTTGAGATGGAGCAGGGAGCATGAAACAGAGGCTGATAGATTTGGTGTCAGATTTTCTTATGAGGCAGGATACGATCCAAGGGGACTGCTGGAAACTTTCAGAATATTCAAAAAATTAGACAAGGTTAAGCAGCCTGAATGGCTCTTGACACACCCGCTTCCTGACACAAGGATAAAAAATGTAAAAAAATTAATATCACAACTTGATCTGAACAAACCTTTGATAAAAGATTCCCCTCAGTTCCACAAAATAAAACAGAAATTACAAAAAACTAAAACCTCTTTTGACCTTTTTTATCAGGCAAAGGAAAAGCTCTCAAAAAATCAAAAAATAGCAGCCTTAAATCTTGTAAACAAGTCTCTTCAGCTTTTCCCCAACAACAACGCCTCTTTGACCTTAAAAGCTTTTCTTCTGTTGACTGAAGAAAACTATACAGAAGGAACAGAGCTTGCTGTAAAGGCTGCACAGCTTGATGAATTATATTTCAAACCCCACTTTTTTGCAGGATACGGGTATTTTAAACTTGGAAAGTACTCTGAAAGCGTAAAGTTTCTTGAAAAGGCAAGGGAGCTTATCCCTGACTTTCCTGATACATACTACTTTCTCGGAAGAGATTACGAGGCACTGGGGAACTTAAAAAAAGCTGTAGAAAACTACAGAAAAGCCCTAAAGCTAACCGACGGAAAAAGAGGCTGGGAAAAAGACGCCCAGAGACGCCTCCAAAGAATTTTAGGGGTATAACTGCTCTCCTGTTTCAGGATCGTATATGAATATAGCTTTGACCGGACATGCCTCTGCTGATCTGAAGATTTCCTCTTCCTCCTCTGGAGTAAGATCCAGTATTACCTCCTGCCTTTTAACATGCTGGGCTTTTTCCATTACTTCCTCTTTCGGTTTATCCGGCTCTAAGATAACAGCTTTATGCCTTTTGTCCAGCTCTATATACTTTGTTTCCTCAGCACAGGGTCCGATCCCTTCACATATTGTTCTATCAACAACTACTTTAAGTTTGCCCATTTATCTTCCTCCAATTTTTGTACTGGAAATAGATTATAATTGATTTAACAGCCTTTACAAAGAGTAAAATCATAATGAAAAATATTGTTCTTTCTGTCATCACCGGAATTTTGATCTCCCTTTCATTTCCTGGAGTTTTTATTCCTTTTGCCTTTTTAGGCGGCTTTTTAATCTTTCTTTTTATGATCAAAAAGGAAAAATCCCTTAAAAATGCCTTTTTTTTCTCTTTGATTACAGGCATTTCTTTCTCTTTATTTTCTTTTTACTGGATAGTTTTTGCCATTACCCATTACGGAGATGTGAATATATTTGTAGGAATAATCCTTTTTGTTATTTTTTCAATAACCTTTTCATTATTCCAGTTTGTTCCGTTTGGTCTGTTTTTTTTCAAATTTAAAAGTTATCCAGTACTTCTACCATTTGTCTGGGTTATTCTTGAGATTTTAAGGGAGTTTTTTCCCTTCACAGGATTTCCATGGAATTTGATGGGATACACCTTATCCTACATAAACCAGATTGCACAGATCACATCTGTTGGGGGGATTTACTCACTATCTTTTCTTGCTTTGTGTACCGCTGTTTCGGTGTATTTATTTTTAGAAAGAAAAAATATAATCTCAACATTTTACGTTATCGGTATGATGATTATCTTTCTGATTTTGTATGTGTGGGGAGATCACAGGATTAAAAACTGGGAGAAAAAGGGAGTTCCAAAAAATATAGCTGTAATTCAGGGAAACATCAAAGAGGACATAAAACAGTCTCCAAAAGAAAGGATTATGATTTTGCAGACATACCTTGACCTTATAAAAGAAGCATCAAAGCATAATGTTGATCTCATAATACTTCCTGAATCTGCCCTTCCTGTATATCCCCTATATCAGGAACCGGATGTTTACAGGGATTACTTGTTTGATCAGCTTAAAAAAATAAAAAAACCGGTGCTTTCAGGGTTTGATAACGTTTATTATAAAGACCACAAGCTAATTCTCCACAACTCAATCTTTATAATTGACAAAAACGGGAACATTCTGGATCACTACAGCAAAATAAAACTTGTTCCGTTTGGAGAGTACGTCCCATTTCCCTTTGGAGCTTTTAAACCTCTTTTCCCTTATCTTCAGGGATACGATTTCATGCCGGGAAGGGATAAAAAGCTTCTGGAATTTAATCAGTTTAAAATAGTTCCCCTGATATGTTATGAAGTGATATTTCCTGTCTTTGTTGCAGATTTTTCTAAACACGGAAACATCATTGTGAATGTAACGAATGACGCATGGTTTGGAAAAACAGTTGCACCCTTTCAGCATTTTGAGATGGCAAGGGTTAGAGCCATTGAAAATGGAAAATACCTCGTAAGGGCAGCAAATACCGGAATTTCAGCTGTTATTAATCCTGTGGGGGAAATTGATTACTCTCTTGGGCTTTTTGAAAAAGGGATCATACTTGATACAGTGTATCTAAACGACAGCCTGACATTCTGGAACAGGTACCACCACATTATTTTGATTTCGTTTGTTTTATTATTTATTATTATTTTTATCAGTGCATTAATAAAAAAGTCATAACTTTCCGGAGGGTTGTTATGAAAACTATAACTCAGGAGGTTGTAAATACCCTTATTGGTCTTATGAAAAATATATTAGGAGAAAAAACCGTAAATATAATACTGAACCAGCTTGGAGAAGATATATCAGGAAGAGAACTTATATTTTCCTTTGCAGATGAAACCCAGAAACTCCTTGGAGAAAAAGGTGGCTTTTCTTCAATGAGACAGTTAGGAAGAGAGCTTGCAAGATCCTTGATGAATGAAAACCCTCCTAATCAGTGGGAAAAGATACTTGAAAACGCCCTTTATGAGTTTGGATTTGCAAAAAGAATAGAGAAAGAGAAGAATTTTGCTTACATATGCAGTTGTGTTTTTTATGAGATACTGGAAAAAAACAGCCTCAAACCTATAGAACACTGTGTATGCTGGGCTGGTTGGGGATTTATTGAAGGATTTGTAAAGGAAATAGAAGGAG
>Ga0256832_1001847_pt1 | contig 14449 bp, 15 predicted proteins | sample 134614metaG_FD_190534 | JGI IMG/M metagenome (GOLD analysis project Ga0256832, IMG submission 190534) | Hydrothermal vent microbial communities from Lau Basin, Pacific Ocean - 134-614 | ecosystem: Environmental > Aquatic > Marine > Hydrothermal vents | place: Pacific Ocean: Lau Basin | collected...
AGCCGGTCTTCGTTGACGTGATACGCTCTTGGAGTGCACCCATTTCTTCTGCTAGTGTCGGCTGGTATCCTACTGCAGATGGCATACGACCAAGTAGTGCCGATACTTCTGTACCTGCCAAGGTATAACGATAGATGTTATCGATAAACATCAATACATCACGACCTTCATCACGGAAGTTTTCTGCAATGGTTAAACCTGTTAGGGCAACACGCAATCTGTTTCCTGGAGGTTCGTTCATTTGACCATAAACTAGTGCTACTTTATCAAGTACCCCACCTTCTTCCATCTCGTAGTAGAAGTCGTTTCCTTCACGAGTACGCTCACCAACACCCGCAAACACAGACAAACCACTATGCTCTTTCGCGATGTTATTAATTAGCTCCATCAAGGTAACGGTTTTACCAACACCCGCACCACCAAATAAACCAATTTTACCACCTTTTGCAATCGGCATAACTAAGTCGATTACTTTAATTCCTGTTTCCAAAATATCAACCGATGCTGATAGTTCTTCGTAGCTTGGTGGTTCACGATGGATAGGCATATGGGTATCTGTTTTCACTTCACCCTTCATATCAATTGGTTCACCAAGGACATTCATAATACGTCCCAATGTACCTTCACCAACAGGAACTTGAATTGGAGCACCTGTATTAACAGCCTCCATTCCACGTTTTAGACCTTCGGCCTCGCCCATTGCAACAGCACGAACAACACCATCACCTAACTGACCTTGCACTTCTAGCGTTAGATCATTTTGATCTGTAACCGTCAAGGCATCATATACTGACGGCACTGCGTCACGCGGAAATTCCACGTCAACTACAGGCCCAATAACTTGTACAACACTTCCAGTACTCATTTTTCTAGTACCCCTTAATAAATAATTTACTCGACCGCCGCAGCGCCTGAAACAATTTCAGATATTTCTTGCGTAATAGATGCTTGACGCGCTTTGTTATATTTCAGTTTCAACTTATCAATCATGCCACCTGCATTATCAGTCGCGCTTTTCATCGCCACCATTCTTGCCGACATTTCACAAGCTACGTTCTCGACAATAGCTTGATAAACAAGCGATTCAATATAACGAGTCATTAATGTATCGATAACAACTTTAGATTCTGGCTCATAGATATAATCCCATTGGTAATTTAATTCTTCTAGCTCCGAGGGAACAATAGGAATTAACTGACTTACTCTGGGCTTTTGAGTCATACTATTTACAAACTCATTTTCCACTAGGAATAAACGATCAATCTTACCTTCATCATAAGCATCTAGCATGACTTTGATCGTACCAACCATCTCCGCAATTGTAGGCTGATCACCCATTTGGATGGATTCAGCTACGACACCGTAACGACGAAATGCACTTAAAGCTTTAGAGCCAAAAACAGCGATATCAACTTCAACATTTTGTTCTTTCCACTCTGCAATATGTTGCAAAGCTGCTTTGAAAAGATTGCTGTTTAAGCCACCACACAAACCACGATCAGTTGAAACGATGATATAACCTACTCGCTTCACACTATTACGCTCTTGAGTATAAGGGTGCTTATACTCAAGTTGACCATTCGCCATATGACTAACGACTTGACGCATTTTATCGGCATAAGGACGGGATGCTTCCATTCTGTCCTTAGCGCGACGCATTTTTGATGCAGCAACCATTTCCATTGCCTTGGTAATCTTCTTTGTATTTTGAATACTACCAATTTGTGAACGTATTTCTTTAAGACCTGCCATGGGACTTACCTCCCGTTACCAAGTACTTGTTGATTTGAAACTCTCTAAAATGCCACGCATTTTATCTGCGATTTCATCGTTATAGTCGCCAGATTCGTTAATTTCATTTAAGAAATCTTCGTGATCAGAGCGTAGATGAGCTAGCATTGCTGCTTCAAAAGCACTAATTTTGCTGACATCAATATCATCCAAAAAGCCTTCGTTTGCTGCAAACAGCGTAAAGCCTAGTTCAGCCGTAGAAAGTGGAGAATACTGAGGCTGATTCATAAGTGCCGTTACGCGCTCACCGCGCTCTAGCTGCTTACGAGTACCTTCATCCAAATCAGATGCAAACTGTGAGAATGCTGCTAATTCACGATACTGAGCCAAGTCAAGACGAACACCACCACCTAATTTTTTGATGATCGTTGTCTGCGCTGAACCACCTACACGAGATACCGATAAACCCGCATCAATCGCAGGACGATTACCTGAATTGAATAAATCAGTGTCTAGGAAGATCTGTCCATCAGTAATTGAGATAACATTCGTTGCAACGAATGCCGATACATCACCCTCTTGGGTCTCGATAATGGGGTATGCGGTTAATGAACCAGTTTTACCTTTCACTTCACCATTGGTCATACGCTCAACGTAATCTGCGTTTACACGCGAAGAACGCTCTAACAAACGAGAATGCAAGAAGAAAACATCACCTGGGTATGCTTCACGCCCTGGAGGACGACGAAGTAGTAAAGATACTTGACGATATGCCCAAGCCTGCTTGGTTAAGTCATCATATATAATGAGTGCGTTTTCACCGCGATCACGGAAGTACTCACCCATCGCACAACCAGCGTATGGTGCAAGATACTGCATGGATGCAGGATCAGACGCATTCGCCGCGACAACAATGGTGTACTCCATTGCGCCAAATTCTTCTAACTTACGCACTACCGCTGCAACAGAAGAGGCCTTCTGACCAACCGCAACGTAAATACATTTTACGTCCTTGCCTTTCTGGTTTATGATTGCATCTATCGCTACCGCCGTTTTACCCGTTTGGCGGTCACCGATAATTAATTCACGCTGACCACGTCCAACAGGAACCATTGAGTCAAGTGCCTTAATACCAGTTTCCATTGGCTCATCAACCGATTGGCGATCAATTACACCAGGTGCCTGGCGTTCAATAGGACCCATTTGTGATGTTTCAACAGGACCTTTGCCATCAATTGGCGCGCCTAATGAATCGACTACACGCCCTAATAGTTCTGGCCCTACTGGTACGTCTAAAATACGACCAGTACATTTAGCAGTATCGCCCTCTGTGATGTTCTTGTAGTCGCCCAAGACTACCGCACCAACAGAATCACGTTCTAAGTTCAAAGCCAATCCGAATGTGCCGTTTGAGAATTCAATCATCTCGCCTGACATAACATCCGATAAGCCGTGAATACGCACAATACCGTCCATTATCGAAACAATGGTCCCCTCTGTGCGTGCTTCAGCATCCATCTCAAAGCTATCAATGCGCTTTTTAATAAGATCACTGATTTCAGTCGGGTTAAGTTGCATTTACCTATCCTCTTTCCTCGTTCAAGGTCTAACAGCAGGCTAACCAGCCATTGCCATTGTCATCTTATTAAGACGACCTTGAATCGAACCATCTATTACTAAGTCTCCAGCTTGAATAATCGCACCACCGAGCAGTGCTTTATCAATACTGACCTTAAGCTTAACTTCACGTCCCAAGCGCTTTTTAAGAGCAGCCGCAATGGACTTCTCTTCTGCTTTAGTTAATTTTTTAGCCGTTGTAACAATCGCCTCCACACTCCCTTCTGCCTCATCTTTCAATACTTCAAATAAAGCACTGATTTCAGGAAGAAGAGCGATACGATTATTCTCTGCCAATGTTTTAACTAAGTTTTTCGCTTTTTCATCCAACTTGCCATCAGCGAGTTGAATGAATGCATCTGCACCTGCTTGCTTGGCCATCTTAGGAGTATCTAATAACTTGGCAACCTCTTCATTTGCTGCTATAGCTCCCATAAAACCAAGTGATTCAGACCAACTATCTAACTCACCTGCTTCTTTTGCCATTTCAAACACTGCACGAGCATAAGGACGGGCAGCAGTTGTCAATTCAGACATATTGCCCCCTTTATATTTGCGCGATAAGATCTTTCAGTGCTTTTTTATGTGCACTAAGATCAATCTCTTTGCCAACAATTTTACTTGCACCAGCAACCGCTAATTCTGAAACCTGCTTACGCAAACCATCTTTAGCACGATTAACTTCTTGATCTATCTCAGCTTGTGCGCCCGCTATAATACGGTCAGCCTCTTCAGTTGCTTTACCTTTCGACTCTTCAATTACCTGAGAGCTGCGTGCCTCTGCTTGAGCAATAATTTCAGCCGCTTTTTGCTTAGCTTCTGTTATCACTTCCTCAGCACGCTTTTCAGCCATCTCTTGCTCTTGAAGACCCTTTTCAGATGCAGCTAAACCGTCTGCAATCTTCTTTTGACGTGCTTCAAGCACAGCAGAAAGAGGCCCCCACAAGTGCTTATTTACGAGCCATATCAGGATCGTAAAAGCAAGCACCTGTGCTATTAATGTGATTGTAATACTCACGCTATCTACCTCATTACTAAACTATATTATGCCAATTTGTAAAAACTCATAAATTTGGCGATTTAAAAACTACTAAAGAGCTTTTTATAGTCCAGCAATCGCGGATTGCATAGCACCTACGAATGGGTTCGCAAATAGGAACCACATTGCGAATGCTAAGATGATGAATGGGAAAGACTCCATTAAACCAGCAAAAATAAACATATTTGTCATTAACTGTGGACGCATTTCTGGTTGACGCGCGATTCCTTCCAGCGTCTTAGCACAAATAAGACCCCAGCCTATTGCAGAACCGAGTCCCGCAGCAGCCAGAATCACACCAACACCAACAGCTGTATAAGCATAGATTTGAGCAATCATTTCAGCAGTCATTGCATATCTCCTAAAGATTAAAAATTAAAATATAAAAAATGAAACTTGTATTCCGTTACATTAAATGCAACTTAAGTACATCAAACAATCCAAAACTTTCTTAAGGCAGATGCCTTGGATGAATTAATGAACTAGTGATCTGTTTCGTGCGCCATACCAAGGTATACGATAGTAAGTACCATAAAGATAAACGCTTGCAAGGTAATAACCAATATATGGAAAATCAACCAAGCTAAATCAAGAACCGTTTGCAATGGGAACCAGATAAGCAGCCCTGCACTCAAAGTTGCCCCTAGCGTCAACAATGCGATGAGCAAGAACACTAATTCACCCGCAAACATATTTCCGAACAAACGCAAACCAAGACTTAATGGTTTTGCAAGCTCCTCGATCATTGTCATAATAATATTTGCAGGAACAGCCATCTTTCCGAAAGGGTGGAATAAAAACATCTTAAGATAGCCCACAGGTCCTTTTACTTTTAAGTTGTAATAAACTGATAGTACGAACACCACCAAGGCCATTGCCAAAGGGACATTCAAGTCAGTTGTAGGAACAACTTTCAAGTAGGGAATACCAACACCCGCAGCTAATGTTGGCAATAAATCAACAGGAATTAAATCCATAAAGTTCATTAACCAAACCCATAAGAAAACGGTTAGTGCTAAAGGTGCGATCAAAGGATTATGACCAGGGAAAGAGTCTTTCACCTGTGTTTGCACAAACTCTAAAATCATTTCCACAAAGTTTTGAAAAGCACCTGGCGTACCTGATTCGAGATTAGCCTTTACCTTTGATGCCATCCACATAATAACAGCCCCCAAAAGGAGACTGATAATGATGCTATCCCAATTAAACGTCCAGAAGCCTTCGCCTGTATGTAAATTAGTTAGATGATGCTGTATATACGCGACTGTTCCGCCGCCACCACCAGAATGCTCTGTTGCCGACACGTTAATATCCTCACTAATAAATTTAAATTCTGTATGACTGTTAGCAATTAAGCCTCTAACAACTTAACGAACAGCGACAACACCCGTGATCCAAGACACGACTGCCGTTAAAACTAACGGTATTGGATTAAAGCCTAACGCCCCTATTCCAAGCCCAAACAGTAGCAACACCAAGATAAACCGAAGTACTGCACTGCCATATAACATTCCCATTGCTGTTTTAGGGTCATCTTGAGCAAGCTTTGTTGCCTTTATTACGCTTATACCCAATGCCCAACTAATAAACAGACTAACAAAACCACCATACAAAGCGGCAACACCATGCATTGGGGTTTTTCCATAATAATAGCCATACAAAGCAAAGCCTATTGCCATAATAGAAATAGCTATTATTTGATATTTTCGACTTTTTTTAGCTTTAGAAACAACCTCATCAACTTCCGCTGTCATTTTCGTCCTTACCAGTACTTTGATACTGTAACAGTACATGAATCCTTTTCATGCCACCGACAAAACCTAATACGCCAAAAAGCAACATAAAAACAGGTGAGGTCTCCAGCCATTGATCAACAAGATATCCTAGTACCAGCCCAGAAATAATTGTTGAAGAAAAAATATTACCCGCCCCAATATGAAGAAGTCCCGGCTGACTTACTTTAGAACCACTCATATCCAAGAACCTCCCATTTAAGCTGATCAGCGCGAGATTCTAGCATTACCGTTTATCACACTCAATCAAATAATTAAGTATTCATTAATATTTTAATATTAAATATAAACACAACTAATAATTAACAACTCAACGAATATTTTTGATCAAACCAAACCAATATTCTTTTTAACATAAAATACAAAAGAATACCTGACAAATCAGCCAACCAATCCCATAAAGAGAAACTTCTCTCTGGTGTGTAATATTGCATAACTTCTATACACGCACCATATACCAACAGGGGTAGACCCTTCCAAAACCAGAATGGTTTTCGTGAGGTAGACAAATCAACAAGAACAGAAAAACCAAAAAAAACAACAAGATGAATGATTTTATCATTCACTGAATACTCAGGAGGAATATCCAATTGGCGCGTAGCAACCCACGCACCTGCTACTAACAAAAAGACCAGTAAAAACCTAACACTATTTTTAAATAGCCATACATGACGCAAATTGCGCACAAGCAAAATTAAACGATGCATAATTTTATGTAACCTAATTTTATAATTTTTATATTATCAGCAAATATAAACTGCTTTTATAATCACCACTTTTATGTGGTATACACAACCAGAGCTTAAAGCTTTTTTAACGCCTTGTGAATTTACGTTTAATAAAACTAACGATCGCTTTAAATACCCACATCAATAAAATCTTATAAAGAAATTTTTTCATCAGAAATATCCTTTTCTACCCAATACATTTAGTAAAACTACTTGATTAACCTTTTAATCATGGAGGATAGCACTTTTATTAAGATGCAACAAAAATCATTAAGCTTTCTTTCGCTCCCCTTCATCGCTACAATCATCAGCATGGATGTATCACATATATTAGATGAGCTAAACAAACCTCAACGCGCGGCGGTATCTGCCGAATCAAAACCCGTCTTAGTCCTTGCTGGTGCAGGAAGCGGAAAAACACGCGTGCTGGTTCACCGTATCGCATGGCTTATACAAGTTGAGAAAATATCACCCTTCGCTATTCTTTCGGTGACTTTCACCAATAAAGCGGCTGCCGAAATGCGCGCTCGTATCGAGCAATTATTAGGTTCTCCTGTAGGTGGCATGTGGGTTGGCACGTTTCATGGTTTAGCACACCGCTTATTGCGTCGCCATTGGCAAGAAGCCAAGCTAGTGCAATCGTTTCAGATTATTGATAGTGACGATCAACTCCGCATGGTAAAACGAGTGATGCGAGGGTTAGAACTAGACGAAAAAACCTGGCCAGCCAAACAAGCACAATGGTATATCAACAGCTGCAAAGACGAAGGCATTCGCCCACAAAACATCGAAGACAAGGGCGACAAAACCACCCGCCAACTCATCGAAATATACAGCACTTACGAAGCCGCTTGCCAACGCGCAGGCGTGATTGATTTTGCAGAGATGCTGCTACGCTCACTAGAATTACTACGCGATAATCCTGAGCTATTACAGCATTACCAACAACGCTTTAAGCACATTCTTATTGATGAGTTTCAAGATACCAATGCACTGCAATATGCATGGATTAGACTACTCTCTGGCGACTATAATCCTCCTTTTGCCGTTGGCGATGATGATCAATCCATCTACAGCTGGCGTGGCGCACGGATTGAAAACATCCAAAATTTTTCGCGTGATTTTTCTGACACTAGCACCATCAAGCTCGAACAAAACTATCGCTCTTCAGGCAATATACTCAAAGCTGCCAATGCAGTCATTATCAATAACGACGGTCGTTTGGGTAAAAATCTATGGACTGACCAAGGCGATGGCAATCTTGTACATCTCTACGCTGCATTTGATGAGCTCGATGAAGCCCGCTATTGCGCATCTCGCATCGAAGAATGGGTCAATAAAGGCGGCGAATACAAAGACACCGCCATACTATATCGCTCCAATGCTCAATCTCGCGTCTTTGAAAGCGTCTTAAACGAACATGCTATACCTTATAGAGTGTATGGCGGACTACGCTTTTTTGAACGCGCAGAAATCAAAGATGCCCTAGCCTACCTGCGTCTAACCGCCAATCGCCATGATGATCCATCCTTTGAGCGCGTAATCAACCAGCCCACCAGAGGCATCGGCAATAAAACCGTCGAAAACATTCGTGAACACGCACGCAACAATAATAGCTCGATGTGGCTTGCCACAAAATCACTACTCCATGCCAATGCCTTTACTCCGCGTGCAGGCAATGCCGTCAATGGTTTTGTGCAACTCATCAATAAAATGTCGGATGATATAGAAGGACTTCCCCTCGACGAACAAGTTGATCATGTGATTGCTCACTCAATGCTCAAAGAAAACTATCTCAAAAAAGAAAAAGGCGATGTAGGAAAAGCGCGTGTTGAAAACCTCAATGAATTAATCTCTGCGGCACAAGGTTTCAACTACAAGCCCGACGACGAACATGCTGATATGGACTTCCTTACCGCCTTTCTTTCACATGCCTCGCTAGAAGCAGGTGAAGGACAAGCTAAAGCAGGCGATAACTGCGTACAACTAATGACACTACACTCCGCTAAAGGTCTGGAATTTCCACTGGTATTTTTAGTTGGCATGGAAGAAGGACTGTTCCCCAGCGAACGTTCGATATACGAAGCAGGAAAATTAGAAGAAGAACGTCGCCTTTGCTACGTCGGCATTACCCGCGCAGAACAACAATTAGTCATCTGCTACGCAGAACAACGCCGACTTTATGGCAGCACTAACTATGGCGAACCATCACGTTTTCTGGAAGAAATCCCCAACGCCGTCATCCACGAAATTCGTCCAAAACCTAAAGTCTCAGCATGGCAAAACAATTTTCACACCCCGAAACCTAAAACAACGACTAAGATCAATGAAACAGGCATTAATATGGGGCAACGTGTCAGCCATGCAAAATTTGGCGAAGGTATTGTGACAGATGTGGAAGGCTCTGGCGATCATGCTCGGGTACAAGTGAATTTTGATAAGGATGGAACTAAATGGCTCGTACTAAGCTATGCTAACCTACAGATTTTATAAGCAAATTAGCCGTTGTATATTCTGTAGGAAGCTTAGATATCATATCAACCCCATGTTTCGTACCTAAACACAGGCGACAAACTAAGAGTGACTGCGTAACATCGGTAAGTAAAATCAATTTTTGAAATGCAATGGACTAGCTCAAAATGAAATCACAATTTTTAAAATCATCCTCTATTCTTATCATCTGCCTTTTTCTTTTAAGCTGTAACAATACAAAAAAGCTTGATCTTAACAGTGTTAATGCCAATTTCTATATAGGCGGACTATTTGGAACCTCCTATATTGTAACAATTAAAAATCAGCAACTCACTTACCTCACAAGACGAGGAAATAAAAAGCTAAAAGAGCAAAAACAAACAATTAGCATAGATGATATAAGACTGCTTGAAAATAAGTTACTAGAATTAGGCGCTAATCAATGGAGAAAAAAATACATCAATTCTCATGTGAGCGATGGCACTCATTGGGGCATTAAGTATACATCCTCAACACTGCATATAAACAGTCAGGGAAGCAACCTTTATCCTGATAATTTCGAGGCATTAACACAGTATATATCCCAAACTTTACTCAAAGGGAAAACATTTCAGTAGCCAATGAAAGACAAAGAGAACCATAAAATGCCAGACCATTACGACGTACTTATCGTAGGCGGTGGTATGGTCGGCGCTAGTCTTGCGGTCGCCCTAAAACCACTGCGACTTAACATTGCTTTAGTCGATGCGTTTCAACCCAAAGACACTCAACACCCTGCTTATGATGATCGAGCGATTGCACTCTCTTACGGCTCTAGCCTTATTTATCAAGGCATGGGCTTATGGGATGAAATCAAAGCGGATGCTACGGCTATTCAAAAAATTCATGTATCTGATCGGGGGCATTTTGGCGCAACTCGACTATCGGCAAAAAAAGAAAAGGTCGATGCCTTAGGCTATCTGGTCGAAAGTCGTCTGCTTGGCAAGCAGCTTTATAAAGAACTAAAGCGTGATGATCATATCGAGCATATTATCCCTGCGCGTGTTGAATTACTCAAACATCATGCCGATTATTTAGAAGTCAGCCTTGATAAAGAAGGAGACAAACAAACGCTACACTGCCAATTATTAGTTGCTGCCGATGGCACAAACTCCACTATCCGTACCCTTTCAGGGATTGGCGTACAACGCGCTGATTATCAGCAAGTTGGCATTATCGCCAATGTTTCCACCGAAAAATCACATCAAAATCAAGCATTCGAGCGATTTACCGCTGACGGCCCCATTGCCTTATTACCTATGTCAAATAATCGCTGCTCATTAATATGGACTCAGCCCACAGAAAAAGCCGATAATATTCTAGCCTTAGATGACAAGAGCTTTTTAGAGCAACTCGGCAAAGCATTTGGCTATCGCCTTGGACGATTTACCAAAGTTGGCAAACGTAGCTCATTCCCTTTTGCCCTTGTCACCGCCGATAAAAATACCGCAGAACGTGTCGCGCTGATTGGCAACGCATCTCACACCTTACACCCCGTTGCAGGACAAGGCTTAAACCTCGCGCTACGTGATGTCGCCGTATTAGCCGATTTACTTGCTAAATACACTACTACCAACACCCGACAACTCCTACTCGATTACGAAGCAAAGCGGGAAGCAGATATTAAAACCACCGTTCGCTATACCAACTCTTTGGTAAAACTCTTCTCTAATGACTTCTTTTTACTCGGTCATGCTCGCGCAGGTGGTTTATTAGCCGTTGACCGCATAAAACCACTTCGTAACTGGCTGACACGCCAAAGCATGGGAACGCAATACCGACACGAACGCCTATCACGCGGTCTACCCCTTAGCACCACAGGACAACAATAATGAAACCAACATCCTACGATATAATGATTGTTGGCGGCGGCATGGTCGGCTCTACCCTCGCCTGCTTACTCGCTAATGGCTTTGCTAACCACACACAAAATAAAAAACGACGCATCGCTCTGATCGAAGCCTTTGAGCCCGTTGATTTTGATGCCAATAAACCCTACGATTTACGTGTCTCTGCCATTAGCCGTATCTCACAACAGGTCTTGCAACAAGCAGGCGCATGGCAAAGCATTGAAGAAAAACGTATTTCGCCCTACGAAGCTATGCACGTATGGGATGCAACGGGCGAAGGCAAAATTCACTTTAGTGCCGCAGAAATAGGAGAACCCAACCTTGGTCATATCATCGAAAATCAAGTCATCCAAACTAGCCTTGCCGAACAAGCCAAACATCACCCCGCTATTGACTGGCTTTGCCCCAACACATTAAAAGAGCTAAAAATAGATGATGATTTAGTCACTGCAACGCTAGACAACGGGAGTACCATAAACGCCCCGTTAATCGTCGGTGCAGACGGTGCAAGATCACAATTACGCACTCTAGCCAAGATAGAAGTAGAGCGTCAAGACTACGGACAACACGGGCTAGTCGCCGTTATCGGCACAGAAAAACCAAACCAAGCCACCGCATGGCAACGCTTTCTGCCCACAGGTCCCCTCGCCTTTTTACCCCTAGCAGACGGCAGTAGCTCAATCGTCTGGACACTCCCCGCCGACCGCTGCCCCGCCTACCTAGCCATGAGCGACGATAAATTTATGCAAAGCCTCGGCGAAGCCTTCGAGCATAAACTCGGCAATATCACCAGTGTAAGCAAACGCGCCGCCTTCCCTTTTTACGGCACACAAGCCAAACAATATGTAAAAAAACGTATCGCCCTAATCGGCGATGCCGCCCACACCATCCACCCACTCGCAGGACAAGGGGTTAACCTCGGCATAAAAGACGCCGCCGAACTCGCCAAGCAATTACTCAACTCAACATCAACCGATTTAGGAAGTTTAAAGTTATTACGCAAATACGAACGCGCAAGACGCGGGGATAATGTAGCTACCATGCGCGCAATGGAAGGCTTTCGTTTACTATTTGGACATAGCGCTAGTACTGTTGTGAATGCTCGAAATTTTGGATTGAATGCATTAGATAAAATGCCAATGATAAAAAATAAGATAATTCGTAAAGCGATGGGGGTTTAGGTTTGGTTGCTTAATTAGTAATAAGTTAGTCCGTATTTTTTATAACTCCTACGAACCAACTAACTATTGCATGATATCAGCTCACTATACTCTTATAGCAAAAGGGTCAAGAATAAGTACTTCGCCTGTATCACCGCACTTCATTAAATTATCACCATGTAAATCCCAAAGAATATAATCTTGATGTTGCTTGTAATAATGAAATAACTGCTTAATTTCCTGTTGTAACGTAAGACTAAATTGACTAGCAACTTCTTTGAGTGCTTTTTGGCATTCAAACTCATTCAGCGAATCCAGATTAATAATATCTTCATTAAAAATCTCTGCTTCTTTTTTATCGAGATGCTCTAATTTCTCCATAAGATAAATATAGCGATATTCTGTTTCTGCTTTAGAAAACAGCTCCTTACCCATTGGAAGGTCGATGATATTATCATTTTCATCAAGAACACCAATACGAGTGTGAGCAGGAATAAGAGAAAGTGATAATTTATCAATCGCATCACAAAAATATTCGAGACCTAATGCACGTTTTTCAAGAAGTACAATATCATCGTTATATTGGTAAACATTCGTAAAAAAAGTGCTCATACATTTTTCACAAAGAATACGCTCATATTCATCATTAATAAGATGATGCAAAATCTCAATTTTATGATTAGCCTCGTTGTCGATCACAGCACTGTAAGGGGTTTGGATTTGTATTGGAGATAAAGACATTGTTTATTTTTCCTGTTTGTTTTTGAGAAAGCCCTGAATAGCGAAAAGCCCAAGAATAGGCTAAAACCTGCATCAGTGACTTCAGCAAACACTTTCCAAAGGTATAAGTTGTTTTCTTATTTCTTAAACTTATACCTCTGTTTATAACTCCCTTCTATCTGGGGGAGGATAGAAGGTTGATTTTTTCAAACTACTCGTCTGTAGATTTAGCTATCAAATAATAATAACTCCTTTCTTATTTGTTGAACCTCTTCAAAATCAGACTGTAATTCTTTGTTAAGTGTAAACAAGATATTATTATCCCCAGCAAAGGGGGTGGTATGATCAGACGCACCCGTGATAATTTCATCAGGTATTTCTTTAAATGCTAAACATTCTCTCTCTTCTGTCTGTTGATCGCCTAGATAATGTTTGCAAAACGAACAAGCAGGTGGCAGTAAACAACTCATTTTTACTTCCCTCTATTTTACCTAAACCCGTGACTTCACTACGGCACAGTGAAGTCACTGATTCAGGTTTTGTATTTTGTATTTTGTATTTTGTATTTTGTATTATTAGCCTTAAGCAGCTTTTTTTAGTTTCGGTAATAGCACTGTATTTAATAAATAACCATTTTCTCCTCGCCTTTGAATAAAATCATAATAGATAGATGAAAAATCACTAGGTACAGAGTGAACAACAGAGTCTGAAGATAGTAAGTCTGTTGCCCAGCGTTGAATCATCGGAACCTCTTTTTTTGTGTATAAATCAAAATATTGATTCAAATATGCCATGCGCATAAATAAAGGTGCATAACTTGAATCAATTAAAGAAAGAACATCTTTACCCGTAAAGAATCGTCCATGTGAGGTTAATTGTTCTTCTAAACGCTGCAAATTTTCTATAAAGCTAGTATGAATAACCATAAAATCAACTGCATTTTTTGCGCAAATCATGCCTGTTAGTTGGCTTAATAAGGTCGAGCTAAATTCTATCCAGCTACGACACAAACCTAGCTCGACGGGATCAGAAGGCAACATCTGCTTTGACGAAAGATTATCAATAAGTTCATTAATAACAGATGACTCAAAAATAGTTGTTTCATTATTAACACGTAAAATAGGCACTTTTCCAAACGGCGAAACACGAGCAAACCAATCAGGTAACTTATCAAGATCAAGATAAGTTAGCTTGTGATGAACACCTGCCTCTTTCAGCGTAATAACAGCTCGCTGTGCAAAGGGACAGAAATCAAAAAGAATTAATTCCAACTCTTGTCTCTCAACTGTTGCAAACGGCC